>LNAP01004826.1_pt1 | contig 12228 bp, 11 predicted proteins | sample 602601 | NCBI WGS metagenome assembly LNAP01 (sample SAMN02440304, study PRJNA202911) | soil metagenome | biome: Subtropical and temperate rainforests or woodlands; isolation source: soil samples (1 kg each in a 20% v/v slurry with milli Q water) were... ... | reverse complement strand
AACCTTTTCGCCCGCGCCATCGGCGCCACGCAACCGCTCAGCCGGCGCAACGCCGCCGTGCCGCTGGCGCCGGAGCCGCCGGCGCCGATTCCCGTGCAGCATCAGCTGGACGAGCAGCGCGTGCTGCGCGAATCGCTGTCCGACGAGTTCGACGTGACCACCCTGCTCGACGTCGACGACGCCATGAGCTTTCGTCGCCCCGGCATCGGCACCGACGTGACGCGCAAGCTGCGCGCGGGCGAATGGACGATCCAGCAGCAGGTCGACCTGCACGGCCTGCGCAGCGACGAGGCGCGCGAGGCGCTGGGTGCCTTCATCCGCACTGCACACAAACAAGGTGTGCGCTGCGTGCGCGTGGTGCACGGCAAGGGCCTGGGGTCGCCCGGCAAGCAGCCCGTGCTCAAGACCAAGACGCAGCGCTGGCTGATCCAGAAGAACGAGGTGCTGGCCTTCGTGCAGGCCAAGCCGGCCGAAGGCGGGGCCGGCGCGCTGGTGGTGCTGCTGGCGCCGGTCAAGCGCTGAGCCGGCTCAAGCCGCCTGCAACTGCGCCGGCGTCTTGTACTTCTGCACCTCGGAAAAGCGCTTGACCAGGTAGTCACCGGATTTCACCGGCGCGTGCCGCGGCGGGTTCTCCGCCGACTGGAATTGCGGCAGGCAGACGACCGGCGTGGCGTAGTCCAGGTTGAAGAAGGTCGGAATCGAGAAGCGCTCCCGGCCTGTCCGGTTGGCCACACGATGCGGATTGGAGACATAGGTGTCATTGGTCCAGACCTTGACCATGTCGCCCAGGTTGATGACCAGCGTGTCTTCGATGTAGGGGGCAGCCACCCATTCGCCGCTGCGGGTGCGCAGCTCGAGCCCGCCGATCGGGTCCTGCGCGAGGATGGTCAGCATGCCGTAGTCGGTGTGCGCCGCCGCACCGAGTTCGAGCGCCGTGGGGCTCGACTGTGGCGGGTAGTGGAAGAGACGCGACTGCACCATGGGCTTGCGGCACCACTGCAGGAAGAAGTCTTCGGGTTGTTCGAGTGCCGTCGCGAAGATGCGCAGCAGGTTCTTGCCCAGCGCGACGGTGTGACCGAAGTAAGCCTCGGCGGCCTCCTTCAACCACGGCTTGTCCGCTGGCCAGCGGTTGGGGCCATGCAACGGCAGACCGGCCTGGACGTCGGGATCGGTCACCGGCAGGTCGACGCCCAGTTCGTAGCTTTCCTTCAGGTCGGGCTTGTGACCCGGATGCTGCGTCACGCCATAAGGCATGAAGCCGCGACGGAAGCGCTCGTCGATCTTGTCCTTCAGGCGTTCTTCCATCGACAGGCTGAAGTAGCGGCGCGTCGCGTCGAACACGGCATCGACCGCAGCACGCGGAATGCCGTGGTTGCGGACATAGAGAAAGCCGGTGTTGGTACACGCCGCCTTGAACTGCGCGACCAGCGGCTCGATCGCCCCGCCGGCGAGCCAGTCACCCAGATCGAGTACGGGCATTTCAATGGCGGATGCGCGGCGCGGGACGGCGACCTGCGGGTCGATGGTGGCTTCGGTCGAGGACATGGGGTCTCCTTGGTGGGTGAGCGGATGACGAATCGATGTCGCAGTCCGGCTCACGAGCCGCGCGACAGGTCGGTGAAGGCGTCGGTCCAGAAGATGACGCGGCGCGCGATGAATCTCATCAGGCTGTGCAATACCAGCCCGATGAGCGACAGGACGACCAGGATGGCGAACATGCCCGCGGCGTCCATGGAGAAGTTGCGCTGCAGGATGAGATAGCCCAGCCCGGCCTGCGCGCCGACGAACTCGCCGACGATGGCGCCGATCACGGCCAGCACGATGCCGATGTCCAGCCCGGCGAACACATAGGGCAAGGCCTGCGGCAGGCGCACCATCCGGAACACGTGCCAGGGCGATGCGGTGAAGGCCTTCATCAGTTCGATCTGGTCCTTGGGTGCCGAACGCAAGCCGACGATGGTGTTCGCCAGCACCGGAAAGAAGACAATGGTCGCGGTGATCACCACCTTCGATGTCGTGTCGAAGCCGAACCACAGCACGAAGAGCGGCGCCACCGCCACCTTGGGCACCGTCTGGAAGGCGACCACGTAGGGGTACAGCACGGCCTCGAGCAGGCTGCTCTGGCCGATCAGGGCGCCGAGCAGGAGACCGAAGAGCGCACCGAAGGCAAAGCCCGCCAGGATCTCGTACAGCGTCACGCCCAGGTGTCTGACGATCTCGCCCGACTGGAAGAGTTCGACCAGCGCGCGGGCCACCGCCAGCGGCCCGGGAAAGATCAGCGGCGACACCTCGAGCAGGAGGACGGCGAAGTGCCAGATCGCCATGACCAACACGAAGAAGCCGGCCATCAGCATGCGCCGCCGCGTCGCGATCAGGCCGGCCGCCTCGGCCGGTGCCGGCGCCACGTCGGTCGACTCGACGAGGGGCTTCTCCTGCGGTGATTCCAATGACGTTTTCATCGAGATCGCGGTGCTGTTCATCAGTCGAGCCCTCCAGCGGCATTCAGGTTGGCGCGGATGCCCGACACATAGGTGCCGAAACGGTCCGTGTTGATCATGTCGAGCGAGCGCGGATGCGGCAGGTCGACGTCGACGATCTGCGTCACGCGGCCCGGCCGCGGCGACATCACCACCACGCGGTCGCCCAGGAAGACCGCCTCGGGGATGCTGTGCGTCACCAGCATGATGGTGGCGCCCGTTCGCTCCTTGAGCTTTTGCAGTTCGAGGTTCATGGTCTCGCGGGTCATGGCGTCGAGCGCACCAAAGGGCTCGTCCATCAGCAACAGCATCGGGTCGTTGACGAAGGCTCGCGCGATGCCGACGCGTTGCTGCATGCCACCCGACAGTTCACCCGGGTACTTGGTCGCGAAGTTCTCCAGACCCACCAGCGTCAGGTAGTGCATGGCGCGTTCGGTGGCGACCTTCATGTCGCGGCCCTGGATCTGGGCCGGCACCAGCACGTTCTGCAGCACGGTGCGCCAGGGCAGAAGCACCGGCGCCTGGAACACCACGCCGATGTCGCGGCTCGGTCCCGTGACCGCCTGGCCACCCAGCGACACAGTGCCGCCGCTCGCACGCTCCAGGCCCGCCAGGATGCGCAGCAGCGTGCTTTTGCCGCAGCCACTCGGCCCGACCACGGTCACGAATTCACCCTGGCGCACATCGAATCCGACGTCGCGCAAGGCAATCACATCGCCGCCGTCTTTCGAGCGAAACACCTTCTGCAATCGATGGAAGCTGAAGGCCGGCGCCTCCACCTGCGGGGGGGTCCATGGCATGTTCATGCGTGCTCCAGTTCCTGGAATTCCTTCTTGATGGTCTCAATGAAGACCGCCGCGATCGGGCTGGGCGTGCGGCCCGCGCAGGTGCAGATGGTCATGCGCTGGTGCTTCACCCGGGAATCCTTGATGGGGACATAGCGAAATCCCGGCATGTCCGCGCTGTCCCCCGGGCGGGCGTTGACCAGCGTGATCGCCATGCCGGTCTCGGCCACCGAACGCATCATTTCGTAGGAGTTGGTGACCAGCACCTGGCGCGGCTCAATGCGCGCCCTGGCAAACATCTCGTCCTGGTCGCGCTTGGCACTGATGGTCTGGTCGGGCATCGCCAGGCCGTAGGCGGCGCAGTCGGTCAACTTGACCGTCGCCAGCTGCGCCAACGGGTGATGCTTGGCCACCATCACGCAGGTTTCCAAGGTGCGTTCGTAGACATGCTTGACCCGCAGCGACGGCGGCGGGTTGAAGGTCACCGCCACGTCGAGTTCGTCGCGGCCGACCAATTCGAGGAGCGTCGTGGTCGGCGCCACTTCGACCTGGTAGGTGACGCCGGGATAGCGGTCATTGAAGCGACGCAGGATGCCCGGTATCACCTCGCGCACGAAGGTCTCGACGACACCCAGGCGAACGTGACCCTTGCGCAATCCCTTGAGCGCCTCGATCTCGGAACGCACACGATCGAGCTCATGATCGACATGTCGCGTATGCCGCATCAACAGCTCGCCCGCAGCGGTGAGGCGCAGCACCGTTCGGCCCGGCCCGCGTTCCAGCAGCGGCGCGCCGAGCTCTTCTTCGAGCAAGGCGATCTGCCGGCTGATCGCGGAGGCCGCCACGAACAGTCGCTCGGCCGCGGCACGGATCGAACCGGCGCGCACGACTTCCGCGAAGTAGCGCAGCGAGACGGCGGTGATCATCAGGCCGCCAGTGCCGGCGCGTCGACCCACGGCGCGGCATCGCGGTCGTAGGCATCGATGGCGACCAGCGCGGCATCGCGCTGCGCAGCTGGCATGAACGCCGCGATGAAGCTGTTGCGCGCCAGGGCCACCAGCGCCTGCCGGCTCAGGCCCAGTGCGGCCTGGCAGGCGATGTAGTTGTCGTTCACGTAGCCGCCGAAGAAGGACGGGTCATCGGAGTTGACGGTGACGCAGAGCCCGGCGTCCATCAGCTTCTTCAACGGATGAACGCCCATCGACGGCACGACCTTGAGCTTGAGGTTCGACAGCGGGCACACGGTCAGCGGAACCTGCCGCTGCGCCAGCACCCGCAGCAGCGCCGGGTCGTCGAGGCTCGCGTTGCCGTGGTCGATGCGCTGCACGTCGAGCAGCTCGATCGCCTCGCGCACATAGGCGGCAGGCCCCTCTTCGCCCGCATGCGCGACCACCTTGAAGCCGCGCTCACGGCAGCGGCGGAAGAACTCGACGAACTTCGACGGCGGGTTCCCGACTTCGGCGCCACCCAGCCCGAAGCCAAGCAGCCGGTCGGCCCAGGGCATGGCCGCGTCGAGCATCGCCAGCGCCTCCTCTTCGGTGCGATGCCGTTGGGCCAGCAGGATGAGACCACTGGTGATGCCATCTTCGCGTCGGGCCGCATCCATGGCGGCGAAGGTGCCCTCGAGCACCGTGCCCAGGGCCACGCCGCGCGCCGTGTGGCCCTGCGGCCCGAGAAAAAGTTCGGCATGCAGCACGCGGTCGGCATGCGCGCGCATCAGGTACTCGCGCGTCACGTCCTGGAAGTCGAGCGCGTTCACCAGCACGCGGCAACCGTCGTAATACAGGTCGAGAAAGGACTGCAGATCGCGGAAGCTGTAGGCCTCGCGCAGCTCGGCCTCGGTCTTCCAGGTGGTCGTCACGTTGTTGCGCTTCGCCAGCGCGATGAACAGCGCCGGTTCGATGGAGCCTTCGATGTGCATGTGCAGCTCGGCCTTCGGCAGGCCGGCGATAAATTGCGCTGGCGTCATACGCCAGCGCAGGCCTTGGCGGCGTCGATGACGGCCTTGTGGTCGAAGCGGTTGATCGCATCGACAAAGCCGGGCCTGTTGATCAGCAGCGACTCGGGCGCCACGGTGCGTTTGATGGTGCCGTCCTTGAGCATGAAGTCCTGCATGCGGCCATAGGCGGCTGGGTCCATCGCGCCGATGCGCTTGCCGCCGTTCATCTCGAAGGCGCTTTTCATGGACTGCAGCTGCGCGTCGAGCAGGCGCATGTCCCAGCTGACCAGCGTGGCCTCGTCGGCACCGGTGGGCTTGGTGCTGGGGTAGTTCTTCCAGTGCAGCTTGAGAGCGCACATCGGGTTGGTCTGGACGAACAGGGTGGCCTTGGCGGCACCGCGCGAGATCGCCTCGACCATGGCCGGGTCGGCGTCGATGGTCTTCTGCAGCGTGCCGAAGGTGAAGTCGGGCAGCGCGCGCCAGGCCGGGTCGAACAGCACGCGCATCTTCGTGCCGGCGTTCTCGAAGCCGGCGAGTGCGGAGCCCCAGAACATCAGCGCCTGCACGCGGTCGCTCTTGAGTGCTTCGAGGGCGGGCGCACCCGCGCCGGTCGCGATGATCTGCACGTCCGAGTCGGGGTTGATGCCGTTGGAGCGCAGGTAGCCCTTGAGCAGCGGCACGCCACCGGTGCCGAGGCTGAAGATCCCGATCTTCTTGCCCTTGAGGTCGGCCACGGTCTTGATCGGGCCGTCCTGCATCACGCCGACACCCCAGTCGATGACGCCGGTGCCCATGAGGCCGCGCACGGCGATGTTGTTCTCGGTGTTCGCCTGGATCAGGCCCGTCGAGTTGAGCTGCGCGAAGTCGACGGCGCCGCCCACCATCTGCTGGATGCCCTGCAACGACCCACCCACGGTGATGACCTTGACGTCGTAGCCCTCCTCACGCCAGTACCCCAGGACGATCGGCAAGGTCAGCCAGGGGTAGGTGACATTGAGGACTTGCGTACCCACGGCAATCGCCACAGGCTTGAGCGGCTTGGCTGGCGCCTGCGCGGCGACGTGGAACGCCGTGAAGGCAGCGAGGCAAAAGAGCACGAAAGTGCGAAACCCTGAGTGAAGGCGAGCTGACATGTGCGGGTGATCCGGGCTTGGGAGATTGATCGGAAAGCCAAAGTTAGCAGGCACCGAATGATTCCTAAACCACTCGTTTCAGCGGTCTATGCGCACATTTTTAGAACATAGGACCCCCTGCGTTGCCGTGCAGTGCAAGCCGCATGCCCGCGACGCCGCGACCCTTGCACGTTGTTCCAAGTCAAACGAAAAAGCCCGCCACCTTGCGGTAGCGGGCTTCGTTCAAGCCGGATCCGGCGTGAGGCGATTACAGCGCCGGGTTGCGGGCAGCTTCGCGGGCTTCGGCGCGCACGGCGCCGCGGTCGACGTAACCGCCGCGGGTCGACAGCACGCCGGCCGAGGCGACTTCACCGTAGACATTGCCTTGGCGGGCGATTTCCAAGGCTTGTTGCTGCACCGTGGCGCGGTCGGCGCTGGCCGTCAGCGCGGGGGCCACGCCGGAGAACGCAGCGTCTGCAAACACGTCGCCGGCACGGGCCGTGGCGCGGGCCTGGGCATCCACGTCGGCGCGGCTGGCAACCGAGTTCACGGTCAGCACGCCGTCATAGGTTTCGGCCTGGGCGCCAACAGCGGCGAGGAGCGACAGGGTGGCGGCGGCGATGATCTTCGAGGTCTTCATTTCGTTTCTTTCAGTAGGTTGGATGATTTTCGAACCGGTATCGGGGGCACCGCCATCGGGCGGGCACTGCTCGGTGCCAAGCTCACCCAGAACAGCGTCTTCAACTTGTCGTGTGTGCTGCTCTGTTGGATGAATTGTGCGCCGGGATCTAGGTGAAAACCCTTGCAGAAATGAACCTCACTATTCACACCAGCGAAACAATGGCGCGCCTTTAACCTACAGAGCAGCGCAATCGCCCTGGGGCGAGATACCCCGCGTCAGCATCCTCCCCGCGCGTGCCAGCACCTTGGTTTCGCCGCCGCGGTAGGCACACTGTCCGTTGACGAAGACCTGCGCGATGCCCACGCTCACCCCATGCGGTTGGTCGTAGGTCGCGGTGTCGGACACCGTCTCGGGGTCGAACACGACCACGTCCGCCATCGCGCCCACGCGCAGCAGCCCCCGGTCCGCGATGCGCAGGTTGCGCGCGGTCATGCCGGTCATCTTGTGGATCGCCTGTTCCAGCGTGAAGAGGCGGCGGCCGCGCCAGTAGCGCGCCAGCACCCGCGGGAAGGCGCCCCACAGGCGCGGATGCGGATGGCGGTCGTGCGGCAGGCCGTCGCTGCCGATCATGGTCAGCGGGTGCGCGATCACGCGTTCGACGTCGTCCTCGTGCATCTGGAAGTAGCACGCGCCGCCGGGCTTGAGCCGAACGCAGGCCTCCTGCTCGCTCACCCCCCACTCGCGCGCGATGTCGGAGATCAGGCGCCCCGTCATCTGCGGGTAGGGGTCGGACCAGGTCAGCAGCACGTCGATCACGCCGTCGACCAGGTCCTCGCGCAGCACCGTGGAGCCGGCCACATAGGGGTAGACATCCATCGAGATCTTCTGCCGCTGCGCCAGCGCCTCGATCAGCGGCAGCGTTTCTCTCGTGCGGCCCCAGTTGGCCGGACCGGCGCACTTGTGGTGCGAGATCACGAGCGGCACGCCCGCGGCGAACGCGGTGTCGCCGGCCTCGTGCATCGCCTCGATGATCTGCTGCATCTCGCTGCGCAGATGGGTCGCGTACACGCCGCCATGCCGGGCGACCACGCGCGCGAGCGCCGTGACCTCTTCGGCCGGCGCCGCCATCGCCTCTTCGTAGAACAGGCCGGAAGACAGGCCGTGCGCGCCCTGGGCCATGCAGTCGTCGAGCAGCGCCGCCATGCGCGCCAGTTGCGCCTCGTCGGCCGGCCGGTCGAGTGCGTCCATGGCCGCAAAGCGCAGCGTGGTGTGGCCGACCAGCGCGGCGACGTTGAGCGCCGGTTGGCTCGCGGTCACCGCGGCGCGGTATTCGGCCATGGTCGCGTACTGGAAGGAATCGCCGCCCAGCAGCGTGAGCGGCGGCTTCGATTGCGCCGTCCGGTACGGCGCCAGCGAGATGCCGCAGTTGCCGGTCACCACCGTCGTGATGCCCTGCGACACCTTCGGCAGGCACAGCGGGTCGCGCAGCACGATCGCGTCGTCGTGGGTGTGGGCATCGATGAAGCCCGGTGCGATCACCCGGGCGGTACAGTCGACCACCTCGACATCGGCGAGGGTCAGGCCGTGTGGCAGCCGATGGCGCAGGCCTTCGCCCAGGGCCACGATGCGGTCGCCCTGCAACAGGACGTCGCCCGGCCAGCCGGGCCCGCCCGAGCCGTCCACCACCAGGCCCGCTTCCAGCAAGACCGCTTTCGTCATGGCGTGTCCTCCGCGTCGCCCGTGCGGCCGCTGACCACGCCGCCGCCGTCCCAGCTCTGCAGGGGGAATTTCGTCGCGTCGATGCCGTGCCGCTGGAAAGCCTCCCGCGCACGCTGCAGGCGCTGCATGGCTGGTTCCCCGCAGCGCTGCGCGACCAGCACGGTGAGGATCTCGATGACCGTGAGATGCGTCAGGTAGGCGTCGATGCCCACATGCATCACGGCATCGTCGGGCACCGACAGCGCGATCAGGAAATCGGCCTTCGCCGCCAGCGGCGTGCCCGGCCGCGTGATGGCGATCACCTGCGAGCCCTGGGCCCGCGCGATGTCGACCGCGTCGAGCAGCGAGGGCATGCCGCCCACGTGGGTGATGGCGATCACCACCCCGCCCGGCCGCTGCGCCGCGCCGGCGACCTGCTGCAGGTGGTAGTCGGCCCAGGCATTGGCCGAGATGCCCAGGCGGAACAGCCGCGCCTGCAGGTCGCTGGCCATGAACCAGGAGGTGGCGCCCGCACCGTACAGGTCGACATGCGGCGCCGCCACGATGGCGGCCACCGCGCCGTCGAGCACGGCCATGTCGAGCTGGTTGCGCACGCCGGCCACCGAGGCCGCCGCGCTGCGCGCGATCTTCGAGACCACCTCGTCGGCCGCATCCTCGATGTTCACGCGCCGGTGCAGCGGCGAGCCGCCGAGCGCGAGCTCCTGCGCCAGCGCCAGCTTGAATTCGCGCAGGCCCGCGAAACCCAGGTCGCGGCAGGTGCGCATGATGGTCGGTACCGAACTGCGGGAGCGCTCGGCCAGGAACTCGAAGCTCTCCTCGAGCACACGGTCGGGGTCCTCGAGGATCAGGTCGAGGATCGCGCGCCGCGTGGCGGGCGCCTTCGCACGGATGTCGGCGATCTTCTGGAGCAGGGACGGCGTCATCGCATCCCGATCAGAAATGCATGGCGACGGCATCGCTCACGCGGTAGTCCTGTTCGACCACCGGCATCCAGTGCCACTTGTCGAAGGTGGTGCACGGGTGCGAGATGCCAAAGCCGACGCGCTCGCCGACCACCGGCGCGAGGGCCTCCTCGCTCGGATCCCAGCGCAGGTAGCCGTGCTGGTCGTTGAGCGCGCTGATGTGCCAGCCCGGCGGCACGGCCGAGGTCGCGGCCGCGCCCCGCGCGGCGCGCGCGATCGGCACCGGCATCGACAGGTCGAAGGAGATGTCGCGCTTGCCCATCGCGACGATCGCCAGGCCGGGCTCGGGGCGCGACTGCACCGTCGCCCAGATCTCCATCGCGGCGCGCAGGCTCTCGCCCAGGGCGCAGCCCAGGCGCGCATCGATCGGCACCTGGAAGCGCTGATAGGTGCCATGATCGTGCGTGACGTAGCAGCCCGAGCGCAGCAGCCCGCGCACCGGCTTGCCGATCGCCGGCGTGAGCCGGGCCGAGACGAGGTCGTAGATGGCGGAGCCGCCGGCCGACACCAGCACCTCGTCGCACTCGAACCAGCCGTTCTCGACCGCCTCGCGGGCGACGGCGTCGACGCGGTCCATCAGCGTGTCGGTGTAGGCGCGGTCGGCCGCGCTGTCGGCGGTGGCGCCCTGCCCTTCGTAGCATTCGATGCCGACCAGCCGCACCGCGGGGCTGGCATGCGCGGCGCGTGCCAGCTCGATCGCCTGCGGGTGCGTGCGAACGCCGGTGCGAGCCCCCTCGACGCCGATCTCCAGCATCACCTCGAAGGGCACGCTGTCGGCATGGCGCGCGGCCCAGTCGTCGATGAGCGCGAGCTGGGCCAGCGAATCGATGAGAAACACGATGCGCAGGCCTTCGTGGGCGCGCAGCAGCAGCTGGATGCCGCTCAGGTCCTCGTCGCTCACCACCTGGTTGGCGATGAGCGCGCGGCGCGCACCGGCCGCCACGCCGACCGCGAGCTGCGTCACGGTGGCGAAGGTGATGCCCCAGGCGCCGGCGTCGAGCTGGCGACGGAACAGCTGGGGCGACATGGTGGTCTTGCCGTGCGGCGCGAAGTCCACGCCCCACGCCCGCACGCGCGCCTGCATCCACGCCACGTTGTGCTCCAGCGCCTCGCGCTTGAGCAGGGCGAGCGGCAGCGGCAGGTCACCGGCCAGCACGTTCCAGCCGGCCTGGCCGACCTCGCTGCGGCGGCGTGGCGCCTGGGTGCGCGGGTAGCCCTTGTGGCCGCTGCCGAGCAGCGGGTCGAGGAAGTCGGAAGTCTGGGTGTGGGTCATAGGTATGTCAGTTATCCATTGCGCTGCGCGCCACCCACAGCCGATGAGACCGGCGCGGCCGGATGCCAGGGCACCCGCGGAACTGGCTTTGCCAGGCCGCTGGGTGCGCCCCCTTGAGGGGGAGGCGCCGCAGGCGCATCGGGGGTGGGTTTCATCTCAGGCGATGGCGGTCGAAAGCAGGTCCTTGCGGATGCAGGCGCTATGGTGCCCGGGGGCGATCTCGTCGAGCGGGGGCACGGTCTGCGCGCACGCATCGATCGCATGCGGGCAGCGCGTGCGGAACACGCAGCCCGAAGGCGGCGCGATGGGGCTGGGATGTCGCCCTGGAGCGCGACATGGGTGGTCGGCACCAGCGGGTCGGGCTTCGGGCTGGCGGCCAGTAGCGCCTGCGTGTACGGGTGCGACGGCCGCGCGAAGAGTTCGTCGGTCGTCGCGACCTCCATCACCTTGCCCAGGTACAGCACGACCACGCGGTCGCACAGGTACTCGACCACGTCGAGGTCGTGCGAGATGAAGAGCATCGTCAGGCCGAGGCGCTCGCGCAGGTCGGCCAGCAGGTTGATCACCTGCGACTGGATCGACACGTCGAGCGCCGACAGGGGCTCATCCGCCACGATGAACTCGGGCTCGACCGCGAGCGCGCGTGCCACGCCGATGCGCTGGCGCTGGCCGCCGGAAAACTCGTGCGGGAAACGGCTCGCATGCTCGGGCCGAAGGCCCACGATCTCCAGCAGTTCGGCGATGCGCCTGTCGCGCGCCGCGGCGCCCTTGTGCAGGCCATGGGTCAACAGCGCCTCGCCGAGGATCGCGCTGATGCGCATCTTCGGGTTCAGGCTCGCGTACGGGTCCTGGAAGATGATCTGCAGCTTGCTGCGCAGCTTGCGCATCTGCTCGCCCGAGAGCTTGCCGATGTCGTCGCCGCGGTAGCGGACTTCGCCGTCGGTGCAGTCGAGCAGCCGCAGCACGGTGCGGCCGATGGTGCTCTTGCCCGAGCCCGATTCGCCGACCAGGCCCAGCGTCTCGCCGGGCTGGATCGCGAAGGACACGTCGTCGACGGCGCGCACCGGGCGGTCGCCCTTGCCGAAGTATTTCTTGAGCCGGCGGACTTCGATGAGAGGGACGTTGGACATGGGGCGTTGTGCTTGTCGTCGGGCTCAGGCGGCCTGCGGGAGTCGGTCGGCGGCGGCGGGCACGCGGATGCAGCGCGCCTCGCGCTCGGCCTGGGTGGCGATTAGCGGCGGCATCGCCTCGCGGCAGGCGGGCAGCGCCTGGTCGCAGCGCGGCTCGAAGGCGCAGCCCGGCGGCGGCGCCAGCGGGCTCGACACCTGGCCGCGGATCG
>LNAP01004824.1_pt1 | contig 12229 bp, 10 predicted proteins | sample 602601 | NCBI WGS metagenome assembly LNAP01 (sample SAMN02440304, study PRJNA202911) | soil metagenome | biome: Subtropical and temperate rainforests or woodlands; isolation source: soil samples (1 kg each in a 20% v/v slurry with milli Q water) were... ... | reverse complement strand
CCATGATCCCACTGCACGTGAATTCGACCGCCCGGCGTGTCCACCGCCATGGCCTCCAGCACTTGCATCTGAACCGCCATTTGGCGTCTTTTTGCTTCATCCATAGGGTGACCTCGATAAATCCGTTGAAACTGCCTCCCAGTCTAGCTTGTAGCCGGTTTGTACACTGTCAACTGCCGGAAATAGGGTGAATGCTCATCAGGCGATGTCCACTTTATCTTCTAGCCCCATAAAAAGAATTTCCCATCCGGCGCCGCTTGATTCAGGGCGCAGCGTAGAGGCAACAGAAAAACCGGACTGGCATCTGGAGCAGGTTGTCGCCGGGTTGCGCGAAGCGCGGCGCCGGTGGCGTGAGGCGCATGCGCGGCAGCATGATTTTGGCGGGCGCGAGTTGCCCTCGTCGGACGCGGTTGCGGCGATTGTCGCGGCCCTGCGCGGGGCGCTGTTTCCGATGCGCCTGGGGCCGCCTGACCTGCGCCATGAGAGTGAGGATTTTTATGTGGGCCATGCGTTGGATGCCGCTTTGCATGCATTGCGTGAGCAGGTCAGGCTGGAGTTGCATTACACCGCGCGGTGCACGGGGGCGGCCGTGGAAGGCATTGAGCAGCGGGCTGCCGGCATGGTGCGCACATTTGCGCATGCGCTGCCTGAAGTGCGCGTCGTGCTGGATACGGACATCCAAGCGGCTTATCTGGGCGATCCGGCGGCGAACAGCGTGGATGAGGTCTTGCTGTGCTATCCCGGCATCCTGGCGACCATCCATCATCGGCTGGCGCATCCGCTGTATGCCCTGGGTGTGCCGATCATCGCGCGCATGGTGGCCGAAATAGCGCACTCAAAAACGGGTATCGACATTCACCCGGGCGCGCAGATCGGTTCCGGGTTTTTCATTGATCATGGCACGGGCGTGGTCATTGGCGAGACCACCATCATCGGCGAGCGTGTGCGCTTGTACCAGGCGGTGACGCTGGGCGCCAAGCGCTTCAAAGTCGGCGCTGACGGGACGCTGGAAAAGGGCGCGCCGCGCCATCCGATTCTTGAAGACGATGTCGTGGTGTATGCCGGGGCGACGATACTCGGCCGCATCACCATAGGCCGTGGCGCCAGCATCGGCGGCAATGTCTGGCTCACGCGCAGCGTGCCGCCGGGCGGCGTCATTACCCAGGCCAATTCTCGGCATGAGTTTGCGGCAGGCAATCCATGACCGTCATCCAGTTCGCCCAAGTGTTGCGGCAATTGCGCGAGGAGCGCGGCTGGTCGCAAGAACAGCTGGCGGAACGCGCCGACTTGAACCGTTCCTATCTTGGCGAGGTGGAACGTGGCTGTGCCGTGCCTTCACTGCTTACCGTGGACAAGCTGGCTAGCGCACTGGGTGTGCGCCTGTCTTCCTTGATTGCCCGCTGTGAACATCCCTGAGGCATGGGCGCATGCGGGTGGCTTTGGCTGGCCTTTGGTGGCTATAGCCGGTTGAGTTGCGCGCTAATCAAGCCGATCATCGTAAAGCAGTTTTTTCACAAGCTTATCAATTATTCTTCTAAGGAGTTTCCATGGCTGCAGATAATAAAGACCAGTTGGCATTGAGCGATGTCGCCGCGCGTACCCTGGCGAATGCCACCAAGACGGTTCCGCAACTGTCCACTATCACGCCGCGCTGGCTGCCGCAGCTGCTGAGCTGGGTGCCGCTGGAAGCGGGTATCTACCGCGTGAATAAGGTCAAGGACGCGTCGCGCGTCACCGTCGCCTGTTCGCAGCGCGACGAACGCGAGCTGCCGCAGACCTTCGTCGATTATGAGGAGTGGGGGCGCGAATACATGCTCTCCGCCGTGAATACCGTGGTTGATGTGCATACCCGCGTGTCCGACCTTTACAGCAGCCCGCACAACCAGATCAAGGAGCAGTTGCGCCTGACCATCGAGACGGTAAAAGAGCGGCAGGAAAACGAACTCATCAACAACAAGGAATATGGCCTGCTGCATAACGTGGCCGTCACGCAACGCATCAAGACCCGCACCGGCGCGCCGACGCCGGACGATCTGGACGAGCTGATCGCCAAGGTGTGGAAGGAACCGGGTTTCTTCCTCGCCCATCCGCTGGCGATTGCCGCTTTTGGCCGTGAATGCACGCGCCGTGGCGTGCCGCCGCCTACCATTACCATTTCCGGTTCGCCATTCATTACCTGGCGCGGCATTCCGCTGATCCCCTCTGACAAGGTGCTGGTCGAGAATGGCAAAACCAGCATCATCCTGCTGCGCACGGGCGAGAGCCGTCAAGGGGTGGTTGGCCTGTATCAGCCGAATCTGCCAGGCGAGCAGGATATGGGCTTGTCCGTGCGCTTCATGGGCATCGACCGCCGGGCCATCGCCTCCTACCTCGTCTCCTTGTATTGCTCGCTTGCCGTACTGACGGACGACGCGCTCGCCGTGCTCGGTGATGTCGATGTGGGTAAATACCATGAGTACAAGTAACCTGGGCATGCCGGACAGCATGCCCCGCCTTGAAGCCCTCAATGCAAACAGCATTCCTGGGCAAGGAGGTGCACCTGATGTTGACTTGATTGCCCGTCTGGCGAATGAGCTGTTTGCGGGCACGCTGGGGGGATTGTCCGGCACGCCCTCTGGAACGTCCTTCAGCGATTCAGCCAGATTGGCCGAGGCCACGCCACCGCACAATAATGATTTGGCCATACCCTTGACGGGCGCAGACCCGCTGGATCTGCATCTGGATGCGGGCAACCGTCGAACATCTGCATTGCCAGTGCGCCATGCGTGGGCGCCCGGGGCGGATTTTGTTGTCCCGGAAGCTTTCCCTGCGGTTGACTTATTTAATGCCGACAACGCGAATTGTCTGGGCGAGACGGTGTTGCGTGATTTGCTCAAAGATAATGCCAGGACTCATCCAAAAGCCACGGGCGCTGCCTATTACTTTCTCGAAGAATCGGCGCGCTTTAGGCAAAAACATGGGGCTGCGGCCGGGCCAGTGGCTGGGCAAGCAGGTGCGCCGCAAAACCCTGTACCAGGCCAGATTGCCGCGTCCGCGCATCCGCCGTTTGACGTACTGGCCGTGCGCCGCGACTTCCCTGTCCTGCGGGAATTGGTGAATGGCCGTCCGCTGGCCTGGCTGGACAACGCCGCCACAACGCAAAAGCCGCAAGCGGTGATCGACCGCCTGGCGTATTTTTATCAGCATGAAAATTCCAACATCCATCGCGCCGCGCATGAGCTCGCCGCCCGCGCCACCGATGCGTATGAAGGCGCCCGCGACAAGGTGGCGAAATTCATCAACGCCAGCGCCAGCAGCGAGATTGTTTTCGTGCGCGGCACCACGGAAGCCATCAACCTGGTCGCGCAAAGCTGGGGGCGCAAATATATCGGCCAGGATGATGAAATTGTCATCACCCACCTGGAGCATCACGCCAACATCGTGCCCTGGCAAATGCTGTGCGCGCAGACGGGCGCCAAGCTGCGCGTGGCGCCGGTGGATGATGATGGCCAGATTTTGCTGGAAGAATACGCGCGTTTGCTGAATGCCCGCACTCGGCTGGTGTCATTCACGCAAGTGTCCAACGCGCTGGGCACGGTCACGCCGGCTGCGCAAATGATAGAAATGGCGCATCGCGTCGGCGCGCGTGTTTTGCTGGATGGGGCGCAATCCGTTTCGCACATGCGCGCCGATGTGCAGTTGCTCGATTGCGATTTCTTCGTCTTTTCCGGCCACAAGGTATTCGGCCCCACAGGCATTGGCACGCTGTATGGCAAGCCCGACGTGCTGGAAGACATGCCCCCATGGCAAGGCGGCGGCAACATGATTGAAGACGTGACCTTCGAGCAAACGCGATACCACGCCGCACCCGCCCGCTTCGAGGCGGGCACGGGCAATATCGCCGATGCCGTCGGGCTGGGCGCGGCCATCGACTACGTGCAAAAGCTCGGCATCGACAATATCAACCGCTACGAGCACGAGCTGCTGACGTATGCGATGAAGGCGCTTGGCGGCATTCCCGGCCTGCGCCTGATCGGCACCGCGCCAGACAAGACCAGCGTGCTCTCCTTCGTGCTGGCGGGCTATCAACCCACCGAGGTTGGCGAAGCATTGAACCGCGAAGGGATTGCGGTGCGCGCAGGCCACCACTGCGCCCAGCCCATCCTGCGCCGCTTTGGCCTCGAAGCGACAGTGCGCCCTTCATTGGCGTTCTATAACACCCATGAGGAAGTCGATCGCCTGGTGAATACCGTGCAGCAACTGGCGCGCAAGTAGCAGAAAAAATCTTGCAAAGTATCCGCCCCGCAGATGGATGTCTGTGGGGCTTTTTTTTGCCTGCGCGAATACGCGGAATGAAATTGATTTGTCATCAGCGCGCTATAGGTACTTCACGCAGCACTATTCAATAGCGGTTTTTTGAATAAGCAAATCAGGCTTTGCTCAGCAGATTTTCTTGCTTCCCTTGCCAGGTATCGCTTTGTAAATTGCAACTCCAGTCCTTGGCTGATCTTCTTTTTCGAGGGGTTGCTCAAACAGCCGAGCGTAGCGAACGAGAGGCCAATTTATTCACCTTTTTGTGGAGGGTTCATGAGTCGAATATTAATTATTAATGGCAGCCCCTCAGCCACTTCCCGCACGGGGCAGTTGTTGAGCCATTTTGCCGGACAATTGGCGGAAGACGGCTGGCAGGTCAGCGAACTCGCTTTGCGCACTTTGCCAGCAGAGGCTTTGTTGTCGGCAGACTTTAACGCCTTGCCTCTGACCTCGGCTGCGCGGGACGTCGCGCAAGCGGATGCCATTGTGGTGGCCACGCCTGTCTACAAGGCTGCCTACACTGCTTTGCTAAAGGCATTTCTTGATGTTTTGCCACAACAGGCACTGGCTGACAAGAGTGTCCTGCCGATTGCCAGTGGCGGCACCCTGGCGCATTACGGTGTCATCGACTATGCCTTAAAGCCGGTGTTGAGCGCGCTGGGGGCCACCTACACACTGCCCGGCTTTTTTGTTCTGGATGCGGATTTGAAAGCAGCACAGGGCGGCGCTGGATTCAATCCGGAAATCCTCTCACGCCTGGAAAGTTCCCGCGTCGCGCTTAATCATTTGCACCGCATCGATGCGGCTGCAGTTCCTCTTCGTCACTACGGAAGCTAAAAATCATGAGTCAACAACGTCAAATTCATCTTGCCGGCTTTTTTTCCGCCGGTAATGTCACTCATAGTCATGCGGCATGGCGCCATGCGCGGGCACGCAAGGACTTCACTACGATTGATTACTACCAACACATTGCCAGAACGCTGGAGCGTGGCAAGTTCGATCTGCTGTTCGTGCCCGATGCGCTGGCCGTGTGGGACAGTTACGGCAGTAATCTCGATGTGGGTCTCCAATACGGAGGGCAGGGCGCGGTGATGCTCGAACCCAGCGCTGTGGCCAATGTCATGGCGGCGGCGACACAGCACATTGGTATCGGCGCGACTGTGTCGACAACCTATTATCCACCCTTCCATGTTGCGCGTGTCTTCTCGACACTCGATCAACTCAGTGGTGGACGGGCTGCCTGGAATGTGGTGACCTCCCTCAATGATGCGGAAGCGCGCAATTTCGGCATCTCGGAGCACCTTGACCACGACCGGCGTTACGACCGCGCCGACGAATTCCTGGAGGCGGTCAAGAAACTCTGGCAGAGCTGGGAAGAAGGCGCGCTGGTGCTCGACAAGGAGGGCGGGTTGTTCGCCAACCCGGCCAAAGTGCATTACGTGGATCACGAAGGGGAGTGGTTCAAGGTGCGTGGCCCGCAGCAAACGCCACGCTCGCCACAAGGTGAGCCGGTGATCCTGCAAGCGGGCCTGTCGCCGCGCGGCAGCGTTTTTGCCGGCCGCTGGGCGGAAGCGATTTTCGCCATGGGGCCCAGTCTGCCGATCATGAAGGCTAATTATGAGTCGTTCAGGAACCAGGTGCGCGCCGCCGGTCGCTTGTCCTCCCAAGCCAAGGTGTTGACTGCCGTGATGCCGATTCTCGGCGAGACCGAGTCGATCGCCCGCGAGCGGCAGGCCTATCTGAACAACCTGGTGCAGCCCGAAGTCGGCTTGTCCACGTTGTCAAGCCATACTGGCATCGACTTTTCGCACTATTCGCTCGACACCCGTCTGGATGAATTGTTGCCCAAGCTCAAGGAGGTTGGTTCCTTGAGCGGTCTCAGAATGCTCGCCAGCTTCACGCAGGGCGAAAACATCACTCTGCGTGAGGTGGGGCATCGTTATGGCATCAATGTCGCCGCCGTGCCGCAACTCGTCGGCACCGGCGAGCAGGTGGCGGATCAACTGGCGGAGATTTTCCTCGCGGAAGCAGCCGATGGCTTTGTTATCTCGCCTGCCTTCCTGCCGAGTGCCTTCGACGAGTTTGTAGATCAAGTCGTGCCCGTATTGCAAGCGCGTGGTTTGTACCGTGAGGAATACGAAGGCAAAACCCTGCGCGATCACCTGGGTTTGGCACAGCCTGCGGGTTGGCAGGCAGAAACATCCTCACAAAAGGTGGCCGCATGAACGCGCCCATCGCCAGCATAGGTCAGGCCACAACACCCATGGTCATCGCCTACAGCAACTGCCCTGTGCCAAATGGATTACTGACGGCGCAAGCCAGCGGTTCTTTGGCTAAGGTCGGCATCGAATTGAAGGTACTGACTGGCCAGCAGGGTGCCACGCATTTTAGCTACGATCATCCGGCGTATACCCGGTTTGGCGGCGAGATACCGCCGCTGGTCAGCGAAGGACTACGCGCGCCGGGGCGTACCCGACTGCTAGGCTTGTCCATCCTCAAGCCACGGCAAGGTTTTTATGTCGCACGCCAGAGTAAGCTGCAAACGGCGGCCGACCTCAAGGGGAAAAAAGTCGGCGTTAGCAGTGCGGCGATACGCATTCTGAATAATGCGCTGGGTGACTACCGCGCGCTCGACCCTTGGCAGCAGACGCTGATTGCGCTGGGTACATGGGAAGCGCGGGCGCTGCTGCATACGCTGGAAGCTGGTGGATTGTCTTTGCGCGACGTTAGCCTGGTGCGCATTGATAACCCGTGGGTTGATGTACCGGCCGCTCGACGCGACAACGCCGCCAGTCTTCGTGGCGCGGACTTGTTCCTGCGCGTGGCCGAAAACCAAGGTGCGCTGCTGGACCAGTGCCGGGTCGATGCCTTGTTTACGTGGCTGCCCTGGGCCGCGGAACTGGAGGAGTTGACCGGTGCCCGTCCCCTGCTCGATCTCAATGCGGATCGCCGCAATCATTACGCCAGCGCCTGGACTATTAGCAGTGACCTGGTTGAGCGCGCGCCAGAAGTCGTGCAATACCTTGTTGACGCCGTAGTGGAGAGCACCCACTGGGCCTCTGAGCATGGCGCGCAAGTGACGCAAATCCATGCCGAGAATCTTGGTGTATCGGCAGCGGCGGTACGTGCAGGATTTGGCGACACGTTTTACCAGAATCTGTTGCCAACGCTGGATACTGGTGCGCTTGCCGTGGTCAAGCAAACACATGACTTTTTATTGCAACACCGGCTGATCGACCGTCCAGTGGACTTTTCCCGCTGGGCAGCACCAGAGTTTCTGGCGAGCAGCATTGAACGATTTCAATTATCCAGGAGAGTTTCATGAATCAGGTTACCGATTTCCCATTGTCTACCGCGCAGCATGATCCGATTGCAGTAGCGCGTGAGCTGGCTGAATCCTTTCGTACCTCAGCCGTCGAACGTGACCGCACAGGTGGCAACGCCAAGGCCGAACGCGATCAAATTCGTGCCAGCGGCTTGCTGGGTATCTGGGTACCGAAACAGTTTGGTGGAGGTGATGCGGATTTGCCGACCACATTGGCGGTAATCAAGGAAATTGCCAAAGCCGATGGATCGCTTGGCCACATCTTCGGTTATCACTTCAGTTGTCAGACTATGGTCGAACTGTTCGGTAGCGAAGCGCAGCAGGAGAAGTTCTATCGCGGGGTAGTTAATCAGCATTGGTTTGCTGGCAATGCATCCAGCGAGAACAATAGCCATGTTCTGGACTGGCGCGTGAGCGCCAGTCCCACCGATGACGGCGGCTATATTTTAAACGGCACCAAGCATTTTTGCAGCGGCTCAGTTGACTCGGATCAGCTGCTTGTGTTTGGTGTGATACAGGACGATCCAGAACGGCTGGGCAGCGTCGTTGCGGCATTGATTCCGACCCGGCGCGAGGGTGTCCAGGTAAACGAAGACTGGAATGCCATTGGTATGCGCCAGACCGATAGCGGAAGCACCGTGTTCACCAATGTGCGGATACACCCCGACGAAGTGCTGGGCGCCGCGAACGCGCTGGTTGAAGCTTTCGTCACCGGCAATCGGGGCAGCCTGTGGACGCCGGTGACCCAACTCATCTTCAGCTTTTTGTATCTCGGCATTGCCGAAGGCGCACTAGCTGAAGCGCTGGAATACACACGCACCCAGTCGCGGCCATGGACGCCCGCCGGGGTACAAAGTGTCACCGCCGATCCGTACATCATTGCCCGTTACGCCGAATTTGCCGTGCAGTTGCAGGCGGCGAATGCCGCCGCCCGTGAAGCAGCCCAAGCGTTGCAGAAAGCCTGGGATTTAGGTGATGCCATCACGCCAGCGCAACGCGGTGAGCTGATGGTACAAGTCTCCGGCGTCAAGGTGCTGGCGACACGGGTAGCACTGGATATTACGAGTGGTGCGTTCGAAACCATGGGTGCACGTTCTACGCAAGCCAAATATGGCTTTGACCGCTATTGGCGCAATGTCCGTACCCACACATTGCACGATCCCGTGAGTTACAAGTTGCATGATGTGGGCAACCATGCATTGAATGGTGCTTTCCCGGTACCGGGATTCACCAGCTAAACCTTGTTCAAGCTACGGGCGCGCCCGTAGCTTGATGCATCCCCTTCACTGATGCTGTGCGCCGAATACGGCGTACCGGCTTCTTGCACCCAAATTATCTTGATTACCTTGTATGAAGACTAAAAACTTAACTGCTTTTAAACCGCATCTTCTGGTGTGGCTAACCGTATCGTTACTAGCGTCCACGGCAAACGCTGGCGAGCTTGCCGTAGGCACCGTGATTGACGCATCCAACATTGATGCATTACGTAATGAAAAATTCGAACAACATCCGATCTCAGAACTCATCCCGGCCTCCCTCGAGCGCATGATTCGCGAATACAAGCTGCGCATAAAGATCAAGCACTCCGAACTGCCGGCACTAGACCCACAATTTCTGAGCCTGACAAAGCAATACAGTCCGGCGGTTCGCTTCAATGAGAAGACCAAGCTGGTTGAAAACTATATTGCAGGCACCCCATTTCCGGATATTCGGGCTGACGATCCAAACGCGGGCTATAAGGTGATGTACAACACCTTTTTCTTCCCGTCGCTACTCAACAATGGTGAGACCGTGTCAGCTTCCACACTCTTGATTGATGCCAAGCAAGGGCTAGAGCAAGTCCAGGTAATGCAATACTCTGTCGTGCCTATGGTTGGCCGGATCGATACCCCTCATGTTGTCGGCGATGGCAGTATCTCCAAGCGCGAATTGGTTGTATTCACGGAACCTTATGACATCCGCGGCATGGGCACCTATACCCAGCGTTATATCGATGGACGGCCAGATGAAACATCCGTCTACCTGCGTAGCGTGCGGCGTTTGCGGCGGCTTACTGGCGGCGCATGGATGGACCAAGTTGGAGGTACCGACTACCTCTACGATGACATCAATGGTTTCAATGCACATCCAACTTGGTACAAAGATTTTCGTTACCTCGGGCGCAAGTGGATTTTTGGGATGGTGATGCGCAAGCCGCCCCGCGTTCGAGGCGCCAGCTCCCCCGATGCGGAGTTTCCGCTGGTGGATCTCAAGAATCCACCCTACTGGAATCCGGTCATGGATTGGGAGCCGATCGAGGTTCACATAGTAGAGGCCATTCCCCCCTCTACACACCCGTACAGCAAGAAAATCTATTACTACTCGGCAGCCTTACCAGGTTACGCGACATATGGTGAGTTCTACGATAAGCAGGGGGCGCTTTGGAAGGTTGACTTCTGGGGGCCTAGGGGTGGCTATGTTGATGCCAAGGGCCGGAAAATGCCCAGTGCCGGCTATCACGACTTCGTGATTGATATCAAGTCCAAACATGCCAGTGTGATTTTCGGTTGGGATATTCTCCGCTCCGACCTGAGGCCAGAGGACGTCACCGCAGAAAAACTGGTGGAGGTAGCCAAATGAATCAGAGGAGCCGCTTACCCTCAGCAGTTATAAATACATCCAGTACGGTGAGGCCTATGCGCAAGGCACAGCACCAAATACCGTTGGTTGCTGTCACAGCTGCCTTATTTGGCCTGGCTTCCGCTAATACGTGCAGAGCCGCTTCTCTTGGAGAAGCGCAGTTAGCTGGCTCAGAAAATGTTGCGGCAAGTGATTTGACGGATCGTCTGGATACCCATCTTCACGGCTATGTGCGTGAATATATCGGTGTCAATCTGGAAAACCACCCCGAGCCAGATGCTAACGGCAAGCCACTGGGTGGTGCAGGTGAGGTATCGATGCTGCGCAGCGTACTCAAGCTCGATGGCGATCTCACGTTGGGTGGGGTCAAATTCAAGGCGGTCGGTCGTGCCAGTAGCGAACAGAAAACACCTTATCTGAAATCATTGGAAAATGCCGCCGTTGCCAAGGGAGGACGACCTTTTGTCTATGACCAATACAATGAGGTTGAACTGCGTGAGTTCTATGCTGTTTTTTCGGTAAACGACCGCGTGAAAATGCAACTGGGCAAACAGCAGATTGCCTGGGGTGAGGCGGATTTTTTCCGCGCCACGGACGTGGTGCAGGGTTATGACTACCGTTGGCGCTCAAATCTTGAGCGTGAAAACGAGGAAATACGCAATCCGACTTGGCTTGCGAGCATTGAAATCGCAGTTCCCGAAGTCGACAGTAGCTTGCAATTGATTTATAGCCCCGGCTGGGGTTCTGGCCGAAAAGTGGTCAACAACATTGATTTGGCCGGTGGTCGTTTTGCGGGTACAGGTTATCACGGTGTCGATAGCACCTTGTTTACTCCATATAACTACCACCAAAGTAGCGGCGATACGAGTGACTCCACCTGGGGGGCACGTTGGTCAGGCAGCCTGCCCGGTAAGGGTGTAAGCTACTCGTTGCTGTATTACCATGGGCTGAATTATGACTCGGTGGTCAATTCTACGGCCACAGACTACCCTACGTTCAGAAACGCAAGGGCTTATGGTCAGGCGCCTGCGAACGGCTTTGGCGAGATCATCTACCCGCGGCTGGACACTTACGGAGCAACCTTCAACGCTGACATTCCCAGCATCGCGACGGTGCTGCGTGGTGAGTTTGCCTACCAGCCGAAGCGGCAGTACAACATCGGCAGCAGTTTTTGCGCACTGGTGGGGCCACCCCCGGCATGTGCTATGGTTCCCGGCCTGGGTGGCGTGGTGGAAAAAAATACGATCCGCATGATGGTCGGGTTCGACAACACGGCGAAATGGACGCAAGCGCTCCTCGGCACGCCGCGTCCGGGTTTGTTTACCATGGAATTGTTTGACCGCTGGATCAATGGCTTTAAGAAGAGTGACGATATCGTTGAGGTGTTTGGCTATTCTGCTCCTGCTCGCGCGCACCAAACATTTCTTACGACCACCCTTGGCCTCAATTATCTGAACGATCGGTTGTTACCCAGTCTCGCCTTGTTGTGGGACACTCATTATGGTGACACGGTTGTGATTGCTGGGCTGGATTACAACGTGGGCAATCACTGGCGTATTTACAACGAACTGTCGCTGAACTTTCCTCGGGGTAACACCAAGCAGTCGGCTATTGATATATCTGACCAAACGCATATGCTGAGCACTGGAGCTTCAAACAGCCAGTTTCTGTTACGTGCGACTTACCAGTTTTGATATTGGGGCACGCGATGAAGGGAACTATTGGCTCGGTAAGATAATGCTCGAAATATTTGAGGCCATCCTCATGTGGGTCGAATGTAAAAAGACGACACAAGATATTCGACAATTGTGCAGATGCACCGCAAGGGTTACCCATTTTCAGCCTGCAAGAACTGGCTATGGCGCTTTCTAAGGACGCCCACATTTGCTTCTGGTTTTGGTTTGAGAAGCATTTTCTAGAAAACAAAATCTAGGGAAACACTGAACAAGTCACGAACACGGTGAACGATTGCAGTGGCTTATTCAGTGTTTC
>LNAP01004823.1_pt1 | contig 12231 bp, 10 predicted proteins | sample 602601 | NCBI WGS metagenome assembly LNAP01 (sample SAMN02440304, study PRJNA202911) | soil metagenome | biome: Subtropical and temperate rainforests or woodlands; isolation source: soil samples (1 kg each in a 20% v/v slurry with milli Q water) were... ... | reverse complement strand
TTCTATCAGATGACGTACATACTTTTGATATTTTGTGTCTTCTTCTTCATCTTCTTCATTTTTACCCTTATTTTTAACTTGATTATAGTCTAGAAACACAACAACGGGGATCGCATTCAGTCTCTTTTCTTGTAGAGTTCTTATGAGTGAAGGAGAATTGAATCTATACATAAAAGAAACCACAAACTGATCTGAAGTTTTAAGGATAGTATTAATTTTATCAGTACAATTTCCACCAAGGGATATGCAGAAATCGGCTTTTACTGGAATGTTTCTTTTAAGCTCCGGAAATCCATAAGTAGATTGTGGATTGTATTGATTCATGGCTAACGACTGATAGGTTAACCCGAAAACTAGCAAGATACCCATAAAATAAAATTTAAGGTGTTTGCTAAAAAAATTGGTTATTAAATTCATTTAAGTTTATCCCATGATAATTAAAGCTCGCTTCCAGTTATTATCCATAAAAAATACTTAACTTTGGATTAAATTACAGAAAGGGAGCAAATGAGAATCAGGGGAGATTACTACATTAAATATTAAAAATACTTTACATTTCTTATATGAGCCCTAAAAAGCAAGCAGGAGTATACTTGTCGAGGGTTAAGCTTGGCATTAGCAATAATTGGGGTCCACCTCTTTCTTAGATGAGAAAGGTGACAAACTCATATTACGGCATAAAAACTCAGACAAGTTTAAAGTTGGGACAAAAGTAAGATTTAAGTAAATGCTTTTGCCTATAAATTTTTAACTCATTATAAGGCCGCTAAAACTTTATCCCCTTACTATTCCTCAGAGAATAAAAACAGGTAAGTTGATGACGATACGCAGTCAAAAAATGCTCCAAAATCCTGTGTACTTTAAATCTAAATAGAATAAATTTATAAAGCTTAAATAAAAATAATTAGAAGGCGGAAATGAAACAGTTTATATCACTTCTATTGTTACTAGAAGTCTTTATAGAAACAAGTCAAGCTAGCAACCCTAATAAAGAACTTTATGCTTTAATCAAAGAAAACTTTGCTGATACAAAAAGCATTAATTTTGAGGGATTACAGAAACATTTAGGGTATCAATTTAAAGATGAAGCTCTGCTACAAGAAGCCTTATATCCTTTACTTCCTAAAACTTTAAAAAAAGGAAATGAAAAATATAATCATTTAGAATTTCTTGGGGATTCTGTTTTAGGGACTGCTATTAGAGAGTATCTTGTCAAGAGCTTCCCCGAGCAAAAAAGAGGTTTTTTAGCCTTAACTTATGACTCATTGACAAAAAACAAAACGCTTGCAGAAGTTTATCTGCAACAGTTATCAATTGAAGAGTACCTCCCCTTTCCAGGCGATGAAAAATGTGAATATTGTAATGTTGTAGAAGCATTGGTAGGAGCGATCCATTTAGATGGTGGAGAAAAAGGCTATAAGAATGCCAAAACTTTCGTGATGAATATACTGAATGATCATGTTATCCAAGAGAAAATATCTATAATTGCGTCTGCAAGGTCAATAACGCTTGGTATTAATCTCTTACCAGAAATCAGAAAACATTTAGCAGAAGTCAGCCAAGATCAGTCAATAGAAGAAATTAATCCCAAATCATTTTTAGGAGAGGTCTTAACAAGAACTTGGTCTGCTCCCCCTGAATATAGTCTTTCTCTCACAATCAATAGTCAGGGAAATCCTTTATTGCAGTCAAGAATTTCTGGCATTCAAATCGGGAAAAAACAAATAAAAGGCATTGGCTATACAGCAAGAGAAGCAGAAGAAAATGCGGCACGAAGTGCAATTAATTTTATTAGCCAACAACTCATTTTTCCTAAAACAGAGCCAGTATTTTCTAAGACCTATACGGCTCTTTTAAACGAATGGAGCACAATAACAAAGATTCCTGGGTTTAAGATTGTAAACTTAACTACGGTATCGCCAACGATATTTAAATATCAAGCCACAATAAAGAATGGTGTTCTGATTGAAGGAAATGGTCCTACTAGACGCATTGCAAAAGAAGAAGCCGCTAAACAAGCCTATCTTCAGCTAGCCAACCCTCAGATAACTATCCTTCCCCCTTCAAAAAACTACCGGATGCTTTTACAAGAATGGTTTGATAAAAACCCTAATTCTACTTTTAGGTTCAGGGAAGAAACCATTCATCCGCCCCTACTTTACACTACTCAAATAATTATTGATGAAAAAATTATAAGTGAAAAAAATGGAATAACTCAAGCGAATGACATACGAGAAGCAGCATGTAGAGACACATTAATTTACTTAACACGTCAGGAAGAAGCGCGAGAAAAGGAGATAGAAAGTAGAAAAATGGCAGGAAAACCTACACCTCAAACTGTTTCTGTTAATAAAACTACTATAAGGCCTGTACTTACTTCCGGGGAGGTTAGTAAAATACCTAAAAAAAACATCTCTGAAATGGGAACAACCTCTCAGTCTACGAGAACTCCTAAGGCATCTTCTAATAAGAAAAAATATATAAAGAAGGAAGCTAATGCTATAAAAAAACCTTCCATTCCCAATAGTGGGGTTGCGGAAGTAAAGGAAAAGAAAACATAGATAAGAAGGCCTGGTTAGCCCAGCAGTCCCACCATAAGAAATATTTTAAGAATAGCGTAAATTTCTCGATGTTTAAGAGAGTAACAATAGGGGTTCCAGGCGCAAACCTTCCTTTTTTCTGAGGGGGCCTTGAAAACGTTGGTTTTCCTTTCTTTACTGCAAGAGAGATTGTTTTTTTCTATGGCCAAATTCCTTGATTGCTTTTTTGAAAAAATAAGGATTTTTCTTGAATTAAGGAACGGTTATTTATGTAACTCAGAAAAAAGGAAGGTTTGCGCCTGGAACCCCAGCTAGAACCGGCCAACTAATCAATTATGCTGATATGGCGCGAGACGTTGATGTTGACATGAAAACAATCAAGGCTTGGCTATCAATTCTTGAAACATCGGGGTTGGTATATATGTTACAACCATATCATAACAATGTGACGAGTCGATTGATCAAGACGCCTAAGCTTTATTTCCTTGATACTGGGCTCTGTACATACCTAACCCAATGGTCAACACCGGAAGCGCTTGAAGCGGGAGCTATGTCAGGTGCCATTCTTGAAACTTATATGCTTGCAGAAATTATCAAGAGCTATTGGCACAATGGTAAGATCGCTCATTTCTATTTCTATCGTGATCGAGACCAGAAGGAAATTGATCTATTAATCGAGCAGGATGGCAAATTACACCCCATCGAGTTCAAAAAAAGTGCAAGCCCCAGTCTTAACGCAGCTAAAAACTTCTCAGCTTTAGAAAAGCTTGGTTGTGCTATTGGACATGGTGCAGTCGTATGTCTGAAGGAAACTGATATACCGCTTTCTCGAAAAGTGACAGCAATACCGGTGGGATATCTTTAGAAGCAGAATCATGGTCAACTAATACAGTTGCCACTATGACCCGCCCACTAATAAGTTAAGAATGTGCAGGTAAAGAGTATAGGATTTACTTTGGCTCATTAACTGCCTTTCTTAACTTTTCAAAAATCAGCAAATTCATTTAATTAAGTACTTCCCCCTACTCTCATAATCTAGGCAAAGAAACCTTTCCTTTTCTTTATTTAACTTATATTCCTAGCCACTCTACTGAAAATATCTGAGATTCAGAAAAATTAAGTGATATTATAACAATATAATAAAACCAGAATAATGATATTATTATAATATTTTTTTGATATCATTTTAATATCTTTCTATTTTTTGAAGCTTCCAGATTTTTTCTTTACACATGGTCTTAATAATTTCAAACAAATTGCATTAATTAAAATACCTGAGTGTCTCTATTTCTTTTAAATAAACAAATAAGGTTGATGGAATTCTCAAAACGAAAGCTTTCATTGCTTCCTTTTCTAACCTTCTTTCGACAGTGGACTGTTATAGTGAAGCATTAGGTATATTCAAAAAATCTGATAAAAAACTGCGTTAATTTACTGAGCTTATATTCCTAGATATTTTCTAGAAATGTTAGATTTCCAGAAGAATAGATGATATTACGATAACATCATAAACACATCATAAATATACTAATATAACATAATAATGATGTTATTTTGATATCATTCTGACTCTTTAAGTTCTCTAAGTTTTTTCTTTACACATGGTCTTAATAATTCCAAACAAATTGCATTAATTGAAATGCCTGTAAGTGCCGCTATTTCTTTTAAATCAACAAACAAAGTTTCTGGAATTCTTAAAGCGAAAGCTTTCATTGCTTCCTTTTCTAACCTTCTTTCAACAATGGGCTGTTTTGGTGGAGTATTAGGTACCTCTAAAAATCCCATAAAAGCTTCAGCTTTCTTTTCTTTTTCACTAGGAGAAAGGGGGGGTTTATTAAATTTACTAGCACTCATTCAAATATCTCCTTATACAGTCCCATTATTTCTTCAGTGGCTTTAAAGTCTTCGGGTTTGTATTCAGTTACTGCCATGCCATTCAATGCAGCTCGTCTAAAGGATATTCTTTCACAAATTACGGATTGGAGAAGTTTAATATTTTCAAACTCACTGAGAAATCCTTTCATTTCTTCAGCTTCTTTTACTGCTGGATTTGGAGAAGATTGATTGATAACAACATATGCTTTAAGGTTTTCATTAATTTCTTTTGCTATTTCTACAAGAGAGTTTAATCTTCCTAAAGTCCAAAGATCAAATTGTGAAGGCCGAAGGGGAAATACTGCTTTATCACAAACTAATAAAGCACCTCTTAATTCGGGTGAATCTCTTCCCCCAGCATCTATAACTATATCAGCAAATTTTTTTCTAAGCTCCATAATTTCTGTTCTAACAGCCTTATCATATTTTTGTATACTTGATACCCTTGGTGTAATTCCCTTGTCTTCCCTTAAAGAACACCAATAGCTGGATGTAGGTTGTTTATCAGTATCTACAAGCAAAACATCGCCAATTTCATTAGTTCTAATAGCTGCAATATTAGTAGCTAATGTAGTTTTTCCTGGCCCGCCTTTTTCGCCACCTATTAATACAATCATTTTTTTACCTTAAAAATTATTATATCATTTTAACATATAAATGATATAATAATGATATTAAAATAAATGCTTATAAGCAAGCCTAAAAATATTAACCCCATAGAGATATGTAGTAAAAATTATTCGTATTTATTAGGCTAGATTTTAAGTGGGTACATTAGGCTCAATATTTAAAGATACTAAGGATGGGCGTAAAAGGTTAGACTGGTTTTATGATAAAGTAGAGATTTCGTTAATTATGTCACATTTTTCTAAATTAAGCCCTTACCCCTTTCATTTATTGACAAGAGTATACTAACAGAATTCATACTCTCCTATTTTCCCCCCTATATTTCCATCCGCACAATGTGGGTACACAGCAAACAGTAACTCTTCTACGTTTTCAATCTCATTTATCTATTACAAATTTATGGACTACTCCCCCCTCTATTTATTAGAAATAATCTCCCAAAGTACTTGACTATAATAAAATTAATCAACAAGATAAATATATCATTTTGATATCAAAATGATTGCATTATTATGTAATACTCCCATCACAATATTATTAAAAAACTATCAAAATGATATCATTTTGACATTATATTAATATGCTTTTGATTTTTTCTTCTTGACATGAGTATGGTTTTAAACAAATAATAAAATAAGGTAATGTTATGGGGTATCAAAAACATCTAAATGGAAGAATAATTCATAGAAAAAAAAGCCTCCTGCTAGTAACAGAAGACTTTTTTTATGCACATGAGCTCCAACAACAAAAAGGAGCAAAACCGAAATTCTATGTTGATATTACTATCAAATATAAGTAATGTCAACTCGTTGTTGTGCTCGTGTGCATAAACATATTTTCGAAAAGGAAAAAGTTTGTGCACGAAAATTATAAAATATTACTGGAGCAAGATAAATGTCTTGTTCTTCAACCTGAACTTGCCAAATTAGTTGGCAGATCTGCGGCTTTGTTGTTCCAACAGATCCATTATTGGCTTTCTTCGCAAAGCGTTGTTGGTATCCACCATCAAGGAAAGAAGTGGATCTATAATACCTATGAAGGCTGGGCTGATGACCTTAAAACAGTCTCTAAAACCACGATTAATCGCTCTATTAGGAAGTTAAAAGACTTTGGCTTAATTGTAGTGGAACAACTATGGGCGAAAAAAGGCAATAGGACTAACCACTATACCATTAATTATGACAGGCTGGCAGAATTATTTCCTTCCACCAGAAAACAGAATACCTCTCATACGTCAGACACGGTAACAGAAATCGAGGCTCCTCAATCCACAATGGATTCACCATTAATCCAGAGTGGATCTTTCTTATATAGAACTAAGAATACTAACAAAAAAGTTTTAATAAATCATAATTCATCCCATGATTCTCAAATAAATTTGGATAAAAAGGTTCAAGAAAAGCCCATTGCTCAGCAAATGATTGATATCTGGAATAAGATTATCTCTCCAGAGGTAACGGCTAGTCTCAATCCAAAGAGGGCTAAATTCCTTATTGCCGCTTTAAGACATAAATTTGCCAACTGCTTGAGAAAATGGGAAAATTATTGCCGACGAATTGCTTCCAGTGATTACTTAATGGGTAAGATAAAACAAGGCTTTCAAATAGCCCTCGAGGTCGCACTCAAGTTTGATTTTATTCAAAGAATCTTTGAAAAACAGTTTGGAATCAAAGAAATAGAAGAAATTTCTCATTTTTCAGAAGAGTTGATAACCCCCGATCTTTATCCACTCGAGGAGGAGGGGGCTCTTGAAATCCGCAAGCAAATAGTTAAAGCCATAGGGGGAGGGGCTTATCAAGCTTGGTTTGGGAATGCGACAATGGAAGTGACAAAGGATCAAATAGTGGTCTATACAGAATCTAAGTTTCGTAAAGACTGGATAGTAAATAACTATTTGAATAAGTTAGAAAATATGCTAGCAACAAAGATTAATATTCAAATTAACAAAACAGTAAACCCACAATGAAGCGTCTATTTATTTATACCTTTTTTAGTTTTTGGTTCTCAATTATGAATGGTCATGCAAAACCCCTCATTGTGTACTTTGATTGGTCTTTTAACCCCCATCATGCGCCGCTTATTATTGCGCAGCAAAAGGGGATTTTTAAAAAGCATGGGATTGAGGTGCGTCTTGTGAGTGCCAGTGGGTCGGAGGAGGGGAGTAACCAGGTAGCCCAAGGTAACGTCGATATAGCCGTCTCCAAACAATCCAGTCACCTTGTCAGGGTTGTTAACCAACAATTGCCGCTTGTGCGCATTGCAACCCTTATAGACCGACCTCTAGAGTGTTTGATTACATCACCTTCACTCTCCAAAATAGCTGATTTAAAAGGGAAGAAGATAGGCTTTACAAGCAGTAATATTGACTTTGCCATCTATAGCATTAATACCATTTTAAAGCATAATGGGGTAGATCCTAAAAGTGTAACCTTAGTTCCAATTATGGGGCCAATGACACCGGCGCTTGTCAGCAATAAAGTGGATGCTATTTTCAGTGCTTACCGCACCTATGAGTTGGCAGAGGTACGCCAACAAATACCAGGCGCAAATGTTTTCTACTATGAAGACAATGAAATCCCCAGTTACGAACAATCCATCCTTGTTACCCATCAAAAGAGCTTAACAAGACCAGAGATAAAGAAGTTTATTCAAGCTTTAAGAGAAAGCTGCGCTTTTATCAAGGATCATCCTCAAGAAGCATGGCAGTCTTATATAGCTTATATGCCGCAGCAAAATACGCCTTATAACAAAGAGCTTTTTTTCAACTTAGTTCCCCTGTTTGTTAAAGATCCGGCCTTGTTATCAATACCTAAATATGAATCATTTGCCGACTATTTGAGCCGCAGCGATGTGTTAAAAAGCCTTGTACCACCGGTTTCACAGTATGCCGTTGATTTATTTGCGAAAGACTAAGCTTATTTTGAATAAATCAACTCATATGGTTTGATTGACTCGTGATAAAAAGAAAATGATCCTTCAAAAGGTTCTCCAAATGTTTCCTCATAGGTAGCTTTGTAAAACTCAAAGAGAGGAAGTTTATTAAGGGCAGAAGAAGTAAAGAGTAATTTTTTATAAGTGCTTTTAGATCTTAATGAGTTTTTTGAGTTTCCAAGGGGTGTAAAAGTAGCTACCGCTCTCGCATAGGATGTGTGGGCATCCTTTAAATTGCTTTTTAATAAATAGCTGTCCCCTTTTATAATCCAGGCATAAGCCTGATCTAAAACTTTATCTTCACCACCATAAAAAGCATTATAAATCTTGATGGCCTGATTAGTATCGTCAATTGCCTGGTCAAATTTCTGACAATGAAAATTGGATTCGGCTCTATAAGCTAAAGCTTCGGCTAATGTATCAGATTGATAAGAGCCAAAGTACTTTTCACATCCTTGAATTGCAAGATCACACATTTGTTGAGCTTCTTTAAATCTTCCCAAACTTACAAGGGAACGTGCTTTATAATTGTAGGTATAAAACTTAATGGCTGTGTCAGGGACTTTGTCAAACAGCTCTATGGCTTGATCAAGAAAGCTTAATGCTTGGGAATATTCAAATAGCTCTATACACACCCAGGCAGCATAATAATAAGTTGGGATTTTAGTGAGCGGTTCTTTAAAGTTTTTAATGAGTTTTAAAGATTGCGAAATGATCTCTTTAGCCTTATTAAATTCCGACCTAAGAAGATAGTTTATTCCAAGAGAATTATTCAACCGAACAATTTCATAAAAGTCCAGCGGGGAGGGATCATTTAAGCAATCAAGCATTTTTTGAAATAGAAATTTCCCTTCTTCAGACCCAAGACGGTGAAGGGAAAGAACGGCGCCGGCAGATGAATAAAACCGAGCAAGTATGCTTCTATCTTCTACCTGATGCATAAGAGGGGATATATGATCAATAAGTTCTAATGCTTTTTGGTGATCTCTTTTTACATACAAAAGATCATCAAGTAAAAACACCTGAAGAGCTAATTCTTCTTGTGAGAGGGGCAGATTTAGATTCTTTCTTTTCTTCAAGTAAGAGTTTATATGATTGAGGTGCTCTTGATTGTCCTTAAAAAAGCAAATGAGTTGGTCTTTGTTTTGCTTCAATTTACGTAACATGGACTGCACATAAGCTTTGGCGACTTTATCAAGGATTTCACGCTGTTCTTGAGAAAAAAGGATAAGGTAGAACAGCTGTTTGTTTTCCGTGATAAAAAATGAAGTCTTTCCTTGAGATTCATGAGAAACATCAAGATAAAAATAGTTGGTTAACTCTGATGTAGCTTCTAAAACATCATTTTGTTGCCATCCAAGCCCTTTAGCTATCTCCATGATAAAGTCGAGGGAGATAGATTGGTTATTAGTAAATAAAAGCAAGCAGAGAAGTTCCTTGGACAGCTCCTTTTTTAAGGGAGCAAGTGAAAGCTTTAAAGCTGTCTGCACTGATTTGGTCTCTGGTTTCTCCTCTAGTAAGAAGCGTTCTTCTCGTTTCCACAAAGACTTTAGATCTTGTTTATAAAGGTTTATGTAGGCTTCTATGGAGAAGGATTTATGATGGTGCAGGAATAAAGCAGATTGACCAAGGGCAAGTGGATAGTCTTTTACTGTCTCAGCAAGGGCATTTAACTCATCCTCTGGTGCCGTGCGGAGGATTTTCTTCAAATAATTTATAGATTGATTGCGAGAAAAATTTCCTATCCTCAAGGTTGATTCATAACCAAACTCGGTCGTTGATGTAACAAAAATATTAAAAGACCCAACTTTTGCAAGAGACAGAAGGTCTTTAATTCTTTGAAGATTATCAAGAGAATCAAGTATGATTAAAATGTTAAAGTCATTGGTTTTAGCAAGATCTCTTAAACCTTCTAGTCCTGTTGTGTCGTCAACTAAACTTTGTGAAACACGCTTAGATGGTTGTAGCTTGTTAGTTAGTCCCTCAATTTGCTTGTTGATATCCCCCTTGCAATCAACCCACCAGATAACATCATAATTTGCCAGATTTTTAAGGACATAGTTGTGTACTAAATGGCTTTTCCCAACTCCTCCAAAACCAACAACAAAAGCATAGCCAAACTTGCTTATATTTTCTGCAAGTGTGCTTTCCTCATGATCTCGGTCAATATTATGCACAAAAGCGGATTGGATATTAGTTATGGTAACTGAATAAGCATGACTTATGGATAAAACCAATACTAAAAAATTAACGATTAAAATGGATAACATTTGATTCTGAGTCAATCTTTGTGGGGTTTTTATCGAGATTTGGGATAATAATAATCGTCTTATTTCCATTTTGAGGGGAGGTAGAGGACTTTACCACGGCATTGATGCTTTTCATTAAATGCTGGATAGATATTTTTATTGATGAAAGGAGGGTCACTTCAGAATTAAAAAAGTGTGAATCTAGAGCATCGCCAAAGGTGCGATCATCGTGGAAAGCTATCTTGACCATCATGGTACTATTTACTGTGTCATCTATACTAATTGAGCATGATATTTTTGAATGTGGAGGGTTTTCCTTAATAAGAAGCTGTAAATACAGCCCCAACAAAGTTGCCAAAGGTTCTTTCCTTGTAAAGAGCATAATAGGGTGAACATGCTCCTCTTTCAGAAGAATATTAATTGATTTTTCTTCTGTTTTCTCTTGATACAAATGAAGGAGATATTCAATGACTTCTCTCAAACAAATAAGAGTAGGCGGATTCGAATATTTCTTTGCAGAATAAATACTACTCAAATTAGAAAAATCTAGAAACTTCTTTTCATTTTCAAGATGATGGATTCTCTTAGTAAGAGAGAGATTTTCTTGATTTACCAAAGCATTTATTTTGTGAACTTGAGCACTTTCCCTTCTAATTTGAGTTAACCTTGCAAAGAACAGACTGAGGATGTAAAGAAAAGTGCAGGTTATTACGTAAAAGAGTAGATAAGTAAAATCCAAATCTATCCCTATATGAATTCCCAAATCGGGATGGTAATAAGTTGCTGAAAACAATGACGATTTTTTTTTGTCTTCTCTAGAAATGAATAGCAAGGGATGAGTATTATAGGAAAAGAGATCTGGAAGAAAAATGGTTGTTTTAAGTAAGCATTTATGGCTATCTAAGTCGAAACTAAACCCCACATTGGTCACAAGGCTGCCCCCAGCCTCGACTGAATGATATGCTGGGCTTATAACAGCAAATCCTGTGTGCTGAAAAAGCTTCTCTTGAAGAATGGGTTGAGAAGCGTCCCAGCCTGAAATTTCCTGACCTGTAAGGTTATTAATAAACTTACATTCCAATTCCCCTAAAGTAACTTTGTGCGTTCGACTGAGGTAAATTTGCTGTTGAGAATAGGAGGATAATACATTTATGTCATCCAATCCGGTCATTTTTGATTTAAGAATAGAGAAAATAGATTGATAATCTGAAAGCCTTTTTTCAATAGCCCGATTTATTTGGTTTACGGCTAAACTTTTTTGATAATTTACGAAAAACTTGCTGGAAATAATTGTGAAAGTCAGGAAAGCAAGAAAAGATAATATATAAAATATTAGCCTTTTATGTTTCATCTCTTTCTTCTAAGTGAATGTTTTTTCTTAAATGGTATTGTTTATAGTCGTTTGCAAACACTTTTTTAACAAACGCTAGATGAAACTCATTTTCTTCATAAAAGTTTTTTGCATCCCACCATTCCATTGTGGAAACGGAAAGGAAGAGTAATCCTCTTTCTTTGGCTTCTTTTTCGAGGTGACAAAGAAGTAGGGAGCCGATGACATTTTTTCTGTGCTCTGGCTCAATCCATAAAACATCAATATAAAAAGACCCATAAAACTCATAACCAGCCAATCCACCTACGACCTTCCCTTGATCGTCGATTGCTTGTAAGCAGTAATTGGATGCTTTGGGTAAATGAGTCTTTTGAGAAGCTTCAGTTGTAATCTTATCGACTAGTCTGCATAGTCTTTTTCTTCCATGGAGCTAACTATTTTCATTGCTGCCTGATTATTTTTTACCGTGTCAGCATGAGTGCCTTTTACGTGTAAACTAAAAATAAGGAAGAGTATAGAAGAAAGTATAGACATTAGATTTTTTCCAAAAACCTTTGCATATACCAGTCATGGAAACTGCTATCAAATTTCCCATCCTTTTTCATGATGCAGTAATTATAAATTTCAACAATCGTGTTTATAACACGATTGTTGAAATTTATAATTACTGCATCATGAA
>LNAP01004821.1_pt1 | contig 12233 bp, 13 predicted proteins | sample 602601 | NCBI WGS metagenome assembly LNAP01 (sample SAMN02440304, study PRJNA202911) | soil metagenome | biome: Subtropical and temperate rainforests or woodlands; isolation source: soil samples (1 kg each in a 20% v/v slurry with milli Q water) were... ... | reverse complement strand
TTCGATTTCCTGGCTGGAAATATTTTCGCCGCCGGAAATAATGATGTCTTTGGCGCGGTCCTTGATTTCAACATAGCCGTCCGGATGCATCACGGCCAGGTCTCCCGTATGAAACCAGCCGTCCTTGAAGGCTTCCCGGGTGCCGGCTTCATTCTTCAGATAGCCTTTCATCAGGGTATTGCCGCGTATCAGCAATTCCCCGAGCGTTTGCCCGTCCGCGGGCGCCGCGCCGCCATCGTCCAGCCTGGCCACGGCCAGTTCGTCGATAGCCAGCAGGCCCACACCCTGCCGGGCCATTTTCAGGGCAAGTTCGTCGGCCGGCAGATCCCGCCATTGCTCTTGCCACACGCACAAGGCCGATGGCCCGTAGGATTCGGTCAAGCCATATAAATGGGTGATCTTAAAGCCGATATCCTGGGCGCGGCTGATCACCGGACTGGGCGGCGCAGCGCCGCCCAAGCCGAATTGCACCACCGGCGCCAGGCTGCGGCCCTGCTTGTGGAAATCGCTCAACAGCATGTTCAACACCACGGGAGCCCCGCACATATGGGTGACGTGGTGCGCATCGATGCGCTCGAGCACGGCCTCGGCCTGGACCTTGCGCAGACAGACATGCGTGCCGCCAACGGCCGTGATCGCCCAGGTGTAGCACCAGCCATTGCAATGAAACATGGGCAAGGTCCACAGATAGACCGTGTCCGCCGTCATGTTGAAAGCCATGGCATTGCTCATGGCCGCCAGGTAAGCGCCGCGGTGGTGATAGACCGCGCCCTTGGGGTTGCCGGTGGTGCCCGACGTATAGTTGAGCGCAATGGCGTCCCATTCGTCGTCCACCTTGGCCCAGCGAAATTCCGGATCGCCCGCGGCGATCATGTTTTCGTAGCGCAGCATGGACGGCGCCGGAGGCGCTGCGGCCTGGCGCGCTATGGCCACCAGCACGGGCGGCGAGGCCATGGCGGCCACCACTTGCTGGACCAGGGCTTCGAATTCGGTGTCGTACAGCAAGAGGCGCGCTTCGCCGTGTTCCAGGATGAAAGCCAGCGTGGCCGCATCGAGGCGCGTGTTCAGGGCGTTGAGCACCGCGCCCGCCATGGGAACGGAATAATGGCTTTCCAGCAGCTCGTGCGTGTTGAAGCACAAGACCGATACCGTGTCGCCCGCCTTGATGCCTATATTGACGAGCGCCGACGCCATGCTGCAGCAGCGGCGATAAAAATCGCGGTAGGTCAGCGCCATGTCGTCGTCGATCACCGCGGTCTTGTGCGGAAAAATATGCGCCGACCGCTGCAGGAAGCTGAGCGGCGTCAGGCTGGAATAATTGGCCGATTGCTTATCCAGGCCAAGCTGATATTTTTCGCCCATGCAATACCCCTTTATTTATCCAGGCGCCTCGGGTTGGTAATGGCAAGCTTGGCCCGTGTCAGGGACAAAAGCAATTGGTGTAAAAGCCCATGGTGCGCCGCGGGAATGGCCCGTGTCCGGATTTTGGCGGCCAGGCCGCGTTCCGTGGCGTCCTGCTCGCCGCCCAGGCCCGCCGACAAGTAGAACCGCAGAATCTGGTCGCCGGACGTATCCGTCCCCCCTTGGTCGAACTCGCGCGCCGCGATGGCCATGGCCTTGGCGACCATCAGGGCGTCATAGGCCTTGTCGGCGGGAAGCAGGGGCAGAAGGTCGTCCAGCAAGGCGCGCCGCGCCACGGCCAGCAGTTCGCCGCCGGAAGGTCTATCATTCATTTCCCAGCCCCTCGGCGATTTGCGTAAGCAGGTCGAACTCGATTTCCGGCAGCAGGCGCCCGGTCAGGGCCAGCTCCAGCGAAGACTGCTCGCCTGACAAATGGCGCTGCGCCTGCTGCAAGGCAATGACGGCCCAGCGGGTCATGCCCATGATCTCCCAGTAAAGCACCTTGCCAGGATCGACCGGCCGCCCCGACACGCTGGAATAGGCCTCGAACAAATCGGCCTTGTCGCCCACGCCGCCCACCGCTTTATTGTCGGCGCCGAAACGCCAGCTTCGGGAACATAGCCAGCCCAGGTCTTCGTACGGGTCGCTCCATGCGGCGAATTCCCAGTCCAGTATGCCGGTCAGCCTCCCGCCATCGACCATGTAGTTGCCGGTGCGGAAATCGCAATGGCAAAGCACGATGTCGTGGCTGCCGGGCGCCTTGTCCTCCAGCCAGTTCAAAGACCATTCGAGCGCCGGATGCGGCTCGGGCAAGGCATCCAGCGCCTGGCGATACTCGCGTATGCGCGCCTGCGCCGGCGCAGGCCGCGGCAAGGGCAGTGAACCCAGGCGCGCGTCGGGCGGGCGCACCTGGTGCAGCCGGGCAAGTTCCCGGCCCAATTGCCGCATCAATTCCCGGGCCTGCAAAGGGGTCAGGCCGCCCTTGACCAGCTTGTGCCCGGCCGCCGTTCCCGCCACCCGCTCCATGACGCAGAACACGCTGCCGGTCACGGACGGGTCGGTGCAGAGCCACAAAGGCTGCGGAACCGTCACCCCGGCCGCATAGGCCACGCCCAGCACCTGGAATTCCTGCTCGCGGCTCAGGCTGACATCGATTGTCGACGGCGCGTCGCTGCGCACCACGAGATCCAGGCGGCCCGGGCGCTGCCCGCCATCGCATTGCACGGTCAGGGCGTAATTGCTTTGTATCGCGCCGCCCGACAGGCGCGAAAATTCGACCACCTCGATATCCCGGGCGCCAGTCTGGCGCTGGACATACGAGGCCAGCGCCCGGCTGATGTCGTCCAAGCCCACGCCTCAGCCCCATGCCCAGAAGTCGCTGCCTTCCTTGAGCAGGCTTTTCGACAGCACCATCTTGTGCACTTCCGATGCGCCGTCGACCAGCCGCGCCTGGCGGGCGTAGCGGTATATCCACTCCAGCGGCGTATCTTTGGAATAGCCATGGGCGCCGCATAGCTGGATCGCCGTATCGACCGATTGATGCAGGGTATTGGCGACAGCCACTTTGGCCATGGACACTTCCTGGCGCGCGAAGTCGCCTTGATCCAGCTTCCATGCGGCATGCATGGTCAAAAGGCGGCCAATCTGGATGCCCATGGCCGCTTCGCCAAGGAGCCATTGCACGCCTTCCCTGTCGGCCAGCCTGATGCCGAAAGACTCGCGCCTGGACACGTATTCGGCGGCGATTTCCAGCGACCGCTTGGACAGCCCCAGCCAGCGCATGCAGTGGGTAAGGCGGGCGGGGCCGAGACGGATCTGGGTAAGCTTCAGGCCGTCGCCCACTTCCATCAGGCGGTTTTCGTCCGGGATGACCATGTCGGTGAAGCGCAGCTCGCAATGCCCGCCATGCTCTTCCGGCCCCATGATGGGAATGCGCCGCACGATTTCCCAGCCGGGATCGTCTTTATGAAACAGAAAGGCCGACAAGCCCTTGCGCGCGTCATCGGAAGTGCGCGCAATGAGGATGAAATGGCTGGCTACGCCGGCGCCGGTGATGAAATGCTTGACGCCGTTCACCACCCAGCTGTCGCCCTTGCGCACGGCCGTGGTCAGCATCATGCCCGGGTCGGACCCCGAACCGGGCGCGGGCTCGGTCATGACAAACGAGGAACGCACATCGCCGTTGACGATAGGCTGCAGCCAGCGCTCTTTCTGGGCGTCGCTGGCCACTTTATTGAGCACCATCATGTTGCCGTCGTCGGGCGCGGCCGAGTTGAAAACGACGGGGCCGAAAATGGCGCGGTTCATTTCTTCGTAGCAGGCGGCCATGTCGGCCATGCCGAGGCCCTGGCCGCCGCGCTCGCGCGGCATCTGCAGACTCCAGAGGCCCTGCTCCTTGGCCTTGGCGCGCATCCGCTGCAGCATGGATTCCTTGATGTTTTCGTGTTCGTCAAAAGCGGCGGGATCGCTTTCCAGGGGTATCAATTCCTCGTCCACGAATGTCCGGATCAGTTTGCGGAATTTTTCCGCCTGCGGCGATAAGGTGAAATCCATGAGCATAGCCTTGTTCAGAGAGTCGATTGCAGATGGCCGCCATCGATCACGATGGAACTGCCAGTCATATATAGGGAAGCGTCCGAGGCGAGCAGGAGCAGCGCGCCATCCAGGTCGGACACCTGGCCCAGCCTGCGCTGGGGGATGCGCTTGATCATGGCCTTGCCCGCGTCGGATGCAAAGAATTGCCGATTCAGATCGGTTTCGATGTAGCCCGGCGCCAGGGCATTGACCCGGATGCCATGGCGCGCCCATTCCAGCGCCAGCGCGCGTGTCATTTGCTCCAGCCCGGCCTTGGATATGGTGTAGGGCAGCACATTGCCCGCCACGCGATAGCCCAGGATGGATGAAATATTGATGATGGAGCCCGGGCGACCGGCCTCGACCAGACGGCGCGCCGCTTCCCTGGCCACCAGCCAGCAGCCCTTGAGGTTGACATCCAGCACCTGGTTCCAGTCCTGAACAGACAGGGCCAACGCGGATTTTTCCACGGTGCTGCCGGCGGTGCAGACGACCACGTCCACCACGCCATGCGCCGCCTGGGCCTGATCGAAGCAGGCCTGGACGGCGGATTCGTCGGTAACGTCGGCCGCCACGGCGTGGGCCTGGATGCCCAGGCCCGCCAAGCGCTCGGCCAGCCGGTTCAAGGGTTCGGCCCGCCTGCCCGCCACCACCACTTTTGCCCCGGCCAGGCCCAGGGTTTCGGCGAAGTGTTCGCCCAGTCCGCCAGAGGCGCCCGTGACCAACGCGACCTTGCCGCTCAAGTCGAATTTGTTATGCATATCAGTCTCCTGGCAAAAATCATAGAACGACCGCTCTATAAAGTCAACGCCCTTACCGAACGACCGCTCTATTTTTCGGCACGCCGGGCCAGCCCGGGCCTGCCGTTTTATGTCGAGACGCGGCTATACCACAAAGTGTTCGTTCAGAAACTGGAGAAATGCCCGGACTCGAGGAGCCAGCGCCCGGCCTTGCGGGTACAAGACATACATCATGTCCTGCGCGGCGGGCTGGAAGTCAGTCAGCAATTGAACGAGCCGGCCCTGGGCGATATCGGCGCCGATGTGGAATTCCGCCAAGCGGACAATACCCAGCCCGACCAGTGCGAATGTGCGCAGCAGCTCGCCCTGGTCGGCGCCCACGACGCCCTGGATGTGGATGGTCTGGGCAACACCCTTGTCCATGAATGTCCAGGCATTCCAATGCTTGCGCACCGTGAAATTCAAGCACTGATGCCCATGCAGTTCAGCGGGAGCCGCCGGCGCTCCGTATTTCTTCAAATATGACGGCGCCGCGGCAATGAGCCACCGCCTCAGGAACAGCGGTTTCCCCACCAGGGAAAGCTCCGTCGGGCTGCCGCTGTGTATGGCCACATCGATATCCCTTTTCAGAAAATCACCGCGATCGGTTCCGATAATGAATTCGATGCGAAGGCCAGGATGCCTTTTCAGCAGCAGGGGAAGCAGCGGCGCCAGCTGATATTTGGCGAAGGTAAGGCTGGTATGTATATGCAATACGCCGGTCATTTCCGATTCGCTGGGCGTCACGGCGTTTTCGGCCTGCGCCATGGCGTCCACCACCATCTGGCTATGGACGCGGAATTTGTGACCCTCCTGGGTCAGTCGTATTGCGCCGGCGATACGATCGAACAATCGAACCGCCAATCGCGCTTCCAGGCGAGCGATTATCTTGCTGACCGCGGACGGCGTGCGCAAGAGCTTTCTGCCGGCGGCGGAAAAGCTTCCCTCTTCCACCACACACAGGAAAACCAGTATTTCGGCAAATTTATCCATATCTGTTCGCTTATGAATTGGATTCACAGGGCCTATTCCCAGATGGTGCTGGTTGTACCACGCGCCCGCCTATAGACTTGTTTTCAAGATAAAACCACAAAGGAGATGAAGGCATGAGCAAAACGATCCGGATCGGATCTGGCGCGGCATGGTGGGGCGACCGTGTCGAGCCCGCCGCCCTTAATGCGGAGCGCGGCAAACTCGACTATCTTTGCTTCGAAACCATGGCGGAAGCCACTGTTTCCGCGGCCCAGGTGCGCAGCCGCCGCGATCCCAGCTTTCCAGGTTATGACACCTACCTCGACGACCGCATGCGCGCCGTGCTGCCCGGCTGCATGCGCCAGGGCACGCGCATTGTGTCCAACCAGGGATGGATCAACCCCAAAGCGGCGGCCGAACGGGTGGTGGAGCTCTTGCGCGAACTGGGAATAAGCGGCGTAAAGGTTGCCGCCGTCACCGGCAGCCTGATCACCGACCGGGTGCTGGAACTCACCGACCGCATCCTCGAAAATGGAGAGCCCACCAGCACGCTGGCGCCCACCCTGATTTCCGCGGAGGCGTATCTGGGCGCCGAGCCCATCGTGGAAGCCTTGCGCGCCGGAGCCCGGATCGTCATCACGGGCCGCGTCGCCGACCCATCGATCTTCATGGCGCCAATGATGTATGAATTCGGCTGGGATCCTCTGGATCATGATCGCCTCGGCGCCGGCAACGGCATAGGGCATTTGCTGGAATGCGGCGCGCAGGTAACCGGCGGCTATTTCTCCGATCCGGGCTTCAAAGACGTGCCCGAACCGTGGAATTTTGGCTTTCCCATCGCCGAGGTGCAGTCCGACGGCAGCGCCGTCATCACCAAAGTCGAAGGCACGGGCGGGGCGGTCACCTTGCAGACGGTAAAGGAGCAGATCCTGTACGAAGTGCATGACCCGGCCAACTACCTGACTCCCGATGTCGTGGTGAACTTCACGACCGTGAACCTGGAACAGCTTGGCCCCGATCGCGTACGCGTCACGCATATCAGCGGCAAGCCCCGCACGCCGACCTTGAAAGTATCGATCGGCTGCACCGAAGGATACATCGGCGAAGACATGTTTTTCTATGCCGGGCCGGGCGCCTTGCGGCGCGCCCGACTGGCCAAGCGCATCCTGGAAGAGCGCTTCAAGATTGTCGGGCTGGACGCCGAGGAAGTACGCATAGACTTCCTGGGCATGAATGCCATTCATGGCGAGGCCACACCGGAAAACGCGCCCGAGCCCTATGAAATCGCAGTCCGGGTCGCGGCCCGCACCCGCAGCCGCGAAGAGGCGGTCAAGGTGGGGCGCGAGGTCGATGGCATGGCCGTTTCGGGCATTGCGCATACCGGCAAGCGCGTCCCCCACCAGGATCGCACGCGCGAAATCATCGGCGTCTGGTCCTCGCTGGTTCCGCGTGAAAGCGTCCCCGCCACCGTCACCTATTTTGAGAGCTGATCATGCGAGTACTACTGCAGCATCTTGCCCACACCCGGTCCGGAGACAAAGGCAATACGTCGAATATCTCGGTATTTGCCTATGAGCCGGAGTTTTATGATCTGCTCAGGACCCAGCTCACGGCCGAGCGCTTCAAAGCCTTCTACCGCGGCGTGATCAAGGGCGACGTATTGCGTTACGAGGTCGACAACATACAGGCCATGAATTTCGTGGCGCATGGGGCGCTCGGCGGCGGCGTTTCACGCAGCCTTTGCCTGGACAACTATGGCAAAGCGCTGTCGGCCGCCATTCTGGGCTTTGAAATCGAGGTGCCGGAATCGTTGCGCGGCAAACTGCGCGGGCAACACTTGCTATAAGAAGTCACTGAAATAAGTCACTGAAATAAAAAAAACCAAACGAGGAGCCAATATGTTGAAAAGAAGCACGCTGTCAGCGCTGAGCCTTGGCATCATGATGGCGGTCGCCAGCGCCGCCCATGCCGCCTATCCCGAACACCCGGTCACCATAGTCGTGCCCTACCCTCCGGGAGGGACCACCGATCTTCTCGCCCGCCTGGTATCGATGAAGCTGACCAAAAGCCTGGGCCAGACTTTCATCGTCGAGAACAAGCCCGGCGCCAGCGGCCAGATCGGCACCCAGGGGGTCGCCAGAGCCAAGCCGGATGGTTATACCTTGGTCATGGGCACCATCAACACCCATGGCATCAATGCCGCCCTTTACAAAAAGCTGCCTTATCGGACGATTGAAGATTTCGCGCCGGTAATCATCGTAGCCGACACGCCGAATGTCATGATTGCCAACAAAGACGCGCCGTTCAAGACCTTCAAGGAATTCATCGCCTACGCCAAACAGAATCCGGGCGTGGTCAGCTTCGGATCGACCAGCATGGGCGGCAGCCCCCACATGTCGGGCGAACTCTTGAAGGCGAAAGCCGGCATCGACATGGTCCATGTGCCCTACCAGGGCGGCGGGCCCATGCTCAACGATGTCATCGGCGGACAAATCCAGGTCGGATTCGACAACCTGCCTTCGTCGGCGGGCCATATCGAGGCAGGCAGCCTGCGCGCCCTCGCCGTCACGACCAAGGACAGATGGCCGACTTTCAAGGACGTCCCGACCATCGCCGAATCCGGCGTGGCCGACTACGAAGTGTCCGCCTGGTTCGGCATCCTGGCTCCCGCCGGCACCCCGAAAGACGTCGTGGAGAAACTGAACCAGTCCATTGCCTCGGCCTTGAAAGACGACGATGTGATCAAGCGGCTTGAAGGCATGGGCGCCCGGCCGGTGAAGAACACGCCGCAAGAGTTTGCCGACCGCATCAAGTCAGAAGTGGCGAAATGGACCGAGGTCGTCGAAATCAACAAGCTGCCACGGCTATAGATCCGCTAGAACATGTACTGGCCTCCGTTCAAATGCAAAGTCTGGCCTGAAATAAATCCGGCCGCGTCAGTGCACAGATAGACGCATGCTGCGGCAATATCATCGACGGTGCCCAGGCGCGCCACAGGTATGTCCTTGACGACTTCTTTCGGGTCGTAATGGACATACTGGCTCCAGTCGCGTTCAGTATCGATGGCGCCAGGCGCCACGGTGTTAGCCGTAATGCCGTAGCTGCCAAACTCGCGGGCGATCGCTTTCGCAAGCGCCATGACGCCCGCCTTACAAGCCACATTGTGAGCACGTAATGGCATATGGCCGGTAAAGCCATCCAAACCGGAAATGTGTATAAAGCGCCCCCATTTGCCCGTCATCATCGCGGGAAGAGTGCGTCGCGCCAGGTAAAAAGGAGCATTGAGATTGGTCCGGATCACAGCGTCCCAGTCGGCGTCGGTAATGTCCAGCAGAGCGCTCATGGGACGCACAGCGGCGTTGGACACCACGATATCCACAGGCCCCAATGTCCGCTCGACTTCACCCACCATGCGATCGATGTCCGTTGAGTTGCCAACGTCTCCCACGACGCAACAACTGTTCACACCTTGCTGCTGAAGAAGCTTCACCCTGCTTTCCAAAGCCTTGATGTCCCGATGTCCATTAACAGCAACGGCGGCGCCCGCCTGGGCCAGCGCCTGCGCAATGGCTGCTCCGATATTCCGCCCCGAGCCGGTGACCAGCGCGACACGGCCGGACAGTGGCTTGATCGCATCAGGATTCATCCCTTGCTCCTTTCCCGAGGAGCAAGGACATAAGTGCCTTCAGATCGGGCAAGCGTTCAAGCACGCGCAATGACTTCAAGACGGTCTCGGCGTCACCCGTGTCCAGCGCGTAAGCGGCGCAAGCCCGGAATTTGGCGTCGATTTCCTCGTCAGCCAGCGGTAAGCTAGGATGCATGCCTATGGCCTTATGCGCTTCGCCGTGAAGTTGCGCGCCGCTACGCAAGCGTATCGTAATCTTTGCCGGGAACAAACCATGCCGCACCGGCAGATCCCGATCAACTTTCATATGGATGCGGCGCTGCAGGTCGCGCACGTCATCCCGTTGCACGTGTTCATCTTCGAATTGCTGCGGGCCCGCCTTGCCATCAAGCAACGCCACGGCTACGCTGTACTCCATGCTGAATTTTCCCTGCAAACCAGTCTGGGCATCATGATGGATCAGCACTTCCGGCGCAAGCTTGTTGACGCCACACTCCACTTCTTGCACGTCCGCCGCTGTAAAGCCGTTTTGGCTCATCAAGGCTCTTACGACATCGAGCGCCGTATGCACGCAACCGCAGCATGCATACTGCTTGATCCCCACCCCGCTTTCGACGATTTCAAGCGGCTGGTCGAGCGCAAACCGGATTGACGAAGCATCACGCGCCAGCGTGGCCTGGCCGCGGAACACATCAAGAAAACCATGCTGCCCATCCAGAATATCGGGATCGGCGTCGAATCCTCCCGCAGCGAGAAATGCCGCGGCCAATCCCCGTTGAGCGGCCTGGCCGGCGTGCAAGGGTTTGACCATCGAGCCGAAATTCTTGCGCAAGCCACCCGCACCCGAGGCCGCGATCCCAAGCGCGTAGCGCGTTTGCTCATCGGTAAGATTCAAAAGCCGCGCGGAGCCGGCGGCGGCCGCCAAAGCACCCAAGGTCGAAGTCGCATGCCAGCCATACGCATAGTGTTCCGGGTTCATAAGGCGACCCAATCGGGCAGCGACGTCCAATCCTATTACATAGGCTGCGATGACCTGCGCGCCGCTGGCGTTCGCGACTTCGGCGGCCGCCAGCAAGGCAGGCACCAGCGGCACGCTGGGATGGCCTATCATGGGCGGACTCACATCGTCGTAGTCCTGGGCATGGCCAGCCGTTCCGTTGGCTAGCGCTGCCGCGGATGCGGAGCTACGGTAGCCTTGACCGATAAGCGTTGCCCTCGGCTGGCCTCCCTCACGGGAAATCCAGGACGAAACAATTCTTGCGGGAGGTTCCACTGAGCCCGCCAGGATGCAACCTATGCAGTCGATAATGGCGGTGCGTGCCCGTTCTATTCCTTGCACGGGAATGTCTTCATAGCGCAAATCTCGCGTAAAACCAGCAAGCGAAGCTGTCAAAGTAGTTTTCATGCTAATGATTCCGATAAATTGAAAATGAGTGCTTCCCTTGAATTTCAGTCCAGCTTGATATTGTTCCGGCGTATCAATTTGCCCCATCGATCAAGCTCAGCATCAATTTTTTGCCCCAGCTCCTCAGGGGTGCCCGGCGCAATCGAAAAGCCCTGGTTTTCGATCTGGGCATGCAGCTCCGGATCGGCCAAGACCTTGCGGAATTCCGCATTAAGCCTAGTGATGATCTCTTTAGGCGTACCGGCAGGCGCCAGCACGCCATACCAGATGCTTGCTTCGTATCCCGGCAGGTTTGCCGCTTCGGCTACTGTGGGCAGCTCGGGCATACTCGCGACCCGGTGCGCGCTTGCTACCGCCAACGCTCGAACCGTGCCATCTTTCAGCGCCGAAGCCACCGAGACCAGTGTGGGAAACATGAATTGAACCCGTCCTCCTATGAGGTCCACCATGCCTGGCGAAGTCCCTTTATAAGGAATATGCATGACGTCTATGTTTGCCATCGACGTGAACAATACGCCGGCCAGATGCAAGGACGTACCGTTGCCCGCCGATGCGTAGTTGAGTGTTCCGGGAGATGCCTTTGCCAATGCGATAAGCTCGGACACTGTTTTGGCCTTCACCTTCGGATTGACGACAAGCACCATGGGAACCGAACCTATCTGTGTTACTGGCGTAAAAGCCTTCACCGTGTCGTAGGGCATGGAAGAATGAAGAAATGGGTTGAATACATGATCGGTATATGTCATCAACAAGGTATAGCCATCAGGTGCAGCGTTCGCTACATAGTTGCTGCCGATGATGTTGCCTGCGCCGGGCTTCGTCTCTACGACGACCGAAACGTTCATTGACAAAGAAAGCTTGTTCGCGATCAGGCGAGTCAGGATATCGGCGGCGCCGCCGGTAGTGCAATCGGCGCACCCAAGGGCAGTCGCACCGAAGCGGCGGTAGGCGGTGGATTGGGTTCAGCCGGCGGTTCGGTGATCGGCAACAGTCTGGGCGGCAGAACCGGATCGACCATTGGCGCCGGCCTGGGTGGTGCAGCCGGTGGTGCGGTCGGTAACAATCTGGGAAGCGACGATGGCGATTCCCACTCCCATTCCGGCAACGGTCACAAGCATAAGCACAAACACAAGAACAAACATCACTGACGGATTCGATCGGCAACATAACCGATGGTCTCCCTGATCGAACCTGACGATCGACTCTACCTCCAACGGTCAGGACCTGCCTTTACAGGTCCGTTGCGAGGTGCCCCATGAATGCTGATCCGAAAGTCTCCGATATCGACGAAACCCCCGAATACCCCTTGCCTTCGCCGACTGATTCTCTCAGTCGGGATCAGCGGCCGCCCGATGACGAGCCCGGAGTCGAGCAGGTGCCCAACGATGACCTCAAGCGCACGGATTCTGATGTCGAAGTCGACCCGGACGATCCGGACATCGCCGGTGAGGACGCATCCGGCGAGCCGAGCTGACCG
>LNAP01004820.1_pt1 | contig 12233 bp, 18 predicted proteins | sample 602601 | NCBI WGS metagenome assembly LNAP01 (sample SAMN02440304, study PRJNA202911) | soil metagenome | biome: Subtropical and temperate rainforests or woodlands; isolation source: soil samples (1 kg each in a 20% v/v slurry with milli Q water) were... ... | reverse complement strand
GAACTGAATAGGGTGGGCATGGGCGGCGATGCGGGATCGGTCAGCGGATCCGGCCGGCCCCGGCGGTCTGGAGGGGTGGAGCGGGTGAAGGGAATCGAAGCCTCCCGTTTTGACCCGCTTTCCCAGGGGAAACTCGCACTGCGTCGGTGGCGCCGAGCGCTCTGGATTGACACAGTTTGGAGCTTGAAGGATAGCAGGCATTGCGTTGCCATCACCGCTATGCTCACCGCATGGCCGACGCCGACAAGATCAATCTCGCAATCGCGATCATCTCGGGGCTGAGTGCTCTAGCGTCCTTCGCTGTCTGCCTTGCGACCTTCCGGATACTCAAGGCCACCCAGGACACCCTAGAGACAACCAAGGCACAGATGATTGCGGCTCGCCGTCCCTATCTCGACATAGGGGCTGTAGTAGATATTGAGCAGCCTGTGCTCTCACTAATCATCAGGAACACAGGCTCCAGCGCGGCCGAGCGAGTTCGGCTAACCATGGATCAAGACTTCTTCTTCAATGGCGAGGCTGGAGAGCGGAACATCCGGGACCTGCCAATCTTCAGAGGGCCGGTGGACTCCATCCCGCCAAGGGCTGAGATTAGGCTGATGCTTGGCGTCGGACATGCCGTATTTGGTCGGCCAGACCTCAGCCCTCCGAAGTTCAGGGTGACGGCGCAGTATGCCTTTGAGGGCATGGAATTCAGTGAGGCTTCGGCCATCGACCTCGATGCCTTCAAAGGCCACGCCGTCGGCAAGAGTCCGCAGGGGATAGCGTTGGAAAAGATCGCAAAGGCCACGGAAGCAATAGCGGCGCGACTGACGCGATAGCACCCGCGTGCCCATGTCGAAGGCACCAGGCAGAATCCTGACCTGTTTGAGGGGCTGACACATGAGCATCGTCGAAAGATCGCGAGAGCGATTGTTGGTTCTATACGGGGAATCTCACCGCCTACGTATCGGCGACTCCAACGGCCAAGCGCTGATCGGGAGCGTGCCCTTATGCTCCGCTTGGCTAACGGCAACGCAAAACCTCGTCCACCAGCTCGTGGCGAATCCCGGAAATCCGTATCGAAAGAAGATCGACCGCATTGCCGAGGCCGATCACGGGTACGCGGTGAACGACGCTGTAGCCGAGGCTGGGGAGGTGCTGCTGAACTTGGCTCGCGACGTTGACAGCGGGCTCATCGCGGGCATCGTGACCTCGGCGCAAGCGGAGGTGTTCGACGACTTCATAGATCACGCAGCCCAGTATCTCAAGGCCGGTAAGAAGCAGCAGGCCGGCGTAATAGCGGGCGTGGTATTTGAGGACTCACTGCGAAGGCTGTGCCGAAAACATCAAATTTCCGAGCGGGGTGTACCACTTGACGCGCTTATTACGAGCCTTGAGAAAGCCGGACATTTCACATCTGTCCAGGCGAAGCGGGCGCGTGCGGCAGCCGGTCTCCGCACCAGCGCCACGCACGCGCAATGGGACGACTTTCAGCCCGATGACGTGCGCTCCGTCATTGAGTACACGAAAGAACTGATCCGTAGCAAGCTCGACGACTGATCGCTGCGGGTTCGTCTTAATTTGAGCATGCGAACCCTCTCCTCATGACCGACCGCCCCGTCTCGCACACATCCGCAAGTCGATTCGTTGGGTGTCTTAGGCATTCCAGAACGTCAGAAGATGGTCTTGATTACCTTCTTTGTGCCCACAAGCAGATCGGCGACTTGTTCGGCCGTTGGTTCGGGCGTACGGCTGTGGTCACAAAGGTTCCGAATGTCAGCAAGATGCTGCACAAATCGCCACTGGGGAACATCAATCGTGCCCGCCGCTTTTAGTGCCTCGTTGAAGTCGGAGATTGTGGGATTCTTCTTTGCCATCGGTATCTCGTGATCTTTGAGGACTTGAGCCAAATGCCGCTCAAGAACAACACCTGCAATAGCACCTGCCGCACGCGTAAAACGATGCTTTGCCAGTAGCTCGGCCGCCTCAACCTCCGAATCTAGCAAGTCAGCTTGGACCAGCTGGCGAATGTCAAATAGGGAGCTCTCAAACCGGGCGACGGCAGCTTTGAGGATGGCCAATTGCTGGCGGAAATGGGGAATTGCTGCGCTAGGTGACACTACGACCGTTTCCTCAAACCCGCGCGTAATTCTCAAGCCTTGTACGTAGTCCTCGATGCGGTAGCTCTCGAAAGTTATGGCTTTCCGAACCTTCGGCTTCTCATAGTGCTTCACAAAATCGTTTAGTCGGTCGGGAAGCAATTGGCGCAATACAGCGATCGATTCTGAGTACCAGCGCTGGTATTCCTTCTTAAAATTAGGAAGAGTCTTGACAAACTCGGCCAGAATTTTCTTGGCGTCTGCTCCTTTGTGGTGCCTTGCATTTGCGGCTTCCCATTCCTCCGGTAGCGCTTCCCGAGTCATGGCAGTCTCAAGGCTTTCCCCCAGAGCAATTAAGGCATCAAGGTCTTTCTTGAATCGGCTGAGGTTCGAGGTCATGCGTTTCCGTGAAGGTTGCTAGGCGGCTGCATTGTGCATTGAGGTCTGGCCAAAAAAACAGTGGCTCGGGAGCGAGGGGCCTGAAAAGACAGGCGCATGCGCGACCTCCCCAAGGAACCAAGGAGGACGTGTGTGTCGAGAAGCGAGGTGCCACAGAACCCTAAGACGGCATTAGCCTCATGGCCGCTCCATAAAGATGCGTCAGTAATGTCTAAAACCGTCCGTTTGTGGACAGGATGTTCGGGCGTGTCCAAAACATAGCTTGACGGCGATTCGGACATACGCGATGATTCGGACTCCCATTTCGTACAGGAGTGCCTCGTGTCCCGCGTCTTCGCTTACTGCCGCGTTTCCACCGCGGACCAAACCCCCGAGAACCAAGCCCAAGAGATCGCTGCGGCCGGCTTCAGCATCCAAGCGTCCCGGTTGGTCTCCGAGACCATCAGCGGCTCTGTAGCGGCCTCGGAGCGCCCAGGATTCGGCAAGCTGCTCGACAAGTTGGAGGCTGGCGATGTGCTGGTCGTCACCAAGCTGGACCGGCTCGGCCGGAATGCCATGGATGTCCGGGCGAACGTGGAGGCCCTGACCGGCCTTGGCGTTAGGGTGCACTGCCTCGCCCTCGGCGGTGTTGACCTGACCAGCGCGGCCGGAAAGATGACCATGGGCGTCATTGCTGCCGTTGCGGAGTTCGAGCGCGATCTGCTGGTCGAGCGGACTCAGGCAGGGCTTGCGCGTGCCAAGGCAGAGGGGAAGGCCCTGGGGCGCCCGTCGGCTCTCTCAGACGCACAGGTCGCCGAGGTGGGCCAGCGCCTCGCGGCGGGCGAGGCGGTCGCGGCAATCGCCCGTGCTATGGGTACCAGCAGACAGACCGTCATGCGGGCGCGAGACGCGCTGGCGAGTCGCGAGTAGCCCGAGACGCCGAGGACCTCCAGGCCGGCCGCTGAGCCGGCTTTTTCATGCGTGCTACCAGCCACGGACCCCACCCCCACGGGGGCGCCTGCGTGCACGGCGGGGCGAAGCAGTGGTCACGAATTTCGCGGAGCTTTTTTGGTCCGCATGGCAGACTCGACGCAGCAACCACTCAGCAACTCAGGCGGGCATGCGTAACAACGAAAAACCCATGGATTACTTCCAACTAGGTACCTTCCTCATTTCGGTCTTGGCCCTTGTAGTTGCCTCTGTCACTGGCTATTTCCAATACCAAACAAGGCAGGACGCGGTCAAAGAGGAACTCAGGTTGGAAGTCCGCATGACGCTCGAAGGTGACGTCCTTGACCCCCTGAGCCTTCGGATGATTAGCGGAGTAGAGGAGCGTGAGAAGCTAGGCTCTGCAATGGTAATAACAAACACCGGCAATACAAACGTACGGCTAGTGGAAGCGGGCTATCAAGATTTCGATTTGCCGAAGTACATGCTGTCCACGAATGGTGAGAAAGCAAAACTCCTTGCTGCTGGCGAACAGGTGGTATTTCACGCCGACGCTGCGTTGATGAAGGTCACGCGGCAGCTTACGCAGAACATCAAGTTGGGCGAGGAAAAGACAGCCACGATCTTCGCGGTTACGACCAAGGGCAATCGTTTCCAGGCGCCAGCAGTTGTCGAGGTCGCTGAGTAGCCAGAGTCACCCAGGTCCCCCAAGAAGCCGCGCAAACCGTGCTGGCATGCTCCTCGCCCTTCCAGGACTTCATTACGAGCTTGTAGAAGCCGGACTTCGACACGACGGTCGGGGCGCTACCACGCAAGCCTAAGTTGAACTTAGCCTTTTCGCGGTCGTGTAACGAGCCGCGGACTCGGTGATGTTGCTCAGACCCAGTACCTTGCCGAGGTGGGCGGCGATGAACCAGGGTTCGCCGTCGCGCTCGGTAACGCGCAGGGAGTGGCCGGGCCTTGGCGGGTGGATAGGTCTTTACTCCCGCCCACATTCGGCGACTTTGTCGTCGAGTTGTGAGTGCATCCGCTTGGCTTCCGAGTCGCCCCGGCCTAATGTGACGTTAGCGCGGCGGCTCCATTCGTCCCCAGGTTCGAGCGTCGATGGTCGAGGCTATTCCCATTCAAGAACCGCACGTCGGGCCCAGCGAGTACTCGGGCCAACATGAGACAGCGTGGCGGGTCGTACTCGCGCAGGACGACCCTTGGACCGCTGGGCGTCTGAAGCGACTGCAGACGGACCCCGGCGGCCAGGAAAGGCCGAAGCGCTTCCCAGTCCTCCACGCCGATCAGCACCGTCCGGCCGCTGGCCGAGACCTCGACCCAATCGGCCATGGGCTATGTCCTCTTGATCTGCGACGACCGCACGTCGAAGGGGTCGGCCGGTAGCTCCAGCGTGTCGCCCTCCTTGGCGCCAAGCACTGCTGCGGCGACAAGTACACCGTGCGCCATTGGCTTCTCGTGAAGCGAGTAGGCGCGGAGCATGTTGTCGTCGTCGAGCCACCAGCGGGTCCGGGTGAGCCAGGGACCGCCTGGGTCCCGTGCGGTGATGCGCAGGAAGTCGCGAAGGCCAAGGACCGCCTTGCGCGGGTGCTGGTCTTCTACGCTGACATAAGCCAATCCGTCCTCAATGACAGGATGGTTGCTGGTGTCGTGGTTGGCGAGGAAGCGTTCGAGCCTGCCACCGGCACGGGGCTTGCCAGGGTTGGGATGATGCGGGCCGCTACGGCGGCTGCGTGTTTGAGGCGATGTCATTTTCTAACTGGATGAGAGGCGCCCCGTGACGTGGGGCGGGCCGGACTACTCAGGCCAAGGGCTGGCCGATTTGCGCCGTAGTCGTCAGCGGTAACTTATGCAGCGTGACGGGATCCGAGAGATTCGGTGCACGCCCGGCGGCGTCCTCAACGTCGGTCCAGACGGCCACCACGCGACCATGCGCACCGACTGCGGCGATGAGGGCGGACGGCTCGGGCAGCGGCGGCGCGGCCTTAGGGTTGCGCCAAGCGGAGTTGAGGTGCGGGTAGAACGGTTGAGCCGTGGTCATTCCTCGCCGATCAAAGGCGCATAGCCATCTATGCCGACGAGGCGCACGGCTTGGACGGCGCGACCGTTGACGATGTCGAAAGCTGCGCCCGCATGCGACAAGCGATCTGCCTGCGCCACCGGCATCGCGGCGGGTGGGAGCACTGCCGTGGCTCGGTACACGGGCGCGGAAAACTCGCCGCGTGCTCGGGCGATGTTGATGGCGACCTGCCGGTCATGTGCACTTCGGTTGAGACTTGCGGATTGCTCGGCGGTGGTGACGCTTACTGAGCCAGTGCGGTGCGCGAAGAACTGAAGTTGGGTCATGGTGAGTAGGGTCAGATTGATGATTGCTTTTCGAGGCGGTTGAAGTAGTCCTCGGCTGCAACGCGGTTGCCGGCCGTTGCGATGAGGCTGCGCATGGCCGCCTTCTGGTTAACAGTCAGGTCGGCGGCCTCAATGACTTCCAAGGCGCCGTCGAACGACGAAAGGTGGCAGAGATGCGCCTTCCAGCGCGTGAGGTCGGAGCGGAAGGACTTCGCGCCAGAGAAGCGACCACCTTCGACGTCGAGCCCGCGAGCCGAGGTGGTCTCGAAGCGCACGCCGGAGAACTGCGCTTGTCGCGCTCGCATGCCATCCATGGCGCAGTCGACAAATCGCACGTTGTCGAAGATGGCGGAGTCCATGTGCGTCGTCGCATCGGCGAAGACCTTGTCGAAAGTTGTGCCCGAGAAGACCGCGCCAGTCAGCGACACACCGGCCAGGGCGACGTTGCGAAGCACGCAGTGCTCCAGCTTGAGGCCGTCGAGCTTGGCGCCGAGAAGCTCCTGGATGTTCCCGATCTGCACGTACTCCAGGGGCTTGCCCTCGCGGGCGTGCTGCTCCAGTACCTTGCGGATTGCGAGGGCCTCGGAGGGCGCCGAGACCTCGGCTGTGAATGGTTTCCCGCCCATGGTGTGGACGGAGGGGAAGACGATTTTGTGATTCATGGTTGGTAGGAAGACCCGGAGGGCGCCGGGACGCACTCGACCTATGCGGTCGTGTTCTTGTGGCTGGAGGCGGTCGAAAAAGGACGCCCCCAGCCGAAGCCAGGGGCGCCAAGTTCCAACCGGAACCACCAATGAAGAGGGGGGTGAGCCTCTGCCGCGCTGCAATGACGAACAGCGTTAGCACCCCTGCTTGGGCAGAGGCTCAAAAAGGGGCGCAAACGCGCCTGTGAGACGCATAGGACGGCCCTGAGGTGCGGCGTGCGTTTTGCGCGGCTGTTAGCGCGATTGCGCGGCTCTCAGGGAGCGCGGGCGACCCGGCACCGCAAAGGGCGCCGGCGGGGCATCGCGGCCACTACGAGGCTGGCGGCGGCCATGGCGGCCATGGCGGCCTCGCGGCGGCTCTGGCCTTCGGGGCTTGCCATCCATGCCGCTTGTTGGGCTTGACCTTCGAGCTTCATTCGGGCACGGTCATGGCGCGTCAGTCGGCCGCCTCGGTAGCGGTCCGGCGTAGGGTTGTAGGCGAGGGTCGGTTCGATCATGGGATGAGGGCGCCATCTCGGCGATGCTCTAGAAGTGCCGGCCCGACGAGTTCTACCCCGTCTATGGCGCCGGTTCAGGATCGGGACCGGGGCACGAAATCCACGCGACCCACAGAGCGCGAATCGGTCAGCGAGGCTGCGACGACTTGAGCCTCCGTAAGGGCGATGGCGCGGCGCTGGGCGGCGTCTGCATCCCTGGCGGCTCTGGCGACCTCTTCGGCTGCTCTGACCTCGGCGAGGCGCTGGCGCTCCAGGGAGGCCAGGGAGCCCAAGGCGGCGAGGCGGATCGCCTCTGCCCGTGCAAGGCTCTTGCGGTACTCGGCCTCCTTCGCTTCAGGCGTGAGTCGGCGTCGGCGCTCCTGCTCGGCGGCATAGGCTCGCTTCTTGGCTTGTCGGTCCAGCTGCCGTATACCGCGCACGGCTTGCTTGAGGACAGCGACGGCGGCGCGGTCCCAGGCACGGCCGGCACGGGCAAAGGCGACCGCCTCCCGCCTGCGGCGGTCGGCCTCCAATGCCTCGTCTTTGGCTGCTCGGCGCTTGGCTTGCGCGAGATCGATTCGGGCCGGCTTCGGCTCCCGAGCCACAGGGGACGGCTTTGGGGGCTTCGGGGGGCCGACTAGGGCCGGGCAGACTGGGACGACCCAGGCGGCCTGAGGATCGCGCCGCCTACCGACGGGCCATCGAGGACCGACGAACTGCGCCTGAAACTCAGCCCGGCGCCGGCTCATGGCCGCGAGCCGCTTCAGCCGGTATTCCTCGGGAGTCATGGGGACGCGCGGCGGGCTCTTGGCATGTCGCCGAGCGCGTTGTGCGGCGACCTTGGCGGCCTTCTGCTCTGGGGTCAGGCTGCGAGGCTTGGACATGCGTGGGGTCCTTCGGCGAGCGCCGCCATGGCTCGCGATGACGGGAGGCGCGGCGTGGCGCCGGCCGGCTCGACCATCAAGATGGACGGCCAAGGAAGAACGAAAACAGGTCGTACTCAGGACGGGCAAGGTGTCATGGTGACTGCCAGGCCTAGAGAGGCACCATGACTACCTGAGTCAGTCCGTGTTTTTCTCTCTCCATCATCACCATTTGTTCTTCCCGGGAAGACTCCAGGCGTCTGGTGCATGTGGTGTCGTCACCGGGATAGTCCTAAGACCAACACAATGAACATGAGGATCATGTAGCCCTTCGGGCTAGACCCCCCCTTTGGGATTCGCGTTCCTGCCGTGCTCATCCAGTGGTGGCCTCAAAGGGCCGTAGCGGTACAGGGTGGGGTCAGGTCATGTATCGCGCACGTCGGAGCAGTCGTCTGGTCGCGCTGACCAGCAAGCATGATCCCGGTCGCCTTGCGAGGGCACGGTGGGAACCGCCGTCCTTGATTTCAGACGCAAGCCCAGCTTGAATCTGCCGCGAGGGCGGGGTGTCGTGGTGAGGTCAGGGGCGCCACGACGGCGCGGGAGAAGATGGGCGGACTTGGCCGGCGATAGGGCCGTCATTCTGCGGACCGGTATTCGACATCGCCAATTTGGCGACAGGGTCGTCATTCTGCGGGCCGGTATTCGACATCGCCAACTTGGCGATAGGGTCGTCATTCTGCGGGGGTTTACTTAGCAAGAACTGTTTTCGCAGTGCCGTCGAGTTGAGCGGGTGGGTGTGCGCATCGCTCGGGAGCGCCGCCGACGCCGGCTTCTTACCACCGGCTCTGGATCGTTACCGTAAGCTGCCCCTATGCGCGAAATCCGAATCTGTTGGAGCCCTGACGTCGAGCATGAAGAGCGTGGCGTCTTTCGTGACGGCGGGTTTTGGTACGCGGACGCCGAGGAAATACGCGCCGCCCTTGGGGCACTCGTTGAGTCCGAGAACCGCATGCACGGCGAGAACACGCACTGGGTCGAAACCCGAGAGAACCCAGACGTCGACTGATACGGCTTAGTGTTCCGTCCCGGAAACGGGCTCAAGCCACACAACGGCGGCCGCGTCTGGGGCCATCGTTCGTAGCCTTTCGTCCCGCCAGAGATCGCCCGCGACCTCATCCAGCAGGTCGGGGTCAACAGTGCGCCACTGACGTTGCAGCCGATGGGCGCAGACGGCTATCCAAGTTTCGCGGTCCATGAGGCATACTGTACATCCATACAGTTCTCCGTGTCGATGCGATGTTCGCTACCGTCTACCGCTGCCGCCATGAAGGCGCTCTCATGGACCGCTTGGAGATCCAGGCGCACCCTGTGGCCGGCGAGTTGATGGTGCATCGTCGGGGCTTCAATGGCCGCATGGCGAAGCTGCTGGCGCGGGATGGCGAGACCTACCTGCTCCCCGTGCTCGACAAGATCAAGCTGCTGACGATCAACGACCGGGGCATCTTGCTCAGCGGCTACGAAATGCATCCTCCGAGGGGCTCAAAGGGGCCAGGGGCGACCTATCCGCAGACATGGTGGTGCGTGACCCGCCATGTGCCACCCAAAGACCAGTTCAGCCCGGCCGATGCCAGGGCCATGGAGCGGGCCAGGGCATTACGTCGGGAGGGTGAGGAGGTAGGCCGGACGATGTCGGCGCACTCAAGCCGAGGCCGGCGATAGGAAATGCCGGGCCGGGTCGTCAATGGCGGCTCGGGCGACCTCAGGCTTCATGTCGTTGATAGACAATCCGTCCGCCATACAGGAGGTGCGCGATGGAAGCTGCTTGGTGGGGACTTATTGGGACGTTCGTTGGTGCCGCTGCCAGCATCGTTACCACGGTGATCACGTCCCAAAATTCGGGCCGCCTACAGGCTGCCGCAGCTCGCAGCGAGAGCTTGGCGAAGCATCGAGCCTTCCAGCGTGAAACGCTTCTTGAGCTTCAGGAACGGTCGTGCGAAGGGCGTGGAAATCACGCCACCTCTGATACAGCCCAAGAGCCTTGCAGCGTGCTCTGAACCAGTCAGACACGTACAGCGCAGCGGAGCGGCTTTCAGCCTTCAAGATGCCCGGGAAAACAAGGGACTGGCCGGCGCTGCGCATGGCCTCTACGTGGTCAATGAAGCCGAGCGCGATGAGCTTGGAGTGGATTGCGACCCATCGCTCGCCGGCAGCGCTCTTTACGCTCTTGTCGGCATCGTCCTCGTTGATGTCGAGGAGCCAGACGCCGTCTCTCTGGATCACGTCATCAATGCGGAGTTGGCACAGCTCGGCTTGCCGGGCGCCAGTCATCAGCGCGAGGAGCGGGAGCCAGTACTGAGCCGCCATGTCCAAGCGTCGATCCTCTGCTAGCGGCGCGTGCAGCAGCTTCGTCAGCGCCTCGTTGTCCCATGGCTCGCGCTTCTGCGCTCGCCCCTTGGCGATGGCTGTACCTGCCCAGGGGTTGGCGTCGATCCAGCCCTTTTCCTTCACTGCGAAGTTCAGCAGCGCTTGCACCGACGCCAGCACGTCTGAGCGGGTCTTGCCGCTGGTGCCTGCCATCTTGGTGTTGATGTGATCGCGGAACTTGAGGCCGTCCTGCCGGGTGAGGGCTTCAATCGGTGACGTTATGCCGGCGGCCTCGGCCAGCGCCATTGCCCGTCTGGTCTTGTTGATCGCATCCCGCTTCTTTCCCTCCTGCCACGCTTTGAAAACGGCGGCTAGGTTGTGGCCTTTGGCGGGCTCCACGGCTCCCGGGACTTCAGCGAGCACTGGGGGCACAGGCTTCGCCGGGGTGTCGTGGGGCTCGCCTTGGCCGCGCTCCAGTGTCTGACGGTAGGCTCGCACCTGTGCGCGGCCGACGCGAGCAAGTGCGAGCCGGGCCTTGCTATCGGTCCAGTCGATCCGCACGCCCAGGCCTTGCAGGGCGGTATCTGCCGCTCGCTGAAGGCGTTCCAGGCGCCCGGCCGCAAGGTCGGCCTTGGCCGCATCCAGCGCGTGCTGCTGCAGCTTGTCCCACTTCGCCGGGTTGTTGCCGGTCAGCAGGGGGGCCGTGGTGTCGTTAGCCGACAGGAACCGCACGCCCGGCGTCAGCGCCTCGACGGCTCCCGGGGTGAAGCGCACCACGTCGTCGAAGATCAGGGGAAGCCACTCGGCCTCCGCAATCAGGTAGGCCTCAATTTCTGGGGTCAGGGGGACGTTGGGAGGTGCTCGCCGGACTGCCTCAGTGGCCCGTTGAAGGTCGAAGGTCTGCCGGTACTGCGCATGAAGCACATGGGCTTTGGTGATGGCCTCTGAGCGGTCCCGGGTGCGCAAGGAGCCTCGGTAGGCATCAATGCCGGGGTACAGATGGCGAAGGTCGGCAGGAACGCCGATTCGTAGTTGCCAGACGCCGCCGCGTTGGCTGAGACCAGTGGGGAGAGACATGACGGGCTCCGAGGGTTCGGAGCGCCGACGCATTGACACAGTGCTTTGACCCATCACGCTGCGCTAAGCCATTGTCGGCCTTAGAAATGGGTGGTTTCCCTCTGAAAACTGGTGGAGCGGGTGAAGGGAATCGAACCCTCGTATGAAGCTTGGGAAGCTGCCGTTCTGCCATTGAACTACACCCGCGGCAGGCGTGGATTCTAGCCTCCGTCCCAAGGGTCGTCCGACGTCGCCGGCCCGCAGGGGGCGGCTTCGGGCCTGTCGATGGCGCCCGACAGGTCCGGGCAATCATCCTGGGTGAGGTTGGCGAGCGGGGCGACTTCGCGAACGGCGCACGAGGGGTAGCCGGGGGTGGTGGTGGCGTTCAGCCAATCCACGGCAGGAACCATCGGGTGCCCTGCCGATAGGCTGCATACCCCGGATGCACCTGAAGCATCCAGCGCTCTTCGACGACCGCTTTGATGACCAGCACGGCCACCAGCGCAAGCATTGCCAGCCAGGCGACCCAGAGGGTGCTGGCCCAGGCGCCCGCGCATCCACACGCCATGACGGCGGTGTACATCGGATGGCGGATCCATCGGTAGGGGCCTTGCTGAACCAGGCGGGCCCCCGCGCGTGGCGTGGGCCTGATGTTGAAGTTGCCCGGCCGGTTGGCGCAGAGCGCCCACACACCCAGCAGCACGCCCAGTGCGGCGCTGGCCCAGGCCCCGGCCGGGGCCTGGCCTGACAGGAAGGCCGGCCATGCCAGCCAGGCCAGCAGGGCGATCAGCGTGAACTGCAGCGCGACCAGGACGCTGCCCAGGCGGTTTCTGGCACGGTCGTCGGTGGGCTGCGGGTTGCCGGTCTGCGCTGGATCGCCGAGCGGTGCGGTGTGCTTGGTGCGCATGGTCGTGGGGAGGCGCCGTCAGGAGGGTGTCCGCAGCTTGCGCCGGCGGATCTTTCGCGCCGACTCAGCCTCTCAGGTCTGGTCCCGCAGCGTGAGGCCATCGGCGT
>LNAP01004819.1_pt1 | contig 12236 bp, 9 predicted proteins | sample 602601 | NCBI WGS metagenome assembly LNAP01 (sample SAMN02440304, study PRJNA202911) | soil metagenome | biome: Subtropical and temperate rainforests or woodlands; isolation source: soil samples (1 kg each in a 20% v/v slurry with milli Q water) were... ... | reverse complement strand
AGCTGTGCACCAACCTGGAGGACATGCCGGTCGACGACCCCACCGCCGAATGGGACCAGGCCGCAAGCCCGTTCCGCCCCGTCGCCCGGATCAGCGCGGCCCGCCAGGCCGGCTGGAACCCGGACAAGGCCCGGGCCATCGACGACGGCAGCGGCTTCAGCCCCTGGCACGGCCTGCAGGCACACCGCCCCCTGGGCGAAATCATGCGCCTGCGCAAACTCGCCTACGCCTCCTCCCACGCCTTCCGCGCCTCCCACAGCGGCCTCCCCATGCAGGAGCGCCGCTGCCCGGTTTGATCAACGGGTTTGCCGTGCGCCGACACTGGCGCCGACGCCAAAGCGCCAGTGCGCCCAGCGGCAGAACGGCCGCTACCTCGAGCGCGGCGGGCGCCGTCTCTTGGCGGATGTGGAGCTCCAGCAACACGGGTCGGGCATCGGCCACCAGTGGCGCCTTGAGCGTGTCGTCGGGTCCCTCGGCACCGAGCAACACCACGCTGTCGATGCCCGCGCCGTGCCGACGTTTGCTGGCCAGGGCGAGGTGGGTTCGTACGCCTACCTGGGCCCCGCATCCACAACCGCGACTGGAAGCCACCCGACGGCTGGCGGCGCTAGGACTTCGCATTCTCCAATTGGAGCCGGCAAATGCCGGATCAGTCGGGCGGCTTCAAGCCGGTCGATGAAGTCGTTGATGGGAGCGTAGAAGTTCGGAATCCGGGCGTTCTCTTCCTCGGTGAACACCCAGTAGTTCAATCGCCGCTTGGAATACCCTGCCCGGCAAGCCTCGGCACGGTTGGCGTACTGCGCGACGAACAGGCGATACAGAATCGTCTCGGGGTGGAAGCTGCGGCGAACCCAAGCGGCTACGTCCTTCTGATTGAACCGATGGTTGGGCGACGGCTTTGCCACGAAGTGGTCGTAGGCCAGGAGCTGCCATAGGACCGGATCCACCCCAAAGACCCAGGCATCTTCGTGGGCACGCAAGCAGGCTGATCGCACTGCAGGCGAAACGGTATCCAGCAGCTCGCCGACGCGGTCTTCGGCACTGATCTGGTATTCGCGCAGGATTTGCTTGATGCGGCCCGGCGAGGTCAGTTCGTACAGTTGGGCCAAATCGTTGGCGTGCGCTGCGCGCTTCAAACGGCGGACGTAGGCCTTGCGCCCGTCCTTGTCCTTGGCTTCTTGAGTCTCGCGCTCCCGACGTGCCTGCGCCGCCCTGGCCAGCTGTTCCCGCTGCTGCGCGATCTCTCCATTGCGCACGGCAACCTGCTCGGCCAATTCCCGCTTTGAAGCCTGCCACTCCGCGACCGCCTCGGGACACGATATCCAGCCGCGATTGGCAGGATCGAAGAGCACAGCCTGCTCAAAGGCGTTCTGGTCGTGGGGAGTGTTTCGGTGCAACTGAGACAGGTCGATTTCGACCATCCTCCGATCCTGCGCCTGGACCCGAGCTGCCTTGCGGTCATCGACGGCGTGAGTGACACGGATCTCAATCAGAAGCTCGCCCGCCTCGTCCTGGGCATAGACATCAGGCTGGTAGGTGCCGAAAGACCGCTCAACCTCGATGTCGCGCAATCCGACGCGGCGCACGGGGCGATCGATCTGCCGTCCCCAATGGAGTCGCCCCTCCTCGTCCCGCGCATGCGGCGGATTGGGCATGTCGATGGGGTCTCCGATCCAAGCCGGGATCACCAGCTCCCGACGCTCGGCGATCAGCTGCTTGGCCCGCAGGTGGATGCCGGTCTCACGGCCTGTCTGGCAGCCGGTGTCGGTCAGGTGGGCGAAGTGGGGCCGCTTGCGCCGACTCTCCTGGGCTTTGGCTGCCAATGGGGCATGGCATCCCGGGCAGATGCAGCCGCAGGCCTTTCCCTTGGACACTTCGGCGGGGGCCCAGACCCGACCGTCCCTCAGCCCAAATGGGACGCGGAATCCACCGCGCTGCGCCAACGGAGTGCGAGACGGATTGCGAAGCGTGAACGGCTCTGGGATGGTGTCCATGGTGCTTTCCTTGATTGGAGGGAAAGCAAAAATTCGCGGCAATCCATGGACGCAAACAGTTCCAAACCCGCCCAAACCAGTAATTCGCAGGTTGAATCCTTGCGCCTGGCGCTTAAATGGCTGGACCGAGAGGGTGGCGAGCAGCGCAACGCACGGGTGCTCAGGGAGCTGATTGAGGCGACCATCACCGCCCTGGCGCGCGGCGACACGCCCCCCGAAAAGGACACCACCACCCTTCGGGATCTATTGCAGCGGCTTGATGGGGACCAGGGCGGGGCATGGTCGAAGCCGATCCGGGCAAAGGAGCTGGCCAACTGGTGGGATGCGCGAGCAGAACAGCTGCGTCAGGTCTGCAGTGTGCATGGATGTGACTGGACGCCAAGGCTTGTGGTCAAGACCGGCGGCGGGCGTGGCCTCCCCTCAAGACTGTCATTCGAGTTCCATCCGACCGAGGACACTGGATCAGACGCCGGCACGACGGCGCCGGAAGCCAGCCCGACCCTGGTGCGCTACCAGATGGATCCCGCCAAGGCGGCGCTGTGGCTGCGCCTGCTGGTCGGCAGTCGCCCCTTCCCAGTGCAGTCCCGGCGCGGCTACGTGCTGTTGGGGACTGCGGCGCTGAACATGGTGCTGATCGGACTCATCTGGTTGGGGACTTACGCGTCGTGGACACGGGACCAGCCAATCACCACGGCGGTGCTTGCCCAACTGGGCGCCGCGGTCCTGGTGACTGCAGGGTTGTGGTGGCTATCCAAACCGGTTCGGCAGCTCCCAACCCAGCGGGTCACGATGGCCGGCCCTTCGTTCCTCGCGCTGAGCGAGCTGTATGGCCAGCTCCGCACGATGCCTGCGCCAGGTCGGCAACTGAAGTCGCGTGAGTTCGCCGTCGTCCGCCACTGGGGCATCTGTCCTATCTGCTCAGCGGAAGTGGACTTGGACTCGGGAGGCACTGCGTTCCCTGATCGCTTGGTCGGCCGTTGCCATGACGCACCGCTGGAGCACGTTTTCTCGTTTGACCCTGTGCGCCTGGTGGGCGAGCCATTGAGGAGAGAAGTTCTTGAGTACCTTGATCCTTAAGCCAGTATAAAGAAACAACTGCCACCCCCCCGCCAGCCCGCACGGTTCTACCCCATCGTCAAGAGCATTTCAGCTGACCCCATAGCGGCGTGATGGGCGCGCCGCGCATGCTGCTGCACGGCGGTGAAGCGATGGTATTTGCCGATGCAGGCTATACCGGTGCGGAAAAGCGCGAGGAACTGAAGGGCAGCAAGGTCGCCTGGCACATCGCCCAGCGGCGCAGCACGGTCAAGGCGCTGCCGGAGGGCGAATTGAAGACGTTGACCGGCTGGATCGAGCACCTGAAGGCGAAGGTGCGCGAGAAGGTGGAACATCCGTTCCGGGTGGTCAAGCGCCAGTTCGGCCATACGAAGGTGCGCTACCGCGGACTGACGAAGAACGCGGGGCAATTGAACGTGCTGTTTGCGCTGTCGAATTTGTGGATGGTGCGCAAGCGCCTGTTGGCGATGACGGGCAAGTTGCGTCCGGTGAGCGGGAAGAAAGGGAATTTGCCTGCGATTGCGGCCTGAAATGGCAGGCAAGGCCGCACTTCCCCGAGATTGTTTGCCCAGGTCGCGGCGCATCAAGACAGCGTGGTTGACCCTGCATGATGCGGGCGCTTGTTCAGAGGTTCCCTAGACGCTGGAACGCGTCGCTCACGCTCCAATTTTGGTCTCGCCTACCGACACTAGATCTTCGTTTACTTGGTCCAAATTCAATAGGACAACTTGCACTCTTTCCGGCGACAGTGTGTTGCCTACGTCGAGAAGAAGCTGGCGCGCCAAGTAGTAGACCAAGCTTCTCCTTACTTCAACAGGCACGGAGCCTTCCTGCATTCCGAAATCCAAGGCGATTGCCTTTTGCTGCGCAGGCGACAGAAGAGGATTAGGACCTAAACGCAATACAGTTGTTTCGTTCCATGCGCGATCCGTCTTTGGGTCAATTTGCTCTTGGCGTGTGGACTCAACGTCTATGATCCGCGCAAGCACGAAGTCCAGAAACTTGCTTCGCCGATGACACCACGCGCGCATGTGCCAGCGATAGCCGTCGAAGCTCAACGCATGCGGCACGACCCATCGAACTGATGGCTTCTGCGCGCTCATCGACTGGTATTCGATGTTCAAGGCCAAGCCATTGCGTATGGCACCCAAGATGCTTTGCAGCACTTCGGCCGCCAATTTCCGTCGCACCCGGGACACCAGGCCGAAGGGGGGCATCCAGCCCAGCCACGATTCCTCCTGCCGCAGCACGCCGTCTGCAATCAATTGCAACTGCGCCAGATATTCTCGGGCGTTGGGTTCGGTGCGGGGATGGAACTCTTCCGTCGCCAGGTAGGCCTTGGCGTGCTTGTCATACGCCATGTTGCCCCGCGCCACTTCGTCGTATTGCGATAGGTCTGACGACGCCTGTGGCGTGGATATGGAGAAGTGGTCGACGAGGTCGGACCGATTGATCTTGCCGTCCCAAAACAGCCTTCGCTCTATGAATGCGAGGCGCTGCTCAACGCTCCAACGCACTGGCGCGTTTTCGGTGTCGCTCATGACTGCTCCCGCCCCTTATCAGAATAGTTAATTGACCCGCCTTAAAACTATCCGTATAGTTTGTAGCCGGACCTGACGTAGGTTCGCATCATAAAGGCTAATCCCATGCCCAACCATCCGGATCACCCCGACCATCCGCAGCACCCAGAGCACCCGGGGCACCCGAACGTCCCGCCGGTCCCGCCCACGACCAACCCCGGCAACCCGCAGAATCCGCCGCGTCCCCCGGGCCACCGCCCGGTCGCCTGATCCATGGCTCGCTGGTGGGAGACCCACGCTGCGCGTTGGGAGCGTGAACAGCAGGCGCTGACGGAGGCGGGCATTGCCCTCTCCGTCGATGAAAACGCCAGGAAAGGAGGCAGGCTTGTCCTCAACCTGACGGTGCAATGGGACGGCCAGCCGTGTCGGCTGGTCGCCCACTACCCCACCGCGTATCCCTACTTCGTTCCGATGGTGATCGCGCCCGACCTGAACCTCTCGCGGCACCAGACCCCGGGCAGCAAGCAGTTGTGCTTGCTCACCCAAGACACGTGGCAGCCGGCTACCGATACGCTCGCTTCGTTGCTGACCACCCAGTTGCCGATCCTCCATGCGGCCCAACCGGGCGGCGCCGAAGAGCAGAACCAAGGTCGCGAAGCCGAACCGTTGACGGCCTACCTGCAACCGGAAGACAACTCCTTCATCGGGTTCCCCGCCTACGACATCGCCAAGCTCCCCGCGTCGGGCAAGTTTCGCTTCGAGTTGGAAACGATCCAGCCGCTGCGTGGGACCGTGATCGAAGTGGTGGATGACACCGGGCATCTTCTGTTTGCGTCCGAAACACGCGACGCCGCGGACTACACCGAGCGCAACAGCTTGGTGCTGACGGGTCGCTGGGTGCGACTTCCTGAGCGCCCTTCCCACGGCGACGCGAAGCACTATTACGACGTGGCCAGCAACGCCGACACCAAGCTCGCCACCCCGCTTTGGCAAGCGCCTGGTTCCAACGCTTGGCGCGCGGATCTCATCGCGCTGCTGTTCGGCGATGAACTGGCTTGGCAGGAGATGGCCGGCAACGCGATCGTCGTGAGCAAGACCCAAGATGTATCGCGCGACAAGAAGTCGTCGGTCAACCCCCGGCTGCATCGGGTTGAGCTCGAAAGCCGAGCGAACTATTTTCAGCGCGACAAATCGTCTGCCGGCTCGCAAAAAGGATGCGTTACCTTGGTTGGTGCCGGTAGCGTCGGGTCGCCTGTGGCCAAGTTCCTCGCCCAAGGTGGCATCGGCGAACTGCGCATCATCGACCACGACGTGCTCGATGCCGGCAACGCGATCCGCTGGGAGTTGGGGCGGTCGAAGGCAGGTGAGCCGAAAGCGCACGTGCTGCACAAGTTGATCGATGCCAACTGGCCCTTCACCAAGGTCAAAGGGATCAACTGGCGCGTTGGGGACGCCAACTACGCGGCCAATCCGCAGGAACCAGAGCTTTACGAACAGCTGTTCCGGAACGTCTCCTGTTTGGTCGACGCGACCGCCTCGACCACCACAAGCAATTTCCTGTCGGACATGGCGCGCCAACGCGGCGTGCCTTACGTGTGGATGCACGGCACACATGGCGGCTGGGCCGGGCTCGTGGGTCGCGCTGGCGTCGACCGTGAAGAGTTTTGCTGGATGTGCCACCTCCACTACCTCGACGACCAGACGATTCCATCGCTTCCCGCAGCGCCCGAGGACGACATGATCCAGCCGCCTGGCTGCCTTGATCCGACCTTCGTTGGATCGCAGGTGGATCTTGTCGAAGTGTCTCTGATGGGCACGCGTCTAGTGGTCGATGAAGTCCTGACTAGGACCTGTGCGCAGGACGCGTCCCGATACGATTGGAACGTCGCGGTGCTGGAGCTGCGCGACGAGTCAGGCCGCCCCCAGCTGCCCAAGTGGACCCCTTACAAGCTGCCGCGTCATGCGAAGTGCACCAGCCATTGAGGTCTGCTGGATGCCTCGCGGCATCCAGCAGCACCTTGAAGAACTCGCAAGGGATTGGGAACCGTTGGAAGTTGGCGGAGTGCTCGCTGGGTATTGGAACGACCGAGCGGCCATCGTCACTGCTTTTGTAGGTCCTGGTGAAGACGCCCAGCACCAACGCTACACATTCGTTCCTGACGACGAATACCACGCGGCGGAAATCGCAGGCCTTTACCGCGCATCAGATGGAGCGACGATCTACCTTGGGGATTGGCATACGCATCCGTCGGGACCTGCGCGTCTGAGTCCGTTAGACAAGCGCACATTGCGCCACATCGCCAATGCGCCAGAAGCGCGCTGTCCCAATCCGCTGATGGTGCTACTCGCCGGAAGCGGAGAGAGATGGGGGACGCAAGTATTCACGCTTGGCGCCACACGCAGCTTCCTGCCTCGCAGTATCGTTCCCGTGGAGCTGCGGATCTTCTAGTTGGCCCCGGCAAGTTCTGGACAGTAACCGTGCCGCGGTACGCCGCTTGCCAATGCTCGTTCCTGATCTGCGCGAAAAAGCTCTTAATCCGCTACATCCAGCCCTGGAAAACGGCAGCGATCGATAGCGGCGTGGGTCAAAGCTGCTGGCCGCGGAGCTTCCAGTGCCTGCCTGGCCACCCGTGGTCTCCTCGACGAAGGGCTCAACTGCGGTGAGATGTGGCAAGTCCGAGTCGCGCATGCCCCGGCGCGCGTACGGGCCTCGGGCGCATAAGCAGCCGACGCGCCTATGGCGTTAGCTGTTTACCGTTCGATGCCGCATGCGAAATTCGCCTCTTGATGCTCCAGTTGACCTTCATAGCGCATCAGCAGCTCTTGAAGAACATAGGCGGAGCCGACGGCATTCATATACCGGCCTGTGATGGGAAAATCTCTGAAAAGATGCAACGGCTCAGAGACCATGGTTCCCTTGACAATGGAGCCTGCAAACGCATGAGTTTCCTGCGCAATGAAGAGTGCCAATTGAGCTGTGAAATAGGTCAGTGCACCAAGGGACAAGAAGTGCACATCCTCTTTATCCGTCAGCGACGGCGCAAGCGCGCTCAGGAGCGAGGACTGGCGTCCGCCGTGCGTACTCTCGGAGAACATCTTCTTGGCTTCGCGGTGCCTGTCGACGAGTGACTTGGACCGTTCTTCCTCGGTGCCACAAGCCAAGAGATACTGATGCACCTTGTCGTACACCTTCCCGTACCCAATGTGTCTGTTCCAAAACTCGTTCGTGTCGTAGGTCGTGGCAAAGGCTCCGCATGTTTCAGCACTCAGCGCCAGCGCCATGGCGATTTCAATGTCCTCAATGAACGTGCGCGCCAAGACCCGCGCGGTCATATCTTGACCGATAGCCAACAGATCGCGTATCGAGATGACGTCGCGTTTGAGTTTCGACACGGTCACCGCGAAACTTGCAAGGTTGCTGCCGAGCGGGAACTCGTACAGATAGCGCTCGAACTGCACGAAGAACTGGATGCTCTCGTCAAGCAGGACGAACCAGGGTTGCAGGTGTGCATCAATGCGCTGGGCTAAGCGCTCACGCGTGACCTGCAGGTCCGCCGCAACGTTGATGCGCCCGCAGTCCGCCGGTACCACGGCGGCAAGCTGCAATCGGTTCGCCTGTTCGACCAGCCCCTGCACAACAGATGCTTCGATTTTCATCGCGATGAAGGTTTGTGGATGGGATGCGGGTAAGTGAAAGCGCAGCGTGCTGCGCTGACCAACGACTCGGGATCAATGGAGTGCACGCACGTCGGCAAACAGCTTGCGCAAGTGGCCGTCCGACATATCCAAGATAGGCTCGTACATGAACGAGTTCAGGTGAATGTTCTCCGGTGTCATCAAAGCCACGCGCTGCAGGATGCTGTGGGTGTCGCGATCGGCAGGAAATAGCTCCTGAAACTTGCGAACGAGAGCACCGGTCTGGTTGGACAAAATCCCCGCCAGGAAGGCTGAGTCGTTGATGCGGGCTGCCATGAACCGTTCCGCGACCAGGCGTGTGGCAATTGCAAGCACGACCTTGTTGGGGAAGTTGATGCCTTCGGGCGCGTTCAAGCAGTTCTCCGCCTCCTGTTCGATGACGGTCACCACGGCCTGCGAAGGATTCGTCGGCACGCCGTTTTTGCCAAATAGGCCGTTGTATATCGCGCTTAGGTCCGACACCAAAATCGCCGCCGAGTCGGCCTTCCAGTGCAGCAGCGAGGTCAGCTTCAAAAACTCAACGTCGTGCTCGCCGCGGGTGTACTCTATCAGGTTTCGCATGAACGAAATGCAGGCAACCATTTTCAGTGGACTGGAGAAGAAAGCCGCCTTCCAGTCCCTGATGAACACGTTCTTGACGCCTTCGGCGGGCACCAGCGCGACACCCGTGCTGGTCTTGGCCACCATTCGACAGTTTGGATAGCCGACGAAGCGACTCTCCACGGTGCGATAGAAATCGAAATTGTGGGTGAGCAAGATCTGCTTGAAGTGCGGGCCTCCGGCGATGTCCATCAGGTACTGGATGATCGCGTACTTGTTCCTATAGTCGAAAGAGTCCGCGATATCGTCGACCACGATCAGCGTATCCTGACCTGCCTTCTTCCGCGCCTCGATCTCAAACAGTACGTTGAGCACATAGAGAGCCTTCTTCTCACCGGTGCTCAGCGCCTGCAGCAACGATGCCCGATCGACTTGGGCCTGTTCGGTTCCGTCGTCGAACACGAATCCCAAGCTGAGCATCTCCTCCAACCCGAGAATCACATCCAGCCGGTTCGACGCCTCAAGCCGAAACGGCACGAAGAATCTCGCGTTGAAGATGTCGATTACCTCTTCCCACTGGGTCCGTTCGCGCCGGGCCTGCTCCTCGATCTCCTTGCGGCGAGCTTCCGCTGCCTGGTATCGGTCTAGCAGTGTCTTGTACTCGGCATAGCAGGTTTCGATGTAGGCCTTCCAAACCTCCTGCCGGAAGTCCGCCATATTGGCAAACTTCGTCAACAGCTCCTCGTGATCGAGGAGGTACGCCTCGAAGTCACGTACAGTTACGTTCTTCTGGATCAACTTCTCGATCTCTGCGAACTTCTTGCGAAGCTCCAGGTCGTTGCTGATCGCCTCCTTCTCCGCGGCGATCAGGCTTTCTAGCTCCTCTTGCGTCGTGATCTCCTTCTTCTCGCCGGCATTGAGGTTGAGCGAATGCTGGGCCTTGAAGAAGCCGTTCTCAGCTAGTTGCTTGGCCACCTGCGTGGCGTTGTAATAGGTGAAGACCCCCTTCTTGAAGTAGGTCGAGGCCGCCAGCAGTTCGTTGTGCTTCTTGATGAAGTCATCGATAGCCGTCCTGAAATCCTTGGTCTCGAGGAACCCCAGGACCTTTTCGTCGAAGATCAGGTCATACGGCACGTCGCGCAACGGCGAGGCCGGCCGATCAGCCACTTCATCCTTGATTCGATTCAACGCGACATAGAGCTTGTCCGGCGACGCGGTGAAGACCATGGAGATCTCCTTGGCCAGGTCGCGCTTGGATTTGGACCTCTCCCGCATCGCCTTGATAAATGCCGCCTTTGCCAATTCGATGTCAGCATGTAACTGCTCGTACTCGTGGCGCAGCTCCTGGTTCACCAGCAAAGTGGAGGTGCGTGACGAGTGCCCGACGGTCTCGTCGTAGGGACGGATCACCAGCACGCTTTCCCGCGGGATATCGGCGCCGGCCTCGTCCTTCATGACCCGCTTGGACACCCGGTTGGCGAAGATGCGGTCCTTCGACGGCTGCGCGTTGGCAATATCGTGGAACGTTTGCGCCAGCGAACTTTTCATCGAGCCGTTCGGGGCATAAATAGCGATCGCATTGGACTTCGAGAAATCCAAGGTCGCTTCCAGCTTCCGAATTCCGTAGCAGTTCTCCAGATCCATGGTCAGTACGTTCACATCGCCCCCTGTTTCCTGGCCCCTGGCCTGACAGTCCTAATCCATGGGTGTTGTTCTCACCCGGCTATCAATCAACCGGCCACAGCGGCAGTTCCCAAACGGCGCCCGGCTGGGCAGATTAGAGGAAATGTGCGTCTCAGGTGCTGCGACGCCTACCCTCACTACCGACCAGACTGGCGCCTGCAACAGCCGCAGCTCCTGCTAGACCTTGGCTGTGATGAAAACTGACAGTCCGCTTGGGGCGGACAAGAGACATGCCCATCAAGCCACTCCGCGGCGGATTGGCACCACGTTGCTATTAAGCCGCAACGCATCCAAATAGTCTGCCCACGCCTGCATCATCTTCTTGCGCTCCGCCAAGTGTGCAGTTCTGTTGTATGCGCGCCCCAGCGGATCTCGCACTGCGTGGGCCAACTGATGCTCGATAAAGTCCGGTCTGAAGCCCAACACTTCGTCCAGTACCGTCCGCGCCATCGCCCGGAAGCCATGCCCCGTTATGACATCACCGCTGAAGCCTAAGTAGCGTAACGCAGCATTGATGGTGTTCTCGCTCATCGGCCGCTTCGCACTTCTGACACCCGGAAAGACGAACTCGCTGCGACTGGTTATAGGCCGCAGCTCTTCCAGGATCTCTTTCACCTGGGTTGAGAGAGGGACGATATGCGGCGTTCCGGTCTTGCTGGCAATGAAGCGCCACTCCGACGCACCGAGATCAATATCTGCCCATCGCGCCTTTCGCAGCTCCCCTGGCCGCACAAAGAGCATCGGTGCCAGCTTCAAAGCCGCCACCGTGACGGGAGAGCCGTGGTAGGAGTACATGGCTCGAAGTAGATCACCGATCTTTGCGGGGTCCGTCACGCTGGCGAAGTGCTTGACCTGCGGTTGCTCAAGCGCGCCCGCCAGATCGTTGGCGGGGTTACTCTCCGCCCGGCCCGTCGCGATGGCATAGCGAAAGACACGCCCGGCGAACGACCGAGCGCGATGTGCCGTTTCGACCACGCCCCGCCTTTCCAGCTTCCGCAGTGACGCCAGCAGTAGCGGCGCGGTTACCTCGGTGATCGGCATTCCACTGATTACCGCCATGTCCTTCTCAATCAGCCGGCGCTCTCGCTTCACCGACCCAGCGCTCAGCCCTTCCTTCGCACGCTTGGCCAGTAGCTCGAAGGCGATGGCGCCGAACGTCGTCTCCGCCTGCTCGATCTTTGCGGCCCGTTCGATCCTGGCGGCGTTCGCGGGATTACGCCCGCCCTTTACCAGAGCACGCAGGCGGTCTCGTTCCGCACGCGCATCGGCCAGACCCATGGCGGGGTACTCCGCCATCGTGATGATGCTCGGCTTGCCGGCGTAGCGGTATCGATACCGCCAAGCCTTGGCGCCACTCGGGCGCACCTCGATACATAGACCGTTGGTGTCAGCGATGCGATAAGCCGTTTCGCGCGGCTTGAGTGTCCGGATCTTGGCGTCGGTGAGCATGTGAGTCAGCCATTTGTGAGTCAGCGACCCCACGCTGAACCTCTGACTCACAGCCTGACTCACTTCTTGTTCGGATTCAACTGGACGACCCCGGATGTACGCACACAAAAAAACCCCGGCGTTTGCGGGGTTTTGGGTCGAACCTGGATCAACTTGGACAAAGTTGGACGCTTATGTGGTGGGCCCACCAGGACTCGAACCTGGAACCAAAGGATTATGAGTCCTCTGCTCTAACCATTGAGCTATAGGCCCGCCGATGCGGGTGCATTGTACCGATGCGCGGGCGCTGGGCTTGGCC
>LNAP01007530.1_pt1 | contig 12240 bp, 8 predicted proteins | sample 602601 | NCBI WGS metagenome assembly LNAP01 (sample SAMN02440304, study PRJNA202911) | soil metagenome | biome: Subtropical and temperate rainforests or woodlands; isolation source: soil samples (1 kg each in a 20% v/v slurry with milli Q water) were... ... | reverse complement strand
AGAGTCAGCTGCATGGGGTTTGAGCCCGGGCTGACCGTCACGGCTGGAAAGGCCAGCTTGCCGCTGGCGGGCGACCTGCTCTACGCATCGGCCACCGACCGCGACGCCGGCCCGACCTGGCGGCTCGCGCCCGGCGCCGTCTGCCTGACCCTCGAGGAGAACCCGCTTGCCTGACGCCCCCCACGGCGAACACGAGGCGCTGCAGCGCCTGTGCGCCCACTTCGGCATCGCGACCGACTACCACGACATCTTCGGCAACCGCCATGTGATCGCGCCGGCCAACCTGGTCACGCTGCTCGAGAGCTTCGACGTCGACCCGCACGCGCTGCCGCACGAGAGCTTGGCACAGCGCGATGCCGCGCGCTGGCAGGAGGCACTGCCGCCCGCAGTCGCAGTCGACGCCGGGCGTGAGCACTGGCAGCTCACGCTGCGCCTGCCCGCGGCGCAGCCGGACATCGGCTGGACGCTGCACACCGAAGACGGCACGCCGCTGCACGGCCGCATCGACCTGCATGCGCTGCCCGAAGGCGCGCGCGGCGAACGCGACGGCGTGGTCGTGTGCGAACGGCAGGTGACGCTGAGCCTGCCGCTGCCGGTCGGCTACCATCGCCTGAGCCTCGAGGGCGTCGTCGGCGAAACGCTGGTGCTGGCCGCACCGCCGCACTGCTACCAGCCGCCAGCCTTGCAGGGCGACGGCCGCGTGTGGGGACCGGCCGTACAGCTGTACGCACTGCGGTCGGCGCGCAACTGGGGTATCGGCGACTTCAGCGACCTGACGCAGCTGGCGCAGCAGGTGGCGCCGCGCGGCGCCGGCATCATCGGCCTGAACCCGCTGCATGCGCTGTTCCCGCACAACCCGGCGCATGCCAGCCCGTACAGCCCGTCGTCGCGCCTGATGCTCGACGTGCTGTACATCGATGTGGAGGCCGTCGATGAATTCCGCGACTGCGAGCCGGCCCAGCGCCTGGTGCAGTCGCCCGACTTCCAGACCCGCCTGGCCGCGCTGCGCGAAGCGCCGCTGGTCGACTACCCCGGCGTGGCCGCCGCGAAGTTCGAGGTGCTCGAACTGCTCTACGCCCACTTCCGCGCGCAGCAACGTACCGGCCGCAGCGGCAGCGCGGGCGCCTTCGACGACTTCCGCGCGGCACGCGGCGACACGCTGCGCCGCCATGCGACCTTCGAGGCGCTGCAGGCGCTTTTCTTCGAGGGCGATGCGTCCGTGTGGGGTTGGCCCGTGTGGCCCGAGGACTACCGCGATCCGGCATCGCCCGCGGTCGCGCGCTTCGTCCAGACGCAGCCCGAACGCATCGGCTATTACGAGTATCTGCAGTGGCAGGCCGCTCGCCAGCTGCAGCGCGCCAGCGACCAGTGCGCCGCGCTCGGCATGGCCGTGGGCCTGTACCTGGACCTGGCGGTATCGGTCGACCGTGCCGGCTCCGACACCTGGTGCCAGGGCAACCAGTTCGCGCACGGCGCGAGCGTGGGCGCCCCACCCGACGAGTTCAACCCCAACGGCCAGGGCTGGGGCCTGCCGCCGCTGCGGCCCGACAAGCTGCGCGCCGACGGCTACCGCTTCTTCATCGAGACGCTGCGCGCCAACATGCGCGGCGCCGGCGCGCTGCGCATCGACCATGTGATGGGCCTGATGCGCCTGTTCTGGATTCCGCCGGGCAAGACGCCGCAGGACGGCGCCTATGTGCACTACGCGCTGCACGAGATGCTGGCCGTGGTCGCCATCGAGAGCGAACGCGCGCGCTGCATGGTGATCGGCGAAGACCTCGGCACGGTGGCCGACGAGATGCGCGGTGCACTCGCGCGCTACCAGATCCTGTCGTACCGCCTGATGTACTTCGAGCGCAGCCACGACGGCGAATTCAAGGCGCCCGCCGACTACCCGCGCCATGCGCTGGTGGCGATCAGCACGCACGACCTCGCGACGCTCAGCGGCTGGTGGACCGGCCACGACCTGCGCCTGCGCCTGTCGCTCGGCCTGTTCCCGAACCAGGCGATGTTCGAGAAGCAGCTGTTCGACCGCGCACAGGAGCGCGTGCGCCTGCTGCTGGCGGTGCAGCGCGCCGGACTGCTGTCGGGTGACGCCGTGGCGCAGGCCACCGGTGCGCAGACGCTGGAGCCAGAGACCGTGGCCGCTCTTCACGCCTTCCTCGCGAGCACCGCGTCGCAGGTGATGATGGTGCAGCTCGAAGACGCCATCGGCCAGGTCGAGCAGGCCAACATGCCGGGCACGACCGACGCGCACCCCAACTGGCAGCGCAAGCTCACGCTCGACCTGCAGCAGCTCGCCGTCGACGACAACACGCTGGCCCTGTTCCAGACGCTCGAAGCCGTGCGCCCGCACCCGGCGCGCGCGCCGACCGCACGCCGCGGCATCGACACGGTCGTGCCGCGCGCCACCTACCGCCTGCAGTTCCACAAGGACTTCACCTTCGACGACGCCATCACCGTGCTGCCCTACCTGGAGAAGCTGGGTGTGAGCCACGTGTACTGCTCGCCGATCCAGCGCGCGCGGCCGGGCAGCATGCACGGCTACGACGTGGTCGCGCACGACGAGATCAACCCCGAGCTCGGCGGCAAGGACGGCTTCGAGCGCTTCAGCGCCGCATTGCGCGCGCACGGCATGGGGCAGCTGCTCGACCTGGTGCCCAACCACATGGGCGTGCTGGGCGCCGACAACGCCTGGTGGATGGACGTGCTCGAGAACGGCCCCGCGTCGCTCTACGCGCAGCACTTCGACATCGACTGGCAGCCGCTCAACGTCGAGCTGCACGGCAAGGTGCTGCTGCCCGTGCTGGGCGACCACTACGGCGACGTGCTCGACCGCGGCGAGCTGGTGCTGGGCTTCGACGCCGAGCACGGCAGCTTGGCGGTGCATTACCACGAGCACCGCTTTCCGCTCGCGCCCGAGACCTACGCCAGCGTGCTTCAACGCGCCGAATCGCGGCTGGCCGACGCCGATCTGTCGGCCAGTCTCGCAAGCATCGCCACGTCCTTCGGCCACCTACCGGCGCGCGAGGCGACCGAGCCGGAGCCGGTGGCCGAGCGGGCGCGCGACAAGGAGCTGCTCAAGAGCCGGCTGGCCCGTCTGGTGTCGCGCCAGCTCGACGTGGCGCAGGCCATTGCCGCGGCGCTGGCCGACATCAACGCGCCGGGCGAGCGCGACGCGCTGCACGCGCTGCTCGAAGCGCAGGCCTACCGCCTCGCCTACTGGCGCGTCGCCGCCGACGAGATCAACTACCGGCGCTTCTTCGACATCAACGAACTGGCGGCGCTGCGCATCGAGCGCGAACCCGTGTTCGAAGCCACGCAGGGCATGGCGCTCGACCTGGCGGCGGCCGGCGTGGTCGACGGCCTGCGCATCGACCACCCCGACGGCCTCTACGACCCGGCGCAATACTTCGACCGGCTGCAGCAGGGCTATGCCAAGCGCGCCGGTCTGGTGCTGCCCGCGCCCGACGCCGAAGGCCGCCCGGCGCGTCCGCTCTACGTCGTGGCCGAGAAGATCGCCGCGTCGCAGGAAGAGGTGCCGGTGCAGTGGGCCATCCACGGCACCACCGGCTACCGCTTCGCGACGGTGGTCAACGGCGTGCTGGTCGACACCAGGGCCGAAGAGCGCTTCCTGCGCATCTGGCGCAGCTTCACCGGCGTGCTGCAGCCCTTCGGCGAGCTGGCCTACGAAGGCAAGCGCGCCATCATGCGCAACGCGCTGTCGTCGGAACTCAACGTGCTGTCGAGCGAGCTGCTGCGCATCGCGCGCGGCGACCGGCGCACGCGCGACTACACGCTCAACACGCTGCGCCGCGCGCTGTCGGAAGTCGCGGCCTGCCTGCCGGTGTACCGCACCTACATCCTCGATGCGCCGTCGGAACAGGACCGCAAGTACATCGACCAGGCGGTCGCCGAGGCACGCCATCGCAGCCGCGACGCCGACGGTTCGGTGTTCGACTTCGTGCGGCTCACGCTGCTGGCCGACACCGTGCCCGGCGCGGACAAGGCCCTGTGCGCACGGGCGCTGCGCCTGGCGATCCGCTTCCAGCAGTTCAGCGCACCGGTCACGGCCAAGGGCGTGGAGGACACCGCCTTCTACCGCTACTTCCCGCTGAGCTCACTCAACGAAGTGGGCGGCGAACCGGCGCACTTCGGCATGACGGTGGCCGACTTCCACATCGCGAGCGCCGACCGCGCGGCGCGCTGGCCGCACACGATGCTGGCCACGTCGACCCACGACAACAAGCGCTCCGAAGACGTGCGCACCCGCATCGATGTGCTCTCCGAGATGCCCGCCGCCTGGCGCCTGGCGCTGCGCCGCTGGCGCGTGATGAACCGCACCGACGCGGATTCCGCAGTGGACGCGAACGAACGCGGTGCCATGCCCTCCGCCGCCGACGAGTACCTGCTCTACCAGACGTTGCTGGGCACGCTGCCGGCCGGCGGCCTGACAGACGCCGAACGCGCCGGCTACGTGGAGCGCATCGAGCGCTACATGCTCAAGGCCGCGCGCGAATCGAAGGTGCACACGAGCTGGACCTTCCCCGACGAGGACTACGAGAAGGCGCTCTCGGGCTTCGTGCAGCGCATCCTCGGCCGCGTCGCCGGCAACCCTTTCCTCGACGACGTGCAGGCGCTGGGCGACACGCTGGCCTGGTTCGGCGCGCTCAACAGCCTGTCGATGACGCTCATCAAGTACGGCTCGCCCGGCGTGCCCGACCTGTACCAGGGCAACGAACTGACCGACCTGAGCCTGGTCGACCCGGACAACCGCCGGCCGGTCGACTACGGCGCGCGTGCGCACTGGCTGGAACGCCTGTCGCAGATCGCCCATGGCCCCGGCGAACCGGCGGCCGTGCGGGCGCTGGCGGCGGCGCCGCACGACGGCGGTGCGAAGCTGTGGATCCTCTCGCGCCTGCTCGAACTGCGGCGCGAGGAACCGGCGCTGTTCCGGGACGGTGCCTATGCCCCGCTCGAAGCCACCGGCCCTGCCGCATCGCATGTGCTCGCTTTCGCGCGGAGGCACGAGGGCAAGACGCTGCTGATCGTTGCCGGCCGCCTTTTCGTCGGCCTGGCGACCGAAGCCGAATCGCAGGCCTCGATCGCTGCATCGGAGGGCTGGCTGCCGCTCGGTGCCCCGGTGTGGCGGGACACGGCCCTGGCCCTGTCCGGCTGGCCCGACGGCGCGCGCCTGCGCAACCTGTTCACCGGGGAGGTGCTGACCGTGCGTGACGGCGCGCTGCCGATGCGCGAGGTGTTCTCACACTTCCCTGGCGCAGCGTTGAGCCACCTCGGCACGCCGGACTGACCCCGGCCGTTGCATCGGCGCCTGCCGGGGTCAGCCGGCAGCACGACCATGTCACGATCGAGCGGTTTTTCCGAGCCCCCCGGGCGCAGCCTTGCCGATGCGCACAGCCGACGTGTCATTCTCGTTGCTCGATCGAACAAAGGAACAACGAATGACCTGCACCGTGTCGCGTCGAGGCGCACTTCGAATGGCGGCCGCCGTGGCTGCAACGGCCCTGGGCGCCTGTGCCCACCGTTCTGCAACGCCGCCGCCACTGCCCCCCCTCACGCGCATCAGGGTACTGCCCGTCACGGCGCCGGACAGGTTCTACACCTACAACAACATGGTCGCCGGCTTTATCGGCGCCTCCATTGCGAACCGCATCAAGAGCAATCTCTTTACCGAGAAGATGGAGGCCGAGCGGCGGGCGCTCGGCCCGAAAATGACAGCGGCGCTGATCGATGCACTGAAGAACAAGGGCTATTCCGCCGAGGCCATGCCGCTGCCCGCGGGCGCGGCGACCGCGGACGATATCGACGTCGCCAAACTGCCGCCCGGTGACCCGGTTCTGTACGCGCAGTTCGGCGAGGCGGGCATGGACTCCGCCCGGTTCTCGTCGGTGTACCTGCCGCGCCTGAACCTCGGCGCCAGCCTCACGCGACCCGGCAGCGCCGACGAGTTGTTCTCGACCTCGCTGTATTACGGCGCCGACGCGCGCGGCGAGGCCGACTGGAGCCTCCCGGCAGCCCCGCGCTTTCAGTTTCCGGATTTCGAGGCGCTGATGGATCGAACGCCCGAGGTCGTGGCCAGCTTCGATGACGGGATCCGCCGCATGGCAGAGCGCGTGGCGCAGCAGCTCAAGAACCGCGGCTGAGCGCTCAGCCGCGGCCTGGCCGCCGCACGAGGCAGGGCGCGCGGCCCGGCCGAATCAGGTGGCGCTGCCCTCGTCCTCGGCCGGCCAGTCGCGGATGTAGGCCTTGAGCATCTTGTTCTCGAAGTTCTGGCTGTCGACCACCGCCTTGGCGACATCGTAGAAGCTGATCACGCCCATGAGCATGCGCTTGTCCATGACCGGCATGTAGCGCGCGTGGCGCTCGAGCATGATGCGGCGGATCTCGTCGAGGTCGGTCTCGGCGGTGCAAGTCACGGGCGCGTCGTCCATGGCCTTGCGCACCAGCGAGCCGCCGACCTGGCCGCCGTTCTTGACGATGGCGACGATCACCTCGCGGAAGGTGAGCATGCCGACCAGATCGCCGTGCTCCATGACCACCAGCGAACCGATGTCCTTCTCGGCCATGGTCGTCACGGCGTCGGCCAGGGGCTCGTCGGGGGTGATGGTGTAGAGGGTGTTGCCCTTGACGCGCAGGATGTCGCTGACTTTCATCGTGGTGCTCCTCTTCTGACTCGGCCGATCCGATTGAATATAGCCCAACTCGCTCACAATAGCCGGCCACCGCCCGCCCTGCGCCGCGCAGACGTGAGCGGTCGTTACAAGCCCTCCGAGGAGACACATGCCAGGCTATTCCGACCCCGGGTTCGACACGCTCGCGCTGCACGCCGGCGCCGCGCCCGACCCCACGACCGGCGCGCGCGCCGTGCCGATCCACCTCACCACCTCCTTCGTCTTCGAGTCGAGCGACCACGCGGCGGCCCTGTTCAACCTGGAGCGCGCCGGCCACGTCTACAGCCGCATCAGCAACCCGACCAACGCGGTGCTGGAGCAGCGGGTGGCCGCACTCGAAGGTGGCATCGGCGCCATCGCCACGGCCAGCGGCCAGGCCGCGCTGCACCTGAGCGTGGCCACGCTGATGGGCGCCGGCTCACACATCGTGGCGAGCACCGCTCTCTACGGCGGCTCGCAGAACCTGCTGCACTACACGATGCGGCGCTTCGGCATCGAGACCACCTTCGTGAAGCCGGGCGACCTGGACGGCTGGAAGGCCGCGATCCGGCCGAACACCAAGCTGCTGTTCGGCGAGACCGTGGGCAACCCCGGCCTCGACGTGCTCGACATCCCGGCGGTGAGCGACATCGCGCATGCGGCCGGCGTGCCGCTCCTGGTCGACTCGACGCTGACCTCGCCCTACCTCATCAGGCCCTTCGACCACGGCGCCGACCTGGTCTACCACTCGGCCACCAAGTTCCTTTCCGGCCACGGCACGGTGATCGGCGGCGTGGTGGTGGACGGCGGCAGTTTCGACTGGGAGAAGTCGGGCAAGTTCGCCGAGCTGAGCCAGGCCTACGACGGCTTCCACAACATGGTGTTCAGCGAGGAGAGCACGGTCGGCGCCTTCCTGCTGCGCGCGCGCCGCGAGGGCCTGCGCGACTTCGGCGCCTCGATGAGCCCGCACACGGCCTGGCTCATCCTGCAGGGCATCGAGACGCTGCCGCTGCGCATGGAGCGCCACATCGACAACACGCAGAAGGTGGTGGCGTTCCTGGCGGCGCACCCCTTCGTCTCGCGCGTGGGCCATCCGCTGATCGAATCGCACCCGAGCCATGCGCTGGCGCAGAAGCTGCTCAAGCACGGCGCACGCGGCGCCGGCGCGGTGTTCAGCTTCGACATCAAGGGCAGCCGCGAGCAGGGCAAGAAGTTCATCGAGACGCTCAAGCTCTTCAGCCACCTGGCCAACGTGGGCGATTGCCGAAGCCTGGTGATCCACCCGGCGAGCACCACGCACTTCCGCATGACGGACGAGGCGCTGGCGGGTGCGGGGATTTCGCAGGGAACGATCCGGCTGTCGATCGGGCTGGAAGATCCGGCGGATCTGATCGACGACTTGAAGCGGGCGTTGAAGGCCGCAGAAAAGGCGGGTGCGTGATGGAGTTGATCGTCAACGGCCACACGACCTACGCCTACACCGGCGGCAAAACGCTCGACCCGGCCAAGCCGACCGTGGTCTTCATCCACGGCGTGCTCAACGACCACAGCGTGTGGATCCTGCAGAGCCGCTGGTTCGCGAACCACGGCTGGAACGTGCTGGCGGTCGACCTGCCCGGTCACTGCAAGAGCGCTGGCAAGCCGCCGGCCACGGTCGAAGAGGCGGCGCAGTTCATCGTCGCGCTGCTCGACGCGGCCGGGGTGGAGAAGGCCGCGCTGGTCGGCCACAGCTTCGGCTCGCTGATCGCGCTGGAGACGGCTGCCCGCGCGCCGGAACGCGTGTCGCACCTGGCGATGGTCGGCACGGCCTACCCGATGGCGGTGTCGCCGGCGCTGCTCGACAGCGCGCTGAACGCGCCGATGAAGGCCATCGACATGGTCAACGCCTTCTCGCATTCGATGCTGGCGCCGCCGCCCTCCTCGCTCGGCCCCGGCACCTGGCTCTACGGCGGCTCGCGCGCACTGATGCGCCGCGTGCTGGCAAGCAACCGCGAGGTCAACGTCTTCCACGTCGGCTTCAACGCCTGCAACGACTATGCGAACGGCGAGGCGGCGATCGCGGCGGTAGAGTGCCCCGTGCTGTTCCTGCTCGGCGCGGCCGACCAGATGACGCCGCCCAAGGCCGCCAGGACGCTCAGCGCCAAGGCGCCGTCGTCGAAGACGGTGGTGGTGCAAGCCGGCCATGCGCTGATGACCGAGGCGCCGGACGCGGTGCTGTTCGCACTGCGCGATTTCCTCAGCGACTGAGGCGGGGCCCTCAGACTTCGAACTGCGCTGGCGTCGCGGCCACCGCCGCCATCACACCGTCTCGCTCGACGGCTGCGCGGCCGGCAGCGCACCGAGCATGCGCGTCAGCGTCTCGGGGTGCGGCAGCAGGGGTCCGAGGAAGTGCGTGCCCTGCGCACCCACGACCAACAGCGTGGGAAAGGTCTCGACGTCGAAGTCGTCGGCGATGTCCGCGTGGTCTTCGATGTCGACCCAGGCGAAGCGCAGCCCGGGATGCGCCGCGGCGATGCGCTCGAAGGTCGGCCGGTAGTCACGGCAGGTGCCGCACCAGTCCGCGCACAGGCAGACCACCCAGGTGGGGGCGGCGGGATCGGCGATGGGCGGTGCGCTCACGGGCAGGATCTGGAAATGTGGAGTGTCGATTATCGAGGCGGCTGCCGACGCCTGCAGCGCCCGGGTCAAGGCCTCGCGGGATCGACGTAGCGCCCCATCTGGCTCGGCCGTGTCAGGTCCCGCAGTCCGTCGCGCACCACCAGCGCATCGCGCAGGCACAGGCTCTCGAGCGCGGCCTTGTGCCACAAATGCGCAAGCGCGTCGGTGCGCGGCAGCAGCAGTTCGGTCAGCAATGGCGCCAGCGGCGTGACGTCGGGGTCGGCCAGCAGCACGTAGCGCGGGTCCTCGTTGGCCGGCTCTTCCGCGAGCGGCGCGATCCAGTCGATGGCGACCAGCGTTTCCAGCACCGGCGCCAGTTGCAGGGCATCGACCCGCATCCGCACCACCAGCTCGTTCGCACCCAGGCCCTTGGCCGGCGTCGCGTGGGCAGCCTCCAGCAGCTGCAGCGCCTCGACCGCGAGCTGAAAGGGCCAGCCCGGCGTGTCGCCGCGGCGTGCCACGCCGGTCAGCAGGCTGGGCAGGTAGGCCGCGATCACCGCGCCGAACAGCGCGATCACCCAGGCGACGTAGATCCAGACCAGCAGGATGGGCACCGTCGCAAAGGCGCCGTACAGCACCGAGTACGTCGGCACCAGGCTCAGGTAGTAGCCCAGCACCCGCTTGGCGATCTCGATGGCGGCGGCGACGAACAGGCCGCCCGCCCACGCGTGCGCCCATCGCACCGAGGTGTTGGGCACGTAGTGGTAGAGCGAGGCCATGCCGCCGGCGAGCAGTACGAATTCGAAGGTGTCGAACAGCAGCTTGAGCAGGCCCCCGCTGCCGACCACGCCGCGCGATGCCGAGAACACGTAGGACGTGGTGCTCAGGCTCACCGCGAGGATCAGCGGCCCGAGGGTGATCGCCGCCCAGTAGATGAGCACGCGCTGCGCCAGCGGTCGTGGGTTGCGCACGCGCCAGATGTTGTTGAGCGTCTTGTCGATCGTCAGAATCAGCGCAACCGCCGTGACCAGCAGCACGACCAGGCCCGCGATGCCGAGCCCGCTGGCCTTGCTCGCGAACTGGTTCAGGTAACCCAGCACCTGCCGCGCGATGTTGTCGGGGATCAGGCTCTCGATCAGCCAGCGCTGCAGGCGGCCCTGCATCTTGGCGAACATCGGAAACACCGTGAAGAGCGCCAGCGCCGTGGTGAAGAACGGCACCATCGCGATGGTGGTGGTGAAGGTCAGGCTGCCGGCCGTCAGGCCCAGGCGGTCTTCCCGGAAGCGCACGGCCGCCGTGTTGCCCCACGGAAAGTGCGAAAGGTCCCTCCACCATGGCCGGTGTTTCATGGCCGGTATCATGCCATCGGCCCTGCGGCATGCCGCCGCAGATCGCCTTGCGCGCGCGGCTGCGCGCGACCCTTCCGTACCCCATCCGTGACCTTGCCCCAAGCCCCCTCGTCCGCCGTCGCCACCACCCGCTGGCTGGCCGTGGGCAGCCTCGTCGGCCTGATCGTGCTGGGCCTGGCGTGGGAGATGTGGCTGGCGCCGTTGCGGCCGGGTGGCTCCTGGCTCGCGCTCAAGGTGCTGCCGCTGGTGGTGCCGCTCGCGGGGCTCTACAAGAACCGCATGTACACCTACCGCTGGGTCAGCCTGATGATCTGGCTCTATTTCACCGAAGGCGTGGTGCGCGCCTGGAGCGACGCCTTAGCGCTCGGGCGCGTGCTGGCAGGCATCGAAATCGTGCTGTGCCTGATGCTTTTCGTGGCCTGCGCGATGCATGTGCGGCTGCGCCTGCGCGATGCCCGCGCCGCACGGGCCGCCCTTCCGCTGGAGACTTCCATCCCATGACCGATCTGATCGACCGACTGCGCGCCATCGTCGGCGCGCCCCATGTGCTGACCGAGGGCGACCTCACCGCCTACGAGCAGGACTGGCGCAAGCGCGAGCGCGGCAAGGCGCTGGCCGTGGTGCGCCCGGCCAGCGCGCAACAGGTGGCCGACGTCGTCAAGGCGTGCGCCGCCACCGGCAGTTCGCTGGTGCCGCAGGGCGGCAACACCGGCCTGGCGGTGGGCGGCATTCCCGACGCCAGCGGCACCCAGGTGCTGCTGAGCCTGCAGCGCATGAACGCGGTGCGCGACATCGACGCGGCCAACCTCACGATGACGGTCGAGGCCGGCTGCATCCTGCAGACGCTGCAGGAGACCGCCGAGAAGGCCGGCTTCCTGTTCCCGCTGAGCCTCGCGGCCGAAGGCAGCTGCACCATCGGCGGCAACCTGGCGACCAACGCGGGCGGCACGCAGGTCGTGCGCTACGGCAACACGCGCGACCTGTGCCTGGGCCTCGAGGTGGTCACGCCGCAGGGCGAGATCTGGGAAGGCACCAGCGGCCTGCGCAAGGACAACACCGGCTACGACCTGCGCGACCTCATGATCGGCAGCGAAGGCACGCTCGGCGTCATCACCGCCGCGACGATGAAGCTGTACCCGATGCCCGCGGCGCAACTCACGGCCTGGGCGGCCGTACCGTCGCTCGATCATGCGGTCACGCTGCTGGGCCTGGCGCACAAGCACCTGGGCGCCGGCCTCACCGGCTTCGAGGTGATGGGCCAGTTCGCGCTGAGCCTTGTCGGCAAGCACATGCCGCAGCTGCGCGTGCCCTTCCTCGGCGACGCGTCGGCGCCCTACTGCGTGCTGCTCGAGAATTCCGACAACGAATCCGAAGACCACGCGCGGGCGCGCTTCGAGGCGCTGCTCGAGACCGCCTTCGAGAACGGCTGCGTCACCGACGCGGTGGTGGCCGAGAACCTCACGCAGGCGCACCAGCTCTGGCACATCCGCGAGAGCATTCCGCTGGCCCAGGCCGAGGAAGGCCTGAACATCAAGCACGACATCTCGATCGCGGTGTCGCGCATCCCCGCCTTCGTGGCCGAGACCGATGCCCTGCTGCAGCGCGAGATCCCCGGCGTGCGG
>LNAP01004818.1_pt1 | contig 12240 bp, 11 predicted proteins | sample 602601 | NCBI WGS metagenome assembly LNAP01 (sample SAMN02440304, study PRJNA202911) | soil metagenome | biome: Subtropical and temperate rainforests or woodlands; isolation source: soil samples (1 kg each in a 20% v/v slurry with milli Q water) were... ... | reverse complement strand
GCCGGCGGCTGGGATGCGGCGCCGGCCCAGACCAGCGCCAGGCCGACGCCGGGCAAGCGCGCGGCGCGGTAAAGGCGCGGCGGTTCAAACCGACGCTTTCACCGGTTCTGACATCGTCACCCGGTTCCGGACGCTGGGGCGCTCCTGCATCCTGGCGTACCAGGCTTGCAGAGCGTCGCACTCCGCAGGAATCGGCAACTTCACAAGTCCGGCAAAGATCAGACCGCCGATGACCGTGATGTCGGCCATCGAGAACACCTCGCCGGCGACGAACGGCCGGGATCTCAGGACGCCATCGAAATAGTGCATTCCCCTGAGGGCCTTGTCGCGCTGACGGAAACCCCACTCGGCGTTCTGATAGATCTCGACATCGGGTCCCAGCCCGGGCGTGGCGTGATGGAAATAGACACTGACAGCGTCGAGCAGCTCCAGCTCGGCGCGCTTGCTCATCATGTGGATCATTCCCTTTTCGCGCGGTGTCCGGCCGGTGAGCGTGGGAACGCCATCGAGCGCGTCGAGATATTCGGTGATCGCCGTGCACTCGCCGATGAAGGTCCCGTCGTCGAGTTCGAGCACCGGAAGCGTGCCTGAGTAGTTCCTGGCCAGATGTTGGGGCTGCTTGTGCTCGCCCTTCCGGAGATCGACGGTGATGAACCGCACGCCGGCCTGCAGGTTCTTCTCGGCCAGTGCGATACGAACGCGAGCGGGATAGGGACCGGTGGGCCAGTCGTAAATCGTCATCCCGGCGGGTTTGGCTGCGGTGAAATCGATGCTGTCCGTGGTCATGGTTCGGCTTCCCTACCTATCAGTTGGTAGACAAAACCTAAAATTTGGAGTTTGCGAAGTCAACGCCTATCTATCACTTGGTAGGCAATTGACGATGGGCTGAGGGGCCGGAAATGAGCTCGAATTCCAAGGAAGCCATCCTGGCGGCTGCCAAGCGGACCGCGCAGGCGCACGGCTATGGCGGCCTGAATTTTCGCGATCTCGCGGCGGAAGTCGGCATCAAGGCCGCGAGCATCTACCATCACTTCCCGAGCAAGGCCGATCTCGGCGCCGCGGTCGCAAAGCGTTACTGGCAGGACTCCGCGGCCAATCTGGAGACCCTGCTGGCCGAATCCGCTGATCCGCTCGGCGCCCTGCGCCAATATCCCGATACATTCCGCAAGGCGCTCGCGAACGACAATCGCATGTGCCTGTGCAGCTTCATGGCCGCCGAAGTTGATGACCTGCCGGACGCGGTCAAGCATGAGATCCAGACCTTTGCCGATGTGAATATTGCCTGGCTCGGCAGGGTTCTTTCCGCTGCGGCCGTGGTCAGTTCCGGGGAGAGCGAACAGCGCGCGCGCGCCATCTTCGCCGCCATCGCCGGCGCCCAGTTGATGGCGAGGAGCCGTTCGGACATCGCGCTTTATGACGCGATCATCGATGGCTATCGCGCGGCCGGTCTGCTGCCGGCGTAGGCGGTCCGCGAGAGGCGCACGGCCGGTCGGCAGGCGTGCCGCACCGTGCAAGAGGATGAAGTGCCGGCCAGGACAGACTGCCTGATCCCGTACAGAACGACGCTCAGCTTCTGACCATGGCGATCGAAACATTGCGGATGTCGCCCTGCGATACGATCGAGACAGACTGCCTGTTGCCCGTCGTCGTCAGCGTGAGATTCGCCGAAAATCCCGGCGCATCGACCGCGACCGCGATCACCCCACGGCCCACGCGACCCTGCAGGGTTCCACTGAGGCCCCTTGAGGCTTCGGCCCATGAGCCTGAGACGCGACCGCCCTCGCTCACCACATCGCTGCTGAGTTCGAACTTGTAGCTGTCGCTGGCGCAGCGCAGCGATTGCTGAAGCGTGTTGTCGCCACCGGCGCCGCGGTAGGTGGCGCGGCAGCGAAGCCGCTCCTTCGAGCCATCGGAGAGAGAGATGGTGCCGGAGCCGGACCAGACCCCGGAGAGTCCGGCGAAGGGCGCCGACTGGGCGCCTGCCGGTGACGCCAGGACAGTAAGCGCGATGGCCAGACCAGCCATCGCAGCAAGGCTTCTGTTGATGAAATGCATGATGTGAGACCCTTTCGCATGCGCTCATTGCGTCGTTTCAAACTTGCCCCGGCGGCGACTCCGTCGCCGGCTTTTGCCTTGGCGTCCTCGGAAGCTCTACGAAGCAGGCCGATTATTGAGGAGCTTGTCGGGCGTCAGCGGCAGATCACGGACACGCATTCCGGTGGCATTGAACACGGCATTGGCGATGGCGGCCGCGACGCCGGTGATGCCGATCTCGCCGATGCCGCGTGCCCCCATGGGTGTGCGGGGATCGGGAATGTCGGTCCACAGCACATCGATCTGCGGCACGTCGAGATGAACCGGCACATGATAGTCCGCGAAGGAGGCGCTCATGATCCGCCCGTTTCGCTCGTCGACCAGGGTTTCCTCGTTCAACGCCATGCCGATCCCCATGATCATGCCGCCACGGAACTGGCTTGCAGCCGTCTTCGGATTGAGAATGCGGCCGCAATCGAAGGAGCCGACGAGGCGATCCAGGCGAATTTCGCCCGTGACATCGCTGACACGGAGCTTGCAGAAAATCGCCGATGTACTGTGCATCGAAAATTTGAGGACTTCGAGAGGCGCACCGCTTTCGCCCATGACGCTGATGTCGCTGCGTGCCGCACGGCGGAGGATCGAGGCAAAGCTTTCGTGACGGGCCGGATCGTCAATCTTACGGAGGCCGCCGTCGGCGAATTCGATGTCGCTCGCTTTCAGACCGGCAAGAGACGTGTCGTTGCCCGCCAGGCGCAGCAGCTCGCTGGCCAGTTTTGCGCTGGCCGCGTTGATCGCCGCGCCCAGCGATGCGGTCTGCGACGAACCGCCGGCAAAACTGCTGAAGGGCAGACTGGTATCTCCGATCCTGACCGTCACGCTGTCCAGCGGCAGCCCAAGTCGATCTGCCGCGTGTTGCCGCTGCACCGTCGCCGTGCCCATGCCCATTTCGTGGGCCGCACTCGAAACCGTCGCACGACCGTCGCAGTCGACCCTGATCTGAACCGACGTGCCGGGCATCCGGACGTACGGAAAGGTGCCCGTCGCGCAGCCCATGCCGATCAGCCATTCGCCCTCTCGACGCGAACGCGGTCTTACCGCGCGCCGGTGCCAGCCAAACCGCTCGGCGCCTTGATCGTAAGCCAGCATGAGATCGCTCTGGGAATGCGGCGCGCCGGAGACCGGATTACAATGGGCGACGTTCCGGCGCCTGAACTCGACAGGGTCAATCCCGAGTTCGTGGGCCAGCTCATCCATGGCGCATTCGATCGCGAAAGTGCCGACGGCCTCTCCCGGCCCACGCATGAAGGTGTTGGCCAGCACATCCAGATCGAGCTGGTGCTGCACAATATCGAAACTTTCCGACGCGTAGAGCGAACGGCCCGACAAGGTGAACGCCTCGTCGCACGCGCCGTGCGGCGACTTTATCGAATAGCCGTGGTGGAGCAGCCCCGTGAGCTTGCCGTCCACGTCGGCGGACAGCGCGACCCGTTGCTCGGTCTGTGTCCGGCCGCCGATCAGGCGATGCATGCTGGCGCGCGACAGGGCAATCCGGACCGGCCGACCTGCGAGCTTCGCTGCAGCCGCGCCCAGGATTTGATGGTCCCACAGCGCTTTTCCGCCGAAGCCGCCGCCGACAAACGGCGAGCTGACGTAAACTTGCGATTCCTTGAGTCCGAACACCTTGGCTAGCGAACCGGCCGTGCCGTTCAGCATCTGCGTCGCATCATGGACGACCAGCCGTTCGCCCTCCCAGGCGATTGTCGCCGCATTGGGCTCGATCGGATTGTGATTGTGCTGAGGCGTGCGATAGATCGCATCGACACGACCCGCCGCCGCCTGCGACGCCGCCTTGACGTTGCCTCTCTTGAGCCGGTTTCTCTCGATCATGAGCGAATCCGGCGTCCGCGCATCGGCCTTGGCTTCGTCGAATCGCGTGCGCGCGACGGCAGCCTCGTATCGCACCAGGACCAGCGACGCGGCATGGTCGGCCTGCTCCTGGGTCTCGGCGAGCACCACGGCGACGGTCTGCCCGTTCCAGCGAATCTCGGGGTCCTGCATCACCGGCAGAATGTTGTTGCCCGCAGCCTTCAGGTTGGTCATCCCGATCGCCGGAGGCATGTTCATTTTCGGCGCGTTGCGATGGGTCATCACAAGTACGACACCCGACGCGGCCTCGGCGGCGGCAAGATCGAACCCGGCGATCCTTCCGCGCGCGATCGTCGAATGGACGCAGGCGGCATAGAGCAGCCCCTCCATCGGCACTTCCGCGGCGAACCGCGCGGCGCCCCGAACCTTTTCCGGACCATCGACGCGCGACTGCTGCGTGCCGAGCGCAACGCGCTTGTCGATCAGCGGATCGGGCGTGCCGCCCGGCAGCCAGCCGTCGGGGACATAGCCCAATGCCGCGCGGACGCCACCGACGATCGCGTTCTGTAGCTTGCTCATACGCCCGCTCCCGCAAGTTCGCCGAGGACGGCGGCCATGGTTCTCTTCGCCAGTTCGATCTTGAAGGCGTTGCCGCTGAGGGCTTTCGCGCCGGCGACTTCGGCATCGGCTGCCCGCAGGAAATTCTCCCGCGTCGGCGCCTGGCCACGCAGGACCTGCTCTGCCCGTGCGGCGCGCCACGGTTTCGCCGCGACACCACCGAGCGCGATCCGCACGTCGTCGATCCTTCCCCCGACGACCTCAAGGCCGGCGGCGACCGAAACCAGCGCAAAGGCGTAGCTGGAACGGTCGCGAACCTTGCGGTATCGCGAATTGGCGGCGGCGGCGCTCGGCGCAATTTCGATGGCGGTGATCAGTTCGCCTGCCCGCAGCACGGTCTCGACCTGTGGATTTTCGCCGGGCAATCGGTGCAAATCGAGCAGCGGTACGCGGCGTTCGCCGTCGCGGCCAGCCAGATGCACCGTCGCGTCGAGCGCGGCGAGCGCCACACACATGTCGGACGGATGCGTCGCGACGCAGTGCTCCGATCCGCCGAAAATGGCATGATAGCGGTTGAAGCCATCCATCGCATCGCAGCCGGTGCCGGCTTCGCGTTTGTTGCATCGCGATCCGGCAGCGTCATAGAAGTAGGCACAGCGCGTCCTCTGGAGGATGTTGCCGCCCACGGTCGCCATGTTGCGGATTTGCGCCGAGGCGCCTGACAGCAGCGCGCGCGACAGCATCGGATAATGCGTTCGTACCACGGGATGCGCGGCGAGTGCGCTGTTGCGGACGGCGGCACCGATCAGAAGGCCGCCGCCTGCCCTCTCCTCAATGGCATCTCGCAACCGGCTCACGTCAACCAGCGCGGCGGGTGCCTCGATGTTCTGCCGCATCAGGTCCACCAGATTGGTGCCGCCGCCGAGATAGCGGGCGTGCCCGGTGGCTGCGCGGGACAGTGCGTCGGCCTGGTCGGCCGCGCGCCGATAGTCGAACGGCGTCATGCGGCTTCTCCCGTCAGCAGTTCCTCGATGGCTTCGACGATTCCATTGTGCGCGCCGCAGCGGCACAGGTTGCCGCTCATGCGTTCGCGGATTTCGTCGCGCAAAGCGCCGGCTGGACCGCCAGCCAGGTCGGCGGTGACATAGCTGGGATCGCCGCGGCGCAACTCGTCGACCATCGCGAGAGCCGAGCAAATCTGGCCGGGTGTGCAGTAGCCGCACTGGAGACCGTCATGGCCGATGAAGGCCTGCTGCAGCGGATGCAGTTCACCATCGGCGGTCGCCAGGCCTTCAATGGTTCGCACTGCCCGGCCGTCCGCCTGGACCGCAAGCATCAGGCAGGACAGCACGCGCTCGCCGTCAATAATGACCGTACAGGCTCCGCAGGCGCCCTGGTTGCAGCCCAGCTTCGTGCCGGTCAGGCCAAGCCGCTCCCGCAGCAGATCGAGCAGCGAGACCCGCGGGTCATCGGGCAGCGGATATTCCGTTCCATTGATGGCAATGGCCATGGGCGCCTCCATTGAGACCGGATCCCCAGCAGAAATCCGGCAGCGCCATCAAAATAGTACGAAATTCGTAATGTTCAAGTTTCGTGGTCAGCTATTTTTTCCGTGAGCCGGATCAGTTCGCTCTGTTCCTTCGGATCGAGCGAACGCAGCATCATGCGACAGGCGTGGCGATAACCGGCGATGTGATCCTCGATGACCTGGCGCCCCGTGGGGGTCGCCGTCAGCGCCACCGACCGACGATTGTCCTCGGGGCGCCTGCGCTCGATCAACATCTTGCGCACAAGCCGGTCGATGGCCGAGGACATGGTCGTTATCGCGACGTTGAGATAGCGGGCCACGTCGCCCATGCCGCAACCGGGATTCTCGCCGACAAACACCAGCGTCTGGGCGTCCAGTGCGTTGAGTGCATTCTCGGCGGCCGCAGCCGCTTCGGCCACCTTGAAGCGCCGCGTGAAACGTTCGAACGCCCGCGTGAGCTGTTCGACTTGTTCTGGGGATGGTTCGGTCATGCCCGGCACCAAAGCATGTTCAATCCGTGAGCGCCAGCAACGGCCGACGGACGGGCCGCTGCAACCGGCGTCTCCTGGCGGTTGGCGAACCCACGTCGGCTTGCGCCGACAGTCGCCGGTCACACGCGTAGTTGACAAGAAGCCACACAGTTCCATCCGTCGATGACCCGCGACCAACGTCACGACGCGAGAGCGATGGTCACCGCCCGCATCCAGCCTAAGCCCGACGATTGCCGACTGTCGAGCCGATCGAGCTCACCGGGGCGGATCCCATTCCGGACGCTGCACGCAGAAGGACATCATCGATGGCTTACTGCCGGCGTCGCACCCAGCCGCCGGGCCCCGGTCCCGGCCATGCGGGCGAGGGAGCGCCGGCCTTCGCCGGACATCTCGAATGGCCGGGCGCCCGTTAAGCTGAATCATTCACCACCTTGAAAATTGCATGACGAAGCGGGGCCAAAAACCCGTCTTCGACGGATTCTTTAATCCCACCCGCGGGCGAATTCGTCTATGCAGGGAGCGCGGCGCGCGACCCGCGCCACCAAGAAACAGGCTGTGAGCGGCGCGAGCCCGACCCACCGCCACATCCGAAGCGAACGCGCGTGCAGCTTTACCTTCCGATCGCCGACATCCCGGTCAATGTGTTTCTCATCCTGGCGATGGGCGCGGCGGTCGGGTTCGTGTCCGGCATGTTCGGCATCGGCGGCGGCTTCCTGATGACGCCGCTCCTGATCTTCATCGGCATCGCACCAGCGGTCGCGGTCGCCTCGGTGACCAGCCACATGGCCGCCTCGTCGTTTTCCGGCGCGCTGACCTACTGGCGCCGCCGCGCCATCGATCCGGCACTGGCGCTGTTGCTGCTGTCCGGCGGCATCGTCGGCACCGTGCTCGGCGTCTGGTTCTTCACCGTGCTGCGTACACTCGGCCAGCTCGACCTGACGATTGCACTGTCCTATGTGGTGCTGCTGACCACGGTGGGCGGGCTGATGTTCTGGGAGGGCCTGCGCGCCATTCTGCGGGTGCGCCGCGGCGTCGCCGTGCCGCTGCGCCGCTCCGGCAGCCATGGCTGGATCCACGGCCTGCCGCTGAAGATGCGCTTCAAGCGCTCCAAGATCTATCTGTCGGTGATTCCCGTCATCTTCGTCGGCCTGCTGATCGGCTTCATCGGCACCGTGATGGGGGTCGGCGGCGGCTTCATCCTGGTGCCGATCATGATCTACCTGCTGCGGGTGCCGACCTCCACGGTGATCGGCACCTCGATGGTGCTGACGCTGGTCACCATGATCTTCGCCACCCTGCTGCACGCCGTCACCAACCATCTGGTCGATGCCGTGCTGGCGCTGATCCTGATGGTCGGCGGCGTCACCGGCGCGCAGTTCGGCGCCCGTGCCGGCCAGAAGATCCGCGGCGAGAACCTGCGGCTGCTGCTCGGCCTGCTGATCCTGATGGTCGGCATCCGCTTTGCCATCGAGCTGGTGGTGCAGCCCGGCGACCTGTTCACCATCCGCGAGACCGGAGGCGCGGGATGAGCATGCGCGCCGCCCTGCTGTGGACCTGCGTTACGCTGGCGGGAAGCGCGGTCGCCGCGCCGGCCCGCGCCGAGCGGCTGATCGTCTCGGTGTCGAACCACCGGGTCACGGTGACGCCTAACTATTCCGGCGAGGAGCTGGTGCTGTTCGGTTCGGTGGAGAAGGACGACAACACCCCGGTCAACCGCGGCAACTACGATCTGGTGGTGACCGTCAGCGGGCCGCGCGCCGACCTGGTGACGCGGCGCAAGGAGCGCAAGTTCGGCATCTGGATCAACACCGACTCGCGCCAGTTCATTCAGGTGCCATCCTATCTCGCGGTGTTCGCCAACCGGCCGCTCGACGCCATCGCACCGCCCGACGTGCAGCGCCGGCAGCAGCTCGGGCTCAACAACATCCTGCTGACCCAGCGGGTCGGCTCGGACTATGCCGACGTGGTGGCCACCGACGCGTTCCGCAGCGCCTATGTGCGGCTGCGCACCGAACACGGCCTGTATCGCGAGGCGACCTCGGCGGTGACGTTCCTGACCCCGACCCTGTTCCGCACCGGCATCCCGCTGCCCGCCGAAGTCCCGATCGGCACCTACGACGTGGAAATCAAGCTGTTCGCCGCAGGCGCGCTGGTGACCAAGACCGACACCGCCTTCGATATCGTCAAGGTCGGCTTCGAGCAGTTCGTCGCCAACACCGCGCGCCAGCACGGCCTGCTCTACGGCCTGTTCACCGCCTTCATGGCGCTGATGACCGGCTGGATGGCCTCGGTGGTGTTCAGAAGGGATTGAGTTTCTCACGCTGTGATCGAGGAGCCGTCATCCTGAGGTGCGCGCTCTTGCGCGCCTCGAAGGACGACGGCGGGGATCGCGCAGAACAAGCATCCTTCGAGGCTCGCCGAAGACGGCGAGCGCCTCAGGATGACGGAGAGTATGTGGAAGGTTCGTGGATGGGCTCGCTGCGCTCAACCATGCTACATAAAAAATCCTACGCCCATCGCCACGACGCTCAGCGTCATCGCGATGGTCGAGGCCCAGCCGAGCCAGTACAGCGGGCCCTTGATGACGAAATCCTCCATCACGTCGCGGCGCCGCGACATGATCATCAGCAGCACCATCACCGGCACCGCCAGCACGCCGTTGATCACCGCGCTCCAGTACAGCGCAGAGATGGGATTGATCGGCGTGAAGTTCAGGCCGATGCCGATCGCGCCGGACAGCGCCAGCACCGCGTAGAATGCCGCCGCCTCCTTCGGCTTGCGCGCCAGCCCCACCCGCCAGCGGCGGCCCTCGCCGACCGCATAGGCCGTCGATCCCGCCAGCACCGGAATCGCCAACAGGCCGGTGCCGACAATGCCGAGCGCGAAGATCACTTCGGCGAAGGCGCCGGCCACCGGTTTCAGCGCCTCGGCGGCCTGCGCCGAGGTCTGGATGTCGGTCTTGCCGGTGGCATGCAGGGTCGCCGCCGCGGTGATGATGATCGACAGCGCGATCAGGTTGGAGAACGCCATGCCGACGATGGTGTCGGCGCGGATGCGGGAAAATTCCTTCGCCGCTTCCAGCGGCGCCTCGATCAGGGGATGCTTGTCGGGATCGACGCGCTCGTCCTCGGCCTCCTGCGAGGCCTGCCAGAAGAACAGATAGGGCGAGATGGTGGTGCCGAGGATCGCCACGATGGTGGTGAGATAGTCGGCGCTCCACGTCATGCGCGGCACGAGAATGCCGGTCAGCGCCTCGCCCCACGACACCTTGGCCACCGCCAGCGCGCCGACATAGGCGAACAGGCACAGCGTCAGCCATTTCAGCACCGCAACGTAGCGCCTGTAGTCGAAGAAGATCTGCGCCGCGACCGAGATCACGCCGAACAACACCACGTAAAGAATTGCATGGCCGCCGACGAGGAGCTTGCTGGCGTCGGCCATGGCGCCGAGATCGGCGCCGATGTTGATGGTGTTGGCGATGAACAGCAGCGCCACCACGACGTTAAGCAGAGTCGTCGAATAATGCCGGCAGACATTGCCGGCGATGCCGCGTCCGGTGACGCGGCCGACGCGCCCGGAGATTTCCTGGATCGCCGCCATCAGCGGGAAGGTCAGCAGCATGGTCCAGCCGATGCCGTAACCGAGCTGCGCGCCGGCCTGGCTGTAGGTGCCGATGCCCGAGGGATCGTCGTCGGAGGCGCCGGTGATCAGGCCCGGGCCGAGGGTCTTGAGAAAGCCCTTCAGGCGGAACGTGTCCAGACGCTGTTCGGCGAGATTGGTCTGCAGGCTCGCCGGCGGATTGGTCTCGATGTTGTCCGACATTCAAACTGTCCTGCGTGATCGGCGCACGGCAACGTGCGCCGGCAGGTAACGTTCCGAATCAGGACCCCGCAAGAGGCTTGATCGCCGTCGCTGCCCCAGCCGCCTTGATGGTGCGGGGACGCGGTCTACTCCTGTCGCAGGAGGGACGGCGAACCCGCAGCGGGCCGCGTCACCAGGTAGACACCAAGCGCCACCGGCACGATGCCCATGAGGTCGCGGGCCTCGACATGCTCGCCGAGCACCAGCCATGCGAACAGCATGCCGAGCGGCGGCATGACGAAATGCCAGGCGCTGGCCGCGGCGGCGCCGCACGCCTTCAACATATGAAACCACAGCAGGTACGCCAGAATCGATCCGCCCAGCGTCAGGAAGGCGAAGGCGCCGAGCAGCCGCGCGCTCGGCACGATCGCGCCGACATCCGACACGGTGAAGGCAATCGGGATCAGCACCACGCCGGCCACCAGATTCTGGATGCCGTTGCCGATCCACAGGCTGCCCTTCGGCGCCAGCAGCTTGAACAGCATGGTGCCGGCGACGATGGAGACGAGCGACGCCAGCGTGAACAGGATGCCGTGCAGGCTGTCGCTGCCGACCGCGATGCGATGCCAGACGATGGAGGCGACGCCGGCGATACCGAGCAGCAGACCCGCGGCCTTGCGCCATGTCAGCGGCTCCTTCAGCAGCAATGCGGCGAGCACGGCCGTGAACACCGGATTGGCGCTGACGATCAACCCGCCGAGGCCGGCCGACACGGTCTGCAGGCCGGTGTAGCCGAGTCCGAGATACAGAGCGTTGTTGGCGATGCCGATGACAGCGAAGGCGGCGACGTCGCGCCACGCCATCGCGAAGGCGTCGCGACGCAGCGCGGAGATGCCGATGATCAGCACGCCGGCCAGCGAGAACCGCGCCGTCAGCAGGATCAGCGGCGGGCAGTCGGTGACCGCGATCTTGCCGGCGACAAAGGCAAAGCTCCACAGCAGGCAGAACGCGGTGATGATCAGCGGCAGCGGATCGAAGGCGCGGCCGGGGACGGCGAGCGATGGTGCGAGCGACATGGCGGGTCTCCTGTGCAGGAGGATCTAGGCCCGCGCCTTGCCAGTGGGAAATTAAATGTTAAAATACTCATCAGTGGAAAAGCGAATGGTGAGCCCATGTTCGATCTCGAACTGCTGAAGAGCTTCGTCTCGGTGGTGGATTCCGGCGGCTTCACCCGCGCCGGCGAGCGCGTCCACCGCACCCAGTCCACCGTCAGCCAGCAGATCAAGCGGCTGGAGGATGACGTCGGCCGTCCGCTGCTTAACCGCAGCGGCAAGCAGGTGGTGCCCACCGAATGCGGCGAGAAGCTGTTGTCCTATGCGCGACGGCTGCTGGCGCTGGCCGAGGAAGCCCGCGACGTGCTGGCGCAACCGGAGCACGAAGGCGCGGTGCGGCTCGGCATCCCCGAGGATTTCGCCGCCTATCGGCTGACAAAACTGCTGGCGAGCTTTTCGCGCTCGCGGCCGGGGCTGCGGCTCGACGTGCGCGCCGACCAGAGCGTCCATCTGCGCCGCGACCTGGAACGTGGCGAGCTCGACCTCGCGCTGATCAAGCGCCTCGCCGGCGACAAGGGCGGCATCGCGTCGTGGCCGGAGCGCATTCACTGGGTCACCAGCAAGTCGCATCCCTGCCACGCCAAGGCCGAGTCGGTGCCGCTGATCTTCTTTCCCACCGGCTGCCTGTACCGCACCGGCGCGATCCATGCCATCGAGGCCGCCGGACGGCGCTGGCACATGGCCTATACCAGTTCGAGCCTGTCCGGCATCCAGGCCGCGGTGGCGGCGGGGCTGGGATTGAGCATCCTGCCGGAGATGGCGATCCAGTCCGACCACGCGGTGCTGACCAGAAAGGACGGCTTCGCGCCGATCGACCGCACCGAGGTGGCGCTGGTCGCCGCCCCCG
>LNAP01004817.1_pt1 | contig 12242 bp, 13 predicted proteins | sample 602601 | NCBI WGS metagenome assembly LNAP01 (sample SAMN02440304, study PRJNA202911) | soil metagenome | biome: Subtropical and temperate rainforests or woodlands; isolation source: soil samples (1 kg each in a 20% v/v slurry with milli Q water) were... ... | reverse complement strand
CTTGAGCTTCTCGTAGGGGTTCTCGATGCCGTAGCGACGCATCACGGTCTGGATCGGCTCGGCCAGCACTTCCCAGCAGGCGTCGAGGGCGGCGGGCAGGCCGTCGACGGACAGATAGGTTTGGGCGTCCTTGGGGTTGAGGATAGGGCTCACGAGGTCGGCCCGAAAGGAGGTGATTTCCGCGCTGGAGACGTAGATGAGGTTGTTGAGCTCCACGAAGGGCCGCGAATCAACCAGCGTGGTGGCGGGGCGGGTGGTCTCGCCACGCAGGTAGCGGTAGTAATCGAGGTGATTTTCCACGAGGGCATTGAAGGGATCGAGGGCGATGGGTTCGACGCGGCCGTCGTTCCAGCGGACCTCGGCCCGGTCATCGACCACGTAGCGGATGACAGCGTGATCGCAAACGAGGGTTTCGGCGTGGACGCGCGCGTCGTCGCAGGCGTGGGTGAGGGCGAAGCGCAGGACGACGCCTTCGGGGGTGCGGGATTCGACGAAGAAGGTGTCGGCCCCCTCGATGGCGTGGGCGCGGTAGAGTTCGGCCCGCACGGTCGCGGGTTGACCCCAGCTCATGAGGGACGCGGGGCCGGCCCAGAACAGGAGATTGTGGACGAAGTGGGCCATCGCGTTGCCGAAGCAGGAGTCGAGGACGACGCCGTCGTCGGCGGCGAGGAGGCGACCGGCCCAATTGTTGCGGGAGAAGTAGCTGGCGGGGCGCGGCCATTGGGCGACAAGGCGGGCTTCGCGCAGGGGGCCGAAGTCGCCGTTGAGCAGGCGCTGCTTGAGGGCGAGCCGGGCGCGTTCGATGATGAAATTGAAACCGACCAGCGTGGCTTTTTTGGCGGAACGGTCGGTGACGATCATCCGCTCAAGTTCGCGGTGATCGAGGGTGGGCGGCTTTTCGAGGTAGACCGCGACGCCGCGTTCGACGCCGGCGCGGTGCATCTCGGCGTGAAGGGAGATGGGCGTGGGAACGACCAGCATGTCGAGGTCCCCCGCGCACGCGTCCAGCATGGCCCGGTAGTCGGTGAAGACCTTGACGCCGCGGCGCTCGAATTCACGGGCGTGCAGCTGCGACGCGAAGGCGGCGGCCTGGGGGTCGCAGGTGCAGATGAGGCGGGCGTGGCCCTGGGCCTCCAGCTTGAGGAGGCTCTCGTGGTGGGCCCCCGCGTAGCCGCCGAGGCCGATGATGCCGATGCGAACGGGCGGTTTTGAGAAGTCGGGGCGAGGGAGTGTGGATGACATTAGGGATGCGCCGTAAAGTTAACCTGAAGAACCGATAAAAATCATAAGCTGCCTGCGGAGAGTCAAGGCACCGCTCCATCTCAGGCCTTGACGCATGGGCCCCGCGGAGCAAATTGCCCCTTCCTCATTGCCTGATGGTGTAATGGCAGCACAGGTGACTTTGACTCACCTAGTCATGGTTCGAATCCATGTCGGGCAGCCACTTTGGTTCAAAACCCGAACCTCTACAAAAACTGTAGAAGTTCGGGTTTTAGTTTTTTTGGGACAGGGGCTTATGAGAGTGATAGAACTTTGACGTTTTTGCGAGGGGTTCGGATTTAGGCTGAGAATTTTGGCGAATTCCGTTTTGTGCCTTTCCAGAGGGGAAAACCGTCAAAGTTTTTTGGACTCGGAATTTCCAGGCTCAACTTCCCAGCGACGGAGAAGAGCAGTGAAAGCCGCTCCCTGCTTTTGCGCGGGCAAGGCCGCGATTTTTGCCAGGGCTCGAAGCCCCAAATGGTCGGCTTTACCTGTCGCGATCAGTAGCCGCATGACCTCATGAATCGATGGCGTAAGCCGCATTAAACTGAGTGTCATCGAAACGGTAGGCTCCGATGTTTTTTCCAGCTTTGCCAGTTGGCGGGCGGTGCAATCCGTTCGTTTTTCCAAGACGGCACTCCACCGCAAAGCACGCTCGAATGGATGTTCGAGCTCTTTTCGTTTTCTTGATTCTTTCTTCACCTTTTTCGGTGGCCCCATCGTCACCCGATGATGAAACGGCGAAAGAATCACCGTGTCGCCAGTGCCTGCGGCGAGCGCCACCGTGGCATTGAGCGTGATTGAGGGACGACGACCGCCGATACGGCGTGCCGTGCTTTGGGCATCAGCACCTCCGCCGAGCAACTCAGGCAGATGCAATTTCACCCTCAGATCTACGAGACGCGCATTATCTCTTCCTTCCGTTTTCCCCTCGTCGGAATGCACCTCGACGCGAGCGACCATAAGGCTGACGAACTCCCGTTTCTCCTCTTGGGTGAAGTTCGGCCAGAGCGTCTCGAATTTTTCCAATGACGCGCAGATTTTCGCAGGTGCGAGCGCGTCATGGGTCAAAGCTTCCAGATCCTGACGAGCACGGGTCCGCTCCACCAGCGCTTGCTCCTTGCGACGCTTCAGTTCCTCGAACTTTGCTCGAATCTCCTCTCGGAGGGACGAGACTCCGTGTTCCGCCAGGGCGTTGAGAAGATTCCCAAGGCTGGCCGTGATCTTTTCGATCTCCCGATCCAATTTGTGGATTCGCAGCTCCAATTCCTTTCGAGCGCCGCCGGCGTTCGCCTTTCCAAAATCCAACACGGTTTCGATCAGCGTCGGATGACGCGCCATCTGTCCCAGTAGACCGACCACGGCTTCCTCAACCGCAATCGCCGAGATCTGGCGGACGAGGCAGCGAGCCACGCTGCGGTTGTGGATGACCTGATTGCAGGTGTAGTAGCGATATGGCCTGCCCTGCGAATCGAGTTTGCCGCTCGCGTGTGGCACAAACGCACCTTTACAGCACCCGCAGTAAAGCAGCCCTTTTAGGAGATTGAAGTGTTTGTCTCGATCAAGATCGAGGGAGGCAGACGGCTTGGGTGCGGCTTTGGCTTGGGCAATTGCAGCGTTGGCTGCCTCCCATGCTTCCGCAGACACGAGCGGCTCATGTTGTCCCTTGTATTCCGTGCCGTTAAACCGAACCACGCCTCGGTAGAGCGGATTTGAAATAATTTTCCGCAGCAGATCTTCACGAAACCGATTACCGCCAACTTCTACCTCGACAGGTTCCGGAAGGTCTTTCCGGCGCTTGATAATTCTGCGCCGCGTCAACACACCGCGATCCGTCAACGCACGCGCGATTTCGGCCAACGAAATCAGCTCCCCCGCCATGCAGTAGATCGTCCGCACGATCCCTGCCTCCTCGGGATGCGGATGGATTTTTTTGGCTTTGGGATCGTTCACGTAACCGTAGGGCTCGTTGCCGCCGTTCCAAAACCCGCGTTCCGCCTGCATGCGCATCTTGTTCGCCGTCTTAACGGACCCATTGTTGCGCTCATATTCAGACATGCTCACGAGAATGTTATTCCTGAGGCGTCCTTCGGGGGTTACGTCCTCAATGTCCTGTGTCACGCTGTAGAGCACACAGTCGTGCTTCTTCAGAAACTTGCGGAACGGTCCCCATTCATCCGTGGAACGCAGCACGCGTTCGAGGCGATAGACGACCACGGCGCGCACAAGACCGGCCTCAATGGCCTTCATTAGCCTTCGCATGCCGGGGCGCTCCATGTCCTTGCCGCTGTAGGCGGGATCGGTAAACGAACCGACGATGGACCACCCTTCGTTCCCTCGTCCCGCTACGTAATTCTGGCACGCTGATACTTGCGCTTCGCAAGAATCAAACCGACCGCCGACCTGCTTTGTCGTCGATACACGCGCATAGATCGCCACCTGAAAGGGCGTTGGCGTGGCCTCACCGGAAACTGAAGTTGGATGCTTCACGTTTTTTGGTTTCGGACGGAGCAGTAACGGATGCCCCGAGTGGCTCCCTCCCTGCGGAGCACGCCTTCGTTTGCCAATCGAGATAGACCGCGTGTAACCGTTGCTCTGGAGATTTTCGTCGCGGCGGCGATTTGGCAGGGGGCGGCCGAACCCAATGCCTCGACGGTCGCCATGATTGACTTTTCAACCCCCGACAGCGTTAGCCCGACGACGAACTCGTCCTGTGGGGTTGGCTCCTGACGCGCTATGACTCGTAGCAGTAAGCTGGAGATTCTATCCAACCGGCCGTTGGGGAAATCCCGGGGGCATGAGGCCGAGCCCAGCACCTGGTCGGTGTTGAGTTCGGGGCGTTCAATGCTTGGAGACTTCCTATGCACATAAGGATTCTCCAAGAAAATTTCGGTTCCGAAGGGGGTATTTGCGCGAAACCCAAAATAATTTTCCCCAATTTTATCGAAAAGGAGTTCCATGATGTGACTCATGGGGATTCGGGGCGAAGCCCCGCTTTACCGTGTAGTAGCGAGGATACGTGTATCTTCAGTAGAGCCCGCCGACTTATTCTTCGTTATCTCTTCCGGTGACGACTGATTGGTAGATCGTTGCTACCTAGCGGACTGGAAGTAGTCCCTCTGTCTTCAACCCCAGGACTTCAGCGATTTTCACGAGCTCTATATCGGTCACGCATCTGCGACCGGTTTCAATTTTCGCGATGGCATCCCGACCAATGTTTTCATCTGCCGTCGCAAGATTTGCCGCCAGTTCAGTCTGGGACCAACCGCGAGCCTTTCGGTAGTGCATCACCTTTTTACCGCACAGGTTCATTGCCGGCGCTTTCATTTGTGCTGATTTCAGCACAAAACGGGTGAAATACAATCTCCGTGCCTTCTGAGCAACAGGCGAAGCTCCGGCTTGCGAACGAATGGATCAGCTATCTCGAAATTTTAGGCCCCGACCGACCGCGTTGACGCACCGGTTCAGGTATCGCGCCCATCTTGAAGAGCTGCCAAATCTCAACCTGCAAGGCATCGGCAATTTTCTCGATGGTAATTAGCCGAAGTCCCGTCCTCCGCCCCGCTTCGATGTCCTGATAATGCTGGGAGGCAAGGCCGGCTTTCTCGGCGGCAGCCTCTTGGCTCAGTCCACAGTTAAGTCGGGCGCTTCGGATGTTTTCACGCAGGACGTTCGAGCATTTCACCCCTACAATCTAGAGTTTTAGCTTGCCGACCAACACTGGCACAAACGAGAGTCTTATCGGCAGTTACAACTTCGCGGAAAAATGCCTATCATCCTAATTATAGCTGGATTAGCCTTTCTTGTTCGTCCTCGTTTGTTTTGGCGAAAGAATCCTCGATGGTTTAACGTCGGGCTGGTTCAGATGCTTTGTCCGAATCACTATGATGTGGTGATGCGCTCAATAGGCGGGGTGTTAGTTGGCATCGGGCTACTCACGCTCGCGGGAATCGCCTAATGGACGCTATGACTGCCGCCGACCTGCCCATTGCACCTTCAGCTTTTCCCGGCTACGCGCATTACACTGCGCTGCAGAGTTTCAAGTCGGCTCGGCGTTTAGCGAAGGGCATTTTTCGGACGCTGGCGGTCGTCTCACTCGTCGCGATTGCAGGGATTTGGTATTGGTGGGTTCCGTATTCCGACAAATGGGAGATCGGTAATCTAGTGTTTGTGACTGTTCTGGTCCTAATTCCCGCCGCTATTACTGGAGCCCTCCTGATGATGATTCCAAACGGGATTATCATCAGGGTGAAAAGAGAACATAAAGAGGCGATGCTGTCTCATTTGGTCGCGACCATATGTCGAGCCGTTGATCCCGAATCTGATTGGCGGTGGTTCGAACTTCGGAACGCCCATAATTCACTTTTTTTCACTCGTGGACTCCTGGGTGTCATTAACTTAGAGGCAGACCGGATTTTATACATTCTCCCGGAACAGATCCGTGATTTTCGGCTAGAGTCCCGCAATGTTGGCGCGACTACAAAAACGAGCAGCAATGCAATCACGATAGGCGGCTATGGAGAGAATTTTCTCGGCGCGTATACGTCGGGTTCATCCACAGCCTCGACCCAACAACACTACACACATGTCGTTGACCTCTATACGACAATCCAAGGAGCGAATCACATCCCTCTCTTTTTTGGGCCGGATGAGGCCTATGCAAAAGAGAGTTATGGTAGGCTAGCCGCAATGGCTGCTTGAACAATGTCTTTAGCCGGCGCCATCTTACGCAAGTTAGTCCCACCTGATGCTCCGGCACCCAAGGCCGTGAAACCATCGGCCAACAGCACGACTTACCGCTACGCGGTTAACATATCCCCGCGCCGGACATGGCTGATGAGGATGAACGCGGCACTAGTCCTGTTAAGACCCCGGTCCAAAAACGATCAGGGCACCGCAGTTACCGCACAATCCCCCGAGACCGAGGGCAAGAAAGCACCCTCCAAGAAAGAGATCGAGGAATTTAGCAGGTTTCTCAGTCGGGATCAAAATGACCCGCTTGTCGTTTTGTGGCTCAATGATGCCAGGGTCCGTCAACGCGAACACGGTGGTTCTCTGCGTAACCACCTCTTTGCGCTCTGGCGTGAACGCACCGCCCACGCAGCCGGGATAGCTGCCAGCCTTAAAGCTAAGCCTAAGATATGGGTGGGCGAACTCACTCGTGATGCTCGCGTTTACCTCGGTGTTTTCTCGCTCGTGGTATATGCTTTCTTTTACATGCTCGCCGTTTCCGAGCCTGCGTTTATCACCGAGGTTGTTCTGATTGGTGTCTTCACCAATCTTGCCCTTATCGCTGTCTACGGACTTCGCTTTCATCTCGGGCGTGGCCCCTCTGCTACGGGCAACCCGCTTGTTTGGATCTTCGGTCAGCTTGGCTTTCCCCTGTTTGCCGGAGGCGCAGCCGGTATTGTGCTTGCGGCTCTCGTGATGAATATGTCTTCCGAGTATGCATCCATCACCAACGATGGCACGGGCGGTATCTTCACTCTAATCCGCATCTTCTGGGCGGATTTTGTCGGCCATACCCACCAATGAATCTCCCTGCCATCCGCACTCAACCGGAAGCCCCGTGCTCCGACCTCGCCATCCTAGTCGCACAGCCGCTCGCCGAGCACCAGCCCGAGCGCCTCTTGCCCGGTGTCGCCGTGGTCACTCTTAAAGCCTGTCCACACCATCCAGCTCTGCGGCTGTTTGCGAGCAAGGCCGACGCGCAGCTACTCGCCAACGAGCTTGGCGCGCCTTGGGTGCCTTTCGCTTTCGCATGTGGATACATGCTCACCACCGGCTGGCATTTCCGCGACGCAGACGGCCTCGTCCAGACGTTTTGCCCCGTTCCGCATCAGGTTTTAGAGTCACTGCAGGAACTCGTGCGAAACCTTCAGTCGGGGAATTATTCCACTCGTGAGTGCCCTGGAATTATCGAGGAACACCTTCGCGGAATTCCTATCCTCCAGCAACTGCCTCGCTCCTATTACGAAGCTGTCTGTTTCTGCACGCTCATGCGGCTTGGTTACCCGACCCCGTGCGATGCCCCTGACGACTGGCTCACCATCCCGGCTTGGGCCTTGCGGATGAAGCGGAGACGACCGCAGCTCCCGCCTGCCACGTAATCGATTTGGTGTGTGGGCTGACATCATTCGTCTCTTTCGGGTATGGGTATCGTGAAAATATCTCCGATTGTGTCGTATCCGATTATATAATACATCGCCGGATTATCCGGCGATGTATAAAGAAGGATTCTAGTTTAGGCTTGGGTCCACGTAAACCGACCTTGGTCGGTCATGCGAACTGGATTGCGCGGATAAGCCGTTGGCCTCCGTCCAAAGGTAGACGTTTCCGATGCCACTCGAAAATTCTGGCATGTCGTGGCCGGGAAGAATGCCCGAGGTGAGGAAACGATTCCTGTCGTTGCGACTGACGGAAAGGTAGAGTTCAACCATGTTCAGGCCGTGAGCGAGAACGGCCTCAATCGTTTCCTTCACCACGTCAGAGGGAGCGTAACAGAAAAACCCATACACGCCGTCGGCGATGAAGAGCCCGTCCATGATACGGTCAGAGGACGTCCTGACTTTCACAGTCAATTTATCGCGCTGTGAACTGAGATCGGTCAAAGCCAGAAGAGCCGAAAGATCCTCGACTGTATCCAGCACGTTGCTCCTAAGGACGGAATTTTTGCAGGTAAGCAGACCGATTTTGGGACCGCTGAAGGCTTTGAGGTAGAGTTTCATTTTAGGTGATTTTTTCATCGGCATACCGATTGGTTTTGCGCGAAGCGCATTCGCTCCAGACTCACGCAATGATCGCGGTCGCCCGCACGTCACCAGCCGATCCCCATTCCTCCAACATCCGCGCAGCTACTCGATGAGCCAGCGCTCGAACAATCGTAGGGGAGTCGAAAAATGACGTCGTCGGTTTCATGACCACATCCGCGAAGGCGAGTCCGGCGATGCAGACGGCCACGTCGGTGGCCGTCTGACTCATCTCCAGAATCAGTTCCCTATGCTTCATCGCGGACGCGATGAGTTGCGTTTCGCTGAGGCTGTATTTCGACGGCTCGGTTGCATGATGCTCCCATCGCATGTCGAACCAGATTCGCAACTGTTGGAGTTCTTCTTGTTGGCGCATTACGCCGGGTTCTCTTCCTCGGTGGGCTCGGCTTGGTGTTGTTCGAGACGCCACCTCCAATACTCCCAGATAGCGACCATCGCGAGTGTATCCACCCAGCAATACCGAAGCAGCTCTTCGCGGGACTTTCGCGCCACCACCGGGTTGTTGGACAGAGCGTCGAGATACGCCACCATCGCTCCGCAGCCGTCCGCGACACCGCCTTCCTGCGTCAACACGGAGTAAGGGTTCCGGTCGGGTGGAAAGTCAGCGAAGAGCGAAGATGTCTTCATCGGCCATGTCTCACTCCACACCGCAGGAAGCACGCTTTTGATTGAGGTCTTTCCGGCCATTTTGGGATGCCAGTAGTGAGAGAAGCACCATGCGTTCTGATCCACGATGCGTCCCCCGCTGAGCAATTTTCGGAGCCATTCAACATCCTCATTTTTCTCAAAACTGAGAACCAACTCCGTGAAGAGTTCGGTGAAAGAGACCTCCTCGTAACGTGTCCAAATCAGCACTGCCCCTTCGTCACCAAGGGTGTTTCTCAGAGCGCGCAAGAATGCTCGATTGGGATCAGCACGCGTATCGTTGAGCCATGCATGATGCACGTAGTCCGCGTCAGGGCTGGCCTGCGTATGCACGCTGAATTGGAACAGCGTGAGCCCATTTACCTTCCCGCCGCGATGCACGGGAAGGAGCGACCGGATCGTCTCGATATCCAGGAAATGTCGAGGATACGGCACCTCCTTCATCTTCTCCATTAGTGCCGGCTCGATGATTTCCATTCCGGTTTCAGTGCCGTCCAGTTGGAGTAGCTGTCTCGGGGCATACTCTCCGGTAATGCGTTCCTCGGGAATATCCCACATGCTGACACGACCTTCGCGCGCCAACCGGTCGGCCACGGGGCGGCCGTTTTCATCCTGAATAAACCACATGTGCGTGAGATCGAACATGTGGGGGCTGATCTTTGCCAGCGGCCCCCAGCACTTCTCGAAACCGCTATCGCCTCCGGTGCATCGAAATTCGCACTTCTTGCACCTGTATCCAAGTATCGGCGACAATTCGGAATCATCGGATCGCTCAATCTCAGTGATCCGTTTATCCACGATTGAATGCAGATATTGGCATGGCTGGGACACGCTGATTACCTTAAGCAAAGCGGTGGCCGCCGTGATCGCTGATCTTTCCATCGCAGTGGCTCCTGGCGAAAGACAGGCGTGAAGACCTTCGTAGTCGCAGACAGCATCGCGCACCGGAGCCACGATTAATGGGATAATTTTCAGCTCAGGAAACGTGTGTTGTGCTATTCCGACGCGGAATGCGACCAGTTCCAGCGCATCACGCCATTCGGATCGCACCGCACCCGAGCGATAGGAAAATTCCTCGCCCAATGCCAATCGCTCCGGGTTCACGCATTTCGTCACGACGGAATAAAGGCGCAGGATGGAACCGTGCCGTTCGGCATAATCTACACGGCAGACGGTATGGTCTGTCGTGAACACCGCACCCGCCAACACGCCATCATGGGACAAGGCAATGCGCGTGCGATCTGCGGTGTGTTGTGTTGTATCGCCCGCAATCTGTCGTGCCGATGGGAACAGGTGCCCGGCGACGGCCTTGAGCTTACACGCCTCCGAACGAAGCCAATTCGCGAAGCTGTTGTCGCGGTCATTGCGGAGCATTTTCGCGCGATGATGCCTAACTTTCACCAGGCAGCTGCGTGCGAGCGAGAATTCGGTTTCCGTGATCACAGCACACCTCCATCCAGACCAAAGAACTCAATCACTTCGTCCCTGCGATAAGCTACATCCACCGGAGAAACTCCGGATGTCAGAGATAGGAGTTCAGCAGATCGGAGATCGGCCATGAGCAAACGCACCAGCTCTATCGGATTGAATCGCACTTCGCATAGCGCGGTCCCCGTCCGTCGGGATACAGTGAGACTATCAAGTTGCGACATGTAGATTACCTTCAGGGCGTCACTCTTCAGTGAAGCGAAGTGCAGAAGATACGGCCATTTTTTCAGCCACGAACGTATCCATTTTCTAACTTCAGGAATCGCGTAGATTTCGTCCGGGTGTGAATCGTAGCCAGAAAAGAAGAAAACCACGCGACCTCTCATGTCTCCGACTCTATCACTGCCAAGCTTGGCGGGATCGAAGGTCGTTAGCACGTGAGCGTGTTCGCCGGAACGCACGGTTTCGCGCGATATCTGGTAAACGATGATGTCGGGAACGGGATTCATCGCGCACCTCCTTCGGATTTTTGAGTGCAGCAGCGGATGATGCCCGTGCGATGAAAGTGATTATGTGCCCACTTGCACCAGAGTTCACAGCGTAGCACCTCTGATATCACGCGCAGTGTAGCGCGTGAGACCAATGCAGATACTTTCACCTCTTTCTCGCGTCTGTCTCGATGATGAAAATGTAGATCGCGAGAACACAGGTCGCGGTTGCCGCACAGGTCGCAACCTCGCTGTTTTTTGATGGCTACGATGAGCGCACGATTGGTTCTCCGATTGTGTGTTTTGCGATTTGTTTCCTGGAGAGCGCTCATACGACACCTCCTTTGATTGCTGCCAAGCCCATCCAATGCTTGAGGTAGGCCCAAGTGATGGGTGAAACCGGGCGATTGTTCGTAGCCCGTGCTTCGGCCAATTCCCACGTTCCCGCTTCTGGATCGCGTTGTAGGCGCACCGTGGCGCGTTCAGGCGCGAGTTGACGGTAGAGGTAGCAATCGCCGCGCATGATTTCTTCGCGGAAGATTTCGGAACAGTTGTTCTGCTCTTCACCTTCCTCCAGGAGCATGGGCGAGTGCGTGATCGGAACAATGTGTCCGGCGACACCGCGCACCGGTGGATCGGGGAACGTCGCCGCTTCCTGTCCCGATGCATCGATCCGCGCCATCAGTGCTCGTTCAATTTTGCGAAGCTGGACGTATCCACAATTCTGATATGGCCAGGGTAGATCTCCGAATGATTCCATGCGAAGGAAGCGAACGGTATTGGCGACCCAGGCCACCCGCTCTTCGTCGGGCGGAGTCGTTGCTGAATCCAGCAAAAGTTGAGCGCTGATCACTTCGGCCGGCATCCTGAGTAACGCGAGAGTGTCCCGAGTGATCGTAGGAAGATGTGACAACGTGCGCAGCCAAGGGCAGCCCCGGCGTAGGTATTCAGCCAACTGCCCTACAAGCGTGGGCGTGCAGTGCTCCGCCGGCAGTTTGCTCAAAAGTTTGAGCGTGCGCTTCCGATCAGGTAGGCCCAGCCAACGGCAGATGTCTCTCCATCGACGAGCCGGGCGCTCGACAAAGGCGTTGTAGTAATCTGATCCCATCCTCTCGCACAACAGAACCGCAAGTGCAGGACATTGCTCTACCATCACCAGGCCATCCTGGGGCCAGTAAGCGCAAAGTCTGAGTAATGCCCATCGATGGGCAGGAACCTTCTTCACAGCTGCCAGCACATGAGTCGGAATCGATCGCGTCGCTGGCCAAAGCTCATCGCCCGGCTGCGCGTCGATGATCTTCGACGTCAGAAAAACCGATCCATCTCCCGTGATCCTCAGAGATGGCCACGGCTCATAGTTCACGTATCCATGACGCACGCGGCCATCGGACATTACGACGGGACGACCTTCGAAATAATCGGCGTTCATCAGAGATCCCTCCCTTCACGCGCGGCGGTTCGCGCTTCAATCGCGATGCGGCCAATCGCCAGTGCAAGATCGTCTGCAGGTCTTGGATCGGCGAGTTCGTCGATCTCAAGTATTCCCATGAGACCGTCCTTCAAAATGAAGAGATGCGCGACGGGGACACCGTCGCGGTAGATGGCGCACTGATCGATGTTTTCGACCAGGCTTGTGATGGTGGCGGAGAGA
>LNAP01004816.1_pt1 | contig 12242 bp, 18 predicted proteins | sample 602601 | NCBI WGS metagenome assembly LNAP01 (sample SAMN02440304, study PRJNA202911) | soil metagenome | biome: Subtropical and temperate rainforests or woodlands; isolation source: soil samples (1 kg each in a 20% v/v slurry with milli Q water) were... ... | reverse complement strand
TCGATTGATCGCCCTGTGTTCACTGACGTTGATTTGTAGCTCCTTGATCCAACGTCTTGCTTTGGCCGCTGCGTTTGCAGCGGCCTTTTTTATGGGCGAGGGTTTTGGGGATGGCGATGGGGATTTTCGCTGAAGAATCTCCTGCAAGATATTTCCTATAACCGCATAAGAAACATCTCTTTACGCGAAAGACATTCGCGTCTTTATTCCTGCCGCATCGAAACTTCTCTCAACCCTGTATGTAACAGCCCACACATCTCTCGGACCCAGACTTTCTGGTTTTGGTTGTAACCTTTATGGGCACGATGCAACAACTCGACTTTATTAAAAGACATACCAACAACGCGTGCATCCTAAATCGCCCTGCACATTCAAAAGGATATGAATATGCAAAAGCCACCGAGACCAGGTTTCCTAGACATCAGTGTGCCTGTCCATACGATCGGACAAGCACCCGATCACATAACACCTATACCGCTAACAGCGACCGAAGTGATTGCGGGCCCACACGGACACGGCATAGCGGTTTACTACCAGAATCTCAATACAATAAAAGCCACTTCCAATGCGTTGGAACAGGAATACTTGAGCTACACCATGTGAACCAAATTTCAAAAGATGGCGAGATATTTGACATGGACAACATCCGAATCGTCACCCCGGAACGACACTCAGAAATACACAAAGGAGATAAATGACATGAGCCTCTTTGACCTCTCCGACTACACCGAAACAGAATTCCTTAAGTTCGTTTCCAGAATCTGCCAATCAGAATACCCGACAGAGAAGGAACAGATTGATGCAGTACTTTTGTTTGAAGAACTAACAGAGCACCCCGACGGATCCGACTTGATTTACTACGCAGATTCAGACGAAGAATCAACACCCGAAGCTATCGTTGCGAAAGTTAAATCTTGGCGAAACATAAATGGCAAACCAGGCTTCAAACCCGAAGAATAAACATAAGGGAGCAAGCATTCATGCTTGCTCCCCTTACACTCTTAAATCGAATACCTCTGCAAATTCCCCATCATCTCTTTAAGCGCCTCAATATTGTCCTTCGGATGCGCCGCCCCTTCGAAATCACAAATCTGCTCCCACTGCGCCGCCACATCCTCCGGCGAGAAGCCCACCCGCGGATCAAACCCGGCGCCCAGGCTGCGTTCCCAGCGCACCTTGCCCATCCAGCCGCCACCGACTTCGAACAACCCGGACGTTTCCTGGCAGTTTTCACTGGCCAGGTACACCACCAACGGGCTCACCAGTTCCGGCTTGAGTTGCTCGAACACTTGCGGCGGAATCAGGCCTTCGGTCATGCGGGTGCCACCCGTCGGTGCGATGGCATTGACCAGGATGTTGTTCTTGCGACCTTCGATGGCGAGTGTGCGGGTCAGGCCGTAGAGGCCAAGCTTGGCCATGCCGTAGTTGGACTGGCCGAAATTGCCGTAGATGCCCGAAGTCGATGCGGTGAAGATCACCCGGCCGTAGTTTTGCTCGCGCATGTGCGGCCAGGCGGCGCGGGTGACTTTGTAGGCGCCTTCGACGTGAACGCGGTAAACCAGGTCCCAATCGGCGTCGTCCATTTTGTGGAAGGTCTTGTCGCGCAGGATCCCGGCGTTATTGACCACGACATCAATGCGGCCGAAGGCGTCGAGGGCATGCTGTACGATTTTGTCGCCATCGGTAACGGAGTCGTGGTTGGCTTCGGCGATGCCACCCGCCTCACGAATTTCCGCCACTACGCGGTCGGCTGCCGAGGCGTTGGCGCCTTCCCCTTGCGCCGAGCCGCCGAGATCATTGACCAGCACTTTGGCGCCCTGTTTGGCGAACAGCAGCGCGTGAGCCCGGCCCAGGCCACCGCCGGCCCCCGTGACGATCACAACTTTATCTTCGAAGCGCACAGACTCATTCATGGGGGGAACTCCAGCAGACCAGGGACAATACGTCCGAGTGTCAGGCACCAGGCTGCTGGTCACAATAAACACAGGTAAAGCTGAATAGTGCTTGATAAGGCTGGGGGATAGTCAGGAACAGGCCGCCCTGCGCGGCGGAGAAATCAGCCGATCCCGAAACGCCTGATAATGCTTGAGCACCTGCGCCGGCGCTTCAGTCTGCGGGTAATGGCCAATATCAGGCAGCAGCACCGTGTCCGGGTTGGGGACCAGTTCCCGATAGCGCTTGACCATGTGCGCACCGGAAATCGGATCGACTTCACCATCGATGACCCGCAGCGGAACCTCGCCACGCTGCATGGCGCTGACCCAACGCTCGCGCTGAACACGCCGCTCAGGAATATAAGCGATGAGCTTATGCATGATTCGCGGGCCGTGATTGCTGTCGATCAGGCCCCAGAAATCGTCCATCTCGCTTTCGGTGGGTCGAGTGTGCGGACCAAATATCTGCCGGAAACTTTTCACCAGTCCGTCGCGGGTAAAAGCTCTCCCGATCATCCAGCCCAAGGGGCTGAGCAACAGTTTTTGCATCAACACCGGGCGATGGGTTTCAGGAAACAGGCCGCCGTTGAGGAAAACACAACTGGCGATATCGACGCGCGTCTCGTAATGCCGGGCCAACAGTTCCTGAGCCACGCTGTCGCCATAATCGTGGGCCAACACATGCACCGGCTGTTCGACGTTCAGGTGCGCGAGCAGCGCCTGTTGCAGATCGGCCTGCTCCAACAGGCTGTATTCATGGTTGACCGGTTTGGCCGAGTCGCCGAAGCCGAGCATGTCGCAGGCAATTACCCGATAGCGCTGCGCCAGCGGTTGCCACAAGTAATGCCAGTCCCAACTGGCGGTCGGGAAACCATGGATGAGCAGCAACGGCTCACCCTGCCCCGCCGTCCAGTAATGGATGGTCTGGCCACGGAATACGAACGTCTGGCCGCGCTTTCGCCAGACACACAGGGGGATCTCGGCAAGTGCCATTAGAATTTATAACCCGGGTCTAGTTGATCGAGTTTGCGCAGCAACGCCGGCCAGGCCAACGCGCCGCCCATCCCTTGAGCACTTTTGGTCACGCCGGCAATCATCGCCTTGGCGCCCGCCAGAATCTGCGGCTCGATAGCAATCAGCTCGGCGCCACCATTCTGCGCCAGCACCTGGATATCGCAGGCGCGCTGAAAGGTGAACATCATCAGGAACGTGTCGGCGATGGTGCTGCCACAGGTCAGCAGGCCGTGGTTGTGCAGCATCAGGAAATTGTTTTCACCCAGGTCGGCTTGCAGGCGCGCCTTCTCTTCATGGTTCAGGGCAACGCCTTCGTAGGCGTGATACGCAAGGCTGGACAGCACAAACAATGACTGCTGACTGATCGGCAGAATGCCCTGCTTCTGTGCCGACACCGCCACACCCGCAGCGGTGTGAGTGTGCAACACGCACACCACATCGTGACGCACTTCATGCACGGCGCTGTGAATGGTGTAACCCGCCGGGTTGATTTCGTAAGGGCTGTCCATCAGCTTGTTGCCGGCCTGATCGACCTTGACCAGACTCGACGCAGTGATCTCGTGAAACATCAGCCCGAACGGGTTGATCAGGAAATCTTCGGTGCCCGGCACCTTGGCCGAGATATGCGTAAAGATCAGATCGTCCCAACCATGGGAGGCCACCAGACGATAACAGGCCGCCAGGTCGACGCGGGTCTGCCACTCGGCGGCACTGACCTGGTCTTTGACACTCTGGGGGGATTGGACGGGAGCAACTTTCACGGCAAGGACCTCCTGTTCTTATAGTTTTACTGTCGTTACCGCAGTCTAGTCGCCCCCGGATTTCGCGTAGTTGCATTGGCAGCCAGCTTGGTGGCCTAACGAGTCAGTTCAGGAAAAAGACTGGATCCATGTCAAAGGACCGCCGCCAACAAGGGGGCGGCAAACAGGTTCAAAAGCCCTGTCAGAACCATGACAAGCCCCGCAACCGAGCCTTCCTCACCGCCCACTTCATGGGCCCGACTGACACCGGCACCGTGCGCGCCGACGCCAAACAACGCACCGCGCGCAAGGGCGCTGCGCAACGGCAGCCACTTCAGCAGAATGCCGCCGAGCATCGCCCCGAACACGCCAGTGAACATCACGAACACCGCCGTCAGTTCCGGCACGCCACCGAGGTCGTGAGCCAGCGGCATGGCAAACGGCGTGGTGATGGAGCGTGGCACCAGCGACATCGTCACCGAACTGTCCAGCGCCAGCGCCTTGGCCAGACCGAACGAGGTGCCGATGGACGCCGCACTGCCCGCCAGCATTCCGAGCAACAACGCCGACCAATACCGCATCAGCATCTGCCGCTGTTGCCAGATCGGCACGGCGAACGCGACGGTCACCGGCCCCAGCACCCACATCAGCCAATGGGTGTTGCTCGAATACTCCGAGTACGCGGTATGCAGCGGCACAGCGAGGGCCAGCAGCAGCGCCGGAACCAGAATCAGCGGCGACAGCAGATAACGCCCGGTGCGCCGGTAGATCCAGCGACTGAATAAATAGGCCGACAGCGTGAAGGCCAGCCAGAACATCGGCATCAGCTCAAGCTTCATGGGACCTCCGCAACCGCACCACCCCTTCCACGGTAAACGCGGTGACCAGCATCACCATCAGCGTACTCACGCCGATCACCAGCAGAATCCGCCAACCGTCGTCGCGCATCAGGCTGCCGTAATCGAGCAGGCTCATCAGCGCAGGAATAAAAAACAGCAGCATCTCGGCCATCAACAGGCCGGCCCCCATTTGCAACGCCGCCGGTTTGATCCCGCCAACCGCGAAAGCCAGCAGCAACAGCGCCATGCCGATGACGCCACCCGGGATCGGCCAAGCCAACCCCGCGGCAATTTCGCAGCCGAGCAGGTAGATGCCGAGCAGCACGGCCAGTTCAGCGGTCAATCGAGCCAGGCGTTTGAAGATGGATGAATTCATGGTTTCGGTCCTCACAGATGCTCATTTTACGGAGCGGGCTGCTATCCCCGAAACGAATTGTTAGACTCGGCTCTATTCCAATCTGGAATCAGGCGCATGGAATTCAAGCAGCTACGCAGCTTCGTCGAAGTGATGCACCAAGGGGGTTTTACCCAAGCCGCCAAGACTCTGCACATCAGCCAATCGGCGGTGAGCAAGCAAGTCGCCCAGCTGGAACAAAGTCTGGGCACACCGTTGCTCGAACGCCTGGGTTCGCAACTGCGCCTGACCGCCGCCGGCAGCGTGGTGCTGCAACGGGCCGAAGGCATGCTGCGGCTGCGCAACGAGTTGCTCAGCGAGCTGGACGATTTGAGCCAACTGGCTCGCGGGGAATTGCGTCTGGGACTGCCACTGTTGGGCAGTGATGCGCTGTTCGCCGGGCTGTTTGCCGAGTACCGGCGGCGCTACCCGAACATCAGCATTCAGTTACTGGAGGGCGGTAGCCTGAACATCGAACAGGCGGTGTTGAGTGGTGAGCTCGAACTCGGTGGCAGTCTGTTGCCGAAGGATCCGCAGTTCGCCTTTCAGCCTTTCTGCGATGAGCCGCTGGATGCGCTGCTGCCCGCCGATCATCCGTTGGCGACCAAGACAGTGATCGGACTGGAGGAATTGGCCGATACGCCGTTTCTGCTGTATCAGCGCAGCTTCGTGCTCAACGACCGGTTGCTGCAGGCTTGTCATCAGCTGGGGTTCACACCCAAGGAAGGTGGGCGCAGCGGCCAGGCGGATTTTCTTGCCGCACTGGTGGCCGCCGGCCAAGGCGTGGTGCTGCTGCCCAGCGTGGTGGCGCGTGGGCTGGTGCGGCCAGGCGTGGTGCGCCTGACCTTGAATGCCCCGGATTCGTTACGCTGGGACATTGCCTTTATCTGGCGGCAGGGTGCGTACTTGTCGAAGGCTGCACAAGCCTGGCTTGCCCTGCTGCGCGAGCGGCCGGTCAGCTCCGCAGCACCCTGATCAACTCGGCCAGCCAAGGCTCGGCATCGGTTTCCGGAGTCACACTTTCGCTGGCGTCCAGACGCAACATCGGCAGCACTTCACGCAGGCCCAGTTCGGCGAACAACTCACACATCTGCTCGCCGCCGCCGCAGAACGTATCGCCGTAACTTGCATCGCCCAAGCCGATCACCGCTCCCGGCAAACCGCGCCAGGCAGCAGGTAATTGGTCACGGATCATCGAATACAGGGGTTGCAGGTTATCCGGCAATTCACCCATGCCGGTGGTCGACGTCACCGCCAGAAATGCTTCCGGGCCGAAGGCCTGGACATCGGCCAGTGTCGCGCGCGGGTTGTGCCAGGTTTCGAAACCCGCGCCGTTTAAAAGAGAGGCGGCGTGGCGGGCAACTTCTTCTGCCGTGCCGTACACCGAGCCGGAAATGATGGCAACTTTCATCAATCGATCCTGAAGCTGTAAAAGACACAGATATTAACAGCACGGGCTCGTTTGATCTTTTAGAATGCAAATCCCTATCAATACGGAAAGGATTCTCCGATGATCAACGCTCAACTGTTGCAAATGGTAATCAACGCCTCCAACGACGGCATCGTGATTGCCGAAAAGGAAGGTGACCAGGACAACATCCTGATTTACGTAAACCCGGCGTTCGAGCGGCTGACGGGTTACACCAGCGAAGAAATTCTTTACCAGGATTGCCGTTTCCTGCAGGCCGGTGACCGGGATCAAAAAGAAGCCCTCACCGCGATTCGCAAAGCGTTGACCCTTGGCGGCTCCTGCCGGGAAATCCTGAGAAACTACCGAAAGGACGGCACCCCGTTCTGGAATGAACTGTCCCTTTCTACAGTGAAGAACGAAAGCGATGGGCAAACTTATTTTGTAGGCGTGCAGAAAGACGTTACGGTGCAGGTCAAGGCACAGCAGCGAGTTGCGCAACTGGAAGCACAATTGGCTGAGATGCAGGCCGAGCTTGCCGCGCTTAAAGCGACGAACGGTAAAAACAAAACAGCGAATTAATGGTCATTAACTACAATCACCGATGACTTTGTAACTATTCCTTTCGAGCAAGCCATGCAACGCGACGCACTCCTGACACAGGATGAGCTGGATTTCATCCAGACCATGCAACACAACCCCCAGCTCAATGTGCGGGATGCGACGTCGAGTCTGCTCGTCAACGGTGGATCGCAAATCCGTGATTTGCTCACGCGCCTGGCTGCCCATGAGCAAGTCACCATCCAGGCCAATTTCGAAAACCAGCAAATGACCTTTCCGCTGCATCTGGTGGAAGACGAATTTCATGCGCTGCATTTGCGTCTGGGCGTGCCGAGTATTTATGAAGACGGGCCAATGGTACGACCATGGCGCCTGACGCTTGAAGAGCCGGTGGCGCTGGAAAATGCCAAAGGCCAGCCCGGCACGATGTGGGTGCATGAAATATCGTTCAAAGGGGTTTTGCTGGAAGTTCGCAACAAGACCAAACCGCCCAAACACTTCGCGTTGTGGTTCAGTCCGTCAGGCTATGAGCGGATTGCATTGCGCGGCACCTTCGAGCGTGAAACCGAGCAAGGTTTCTACGCTTACGAATTAAGCCAGAGCGACAAGGATGAGACCGAACGTCTGCGTCAGTACATCCTTCAGCAACATCGTCTGACACATCCCGCCCTGCACATCTGATCTCAGGTATCCAGGTTTCCTGCCAGGAACTGTTTCAAACGCTGACGCATCACCATCCCCTCATTTCCCAGACAACCGATCGACGATCCGGCCAGGCTGTCCTGTGCCAGGTCCGACGCATCGCCAGCCAGCAGCAACTGACAATCCAGGCTCAAGGCCAGTCGATTCAGACGTCGAGGCAACTCGGGGGCCGGCGCGTGGTTGGACACCAGCACCAGTGCCGTGGGCTTGATACGCTCGCAAACCAGGGTCAACTCGTCGAAGGGCTGACCGATCGACAGCAGTTGAATAGCCGAGTCGACACTGCTCAGGTACAGCGCCGTGACCAGCACTTCGAGTTCATGAGCCTGATCGGCCAAGGCGCAGACAATCACGCGTCGAGGCTGCATGACGCGCACCAGCAACATGCGCTGCAACACACGAGAACGCAGGAAACCATCCAGAAACAGCCATTCGCTGGTCTGACCGAACGCGTGATGGCGCTGCAGCATCAGCTTCCAGATCGGCATCAGGATGTCCTGGAACACCACGGTCAGGGGGTAACTGGAAAAAATCTGTCCATAGACTTGCTCCAGCTTAACCTCGTCAAACGCCGTCACCGCCACCTGAACCTCCTGCTGCCACTGGGCGTAGTCGGCTTGAACGAGTTCGTCGGGAATGATTTTCGCCAGGGCTTTTAGCGGCTCGGTCTTGGCCAGTATCTTGCCGACCTTGCTGACCGCGACGCCGCGATCGATCCAGCCGAGAATGCTGCGGACCTTTTCGATATCCGCCATCGAGTACAGCCGATGCCCGCTTTCGGTGCGTGTGGGCTGAATCAGGCCATATCGTCGCTCCCATGCCCGCAACGTAACGGGGTTGATACCCGTCAGGCGCGCTACTTCACGGATGGGAAACAGCTCTTCCTGTTCCAGTGCAGCTCCTCGCTGCAAATCTGGGACACCTTCAGTCAGGACAGGCATGTGGCAATTGAAGTCCGCGCGCAAAATTGGATCCCATTCTAACTCTTCCACCCCATGCTTGTTCAAGACTGATAAACGACGAATGTCGCTGGCGTATCCGTCAGAATCAGGAATAATCCTTGCTTGTCTCAAGACGCAGCCCATCACCCCGGCGCTGCGCCTGGCGAAACTCTTACCCGGAGTGACGCATCTGTTATACGGAGATTCACCATGTCTACCTCACCCGTCACGCTGATGGTTGCGCGCCGCGTCGCCGATGGGCGTTATCAGGACCTGATGGCCTGGTTGCGCGAAGGCGAACAACTGGCCACCGACTTCCCCGGTTATCTCGGCTCAGGTGTGCTCGCTCCGCCGCCCGGCGATAACGAATTCCAGATTATTTTCCGCTTTGCCAACGAGCAAACCATGCACGCCTGGGAGCATTCCGCTTCGCGTACCGCATGGCTGGCGCGCGGCAGCGATCTGTTTGCGCACAAGACGGAACATCGCGTGAGTGGCATTGAAGGCTGGTTCGGCGCGGTCGGCCAGCGCCCACCCCGCTGGAAGCAGGCGGTGGCAATCTGGCTGGCATTCTTTCCGGTTTCCCTGCTGTTCAACTTTGTATTGGGGCCGTTGCTCGACGACATGAGCCTGCTGCCCCGCGTGCTCATCAGCACCTTGTGCCTGACGCCGTTGATGGTCTACTTCTTCATTCCGCTATCGACCCGCCTGCTGGCCAGCTGGTTGAACAGCACGCCAGCACGCCCGTTGCCCGCCAAGCCCACTCCCCAAAACCACTGATCCCCCTTGTGGGAGCCCCGCAATAGGTGAATGCCGCTGCGCGCTGGTATAGTTTTGCTCTTACCGCGACGCGAGCCGTTCATGACCTCTTCCGCAGCTCCGATCCTCATCACCGGTGCCGGCCAGCGTGTCGGCCTGCACTGTGCGCAACGTTTGCTCGAAGACGGCCATCCGGTGATCTTCAGTTACCGCAGCGAACGCCCAGGCGTGCAGACATTGCGCGACCTGGGCGCCACCGCGGTATTTGCCGACTTCTCCACTGAAGCGGGGATCCTCGCGTTCATCACCCAACTGAAAACCCACACCGACAGCCTGCGAGCCATTGTCCACAACGCTTCCGAATGGCTGGCCGAAACCCCGGACACCGACGCTGAGGCCTTCACCCGCATGTTCAGCGTGCACATGCTGGCGCCCTACCTGATCAACCTGCACTGTGCCGACTTGCTCGAACGCTCAAGCCCCGCCGACATCGTGCACATCAGCGATGACGTGACCCGCAAGGGCAGCAGCAAACACATTGGCTACTGCGCCAGCAAAGCCGGGCTCGACAGCCTCACCCTGTCCTTCGCCGCGAAATACGCGCCGACAATCAAGGTCAACGGTATCGCGCCAGCCCTGCTAATGTTCAACCCCGACGACAACGCGGCATACCGCGCCAAGGCCCTGGCCAAGTCCGCGCTGGGCATCGAACCCGGCAGCGAAGTGATCTACCAGAGCCTGCGTTATTTGCTCGACAACCCTTATGTCACTGGCACGACCCTGACCGTCAATGGCGGACGGCACCTCAAATAAGCAGCCCCCGCGAGGATGTTCCATGACGTTATCCCTGCACCAGAACGCCCTGTCCGAGAGCTATCGCGAAATTCTCATCGGTCTCGGCGAAAACCCCGACCGCGAAGGACTGCAAGACACCCCGGTTCGCGCAGCCAAAGCCATGCAGTACCTCTGCCACGGCTACGACCAGAGTGTCGAGGAGATCGTCAACGGCGCACTGTTTGCGTCAGACACCGACGAGATGATCATCGTCGCCGACATCGAACTGTATTCGTTGTGCGAACATCACCTGCTGCCCTTCATTGGCAAGGCCCATGTGGCTTATATTCCGACGGGCAAGGTGCTGGGCCTGTCGAAGATCGCGCGGCTGGTGGACATGTTCGCCCGCCGCCTGCAGATACAGGAAAACCTCACCCGACAGATCGCCGATGCGGTGCAACAGGTGACTGACGCGGCCGGTGTCGCGGTGGTCATCGAAGCCAGGCACATGTGCATGATGATGCGCGGCGTCGAGAAACAGAATTCGACCATGAACACCTCGGTGATGCTCGGCGCCTTCCGCGAGTCGAGCACCACCCGCCAGGAGTTCCTGCAATTGATTGGACGGAGCAAGTAGCAATGCCACAACTTCAACCAGGAATGGCACGCATCCGGGTCAAGGACCTGTGCCTGCGGACCTTCATCGGGATCAACGAGGATGAAATCCTCAACAAGCAGGATGTACTGATCAACCTGACCATCCTGTATGCCGCTCAGGAAGCGGTGCGTGACAACGACATCGATCACGCGCTGAATTACCGGACCATCACCAAGGCGATCATCGCCCACGTGGAAGGCAATCGCTTCGCCCTGCTCGAACGCCTGACCCAGGAGATCCTCGATCTGGTCATGGCCAACGCGTCGGTGTTGTACGCCGAAGTTGAAGTCGACAAACCCCACGCCCTGCGATTCGCCGAGTCGGTGTCGATTACGCTCGCTGCAAGCCGCTAAGCTTCAAGCTTCAAGCTTCAGGCGTTAAGCTACAAGCCATCGCAACCCATCTTGCAGCTTGAAGCTTACCGCTCGAAGCTGCCTCGCAGAGGCCCACATGACCGATCAACAACGCCTGGAACTTGAAGCCGCCGCCTTTCGCCGGCTGGTCGCCCACCTGGACAGCCGCAAGGACGTGCAGAACATCGACCTGATGAACCTCTCGGGCTTCTGCCGCAACTGCCTGTCCAAGTGGTACAAGGCCGCCGCCGACGAACGCCAGATCGAGGTCAGCCTCGATGACGCTCGCGAAGTGGTTTACGGCATGCCTTACGCCGAGTGGAAAGCCCAATACCAGCAAGAAGCCAACGCCGAACAACAAGCGGCGTTCGCCAAAGGAAAACCCAATGAGTGATTTGAACACCCTGCGCGCCAGCCTCAAGAGCGGTGAGCATGTTTTCGCCGACACCCTGGCGTTCATCGCCACGGGTTACGACTACCAGCCTCAGGCTTTCAACAACGGCGGCGTGGAAAACGCCGCCGGGCAGAACGAAGGTTCGTGCAAGACCCTGGGCCTGGCGCTGCTGGAAGGCCTGACCGATGAAGAGGCGCTGTTGGCCTTTGGCGAGCATTACCGCTCGGTCGTGGCCACGCCTGAAGGCAACGACCACGGCAATATCCGCGCGTTGATTGCGCAGGGTCTGGCGGGCGTGAAATTCACCCAACAGCCGCTGACTCGCCGTTAATCAAAGTCCGCGAAACACTTCACGAGCGACACAGAACCTGTGGCGAGGGAGCTTGCTCCCGCTGGACTGCGTAGCGGTCCCTCTTTTTTGGGGCCGCTGCGCGACCCAGCGGGAGCAAGCTCCCTCGCCACAGGTTACGCTTTGCCTGCCCATCTCCTATTCGCACACATCCCGACTTTTAAGATTGACCCGGCCACTTTATTTCGTTTGCCCCCACCCACTGCTCACGGCTTAGATAAAAAGAAGCATCCCTTCTTCAGAGTCGGTCATCCATGAGCAGCGAAACCATCAGCCAGTCGATCAACGTCGTTCATCCCGTCACGCTCAGCCACGGCAAAAACGCCGAGGTCTGGGACACCGATGGCAAACGCTACATCGACTTCGTCGGCGGCATCGGCGTACTGAACCTCGGCCATTGCCATCCGCGCATCGTCGAGGCC
>LNAP01013428.1_pt1 | contig 12244 bp, 15 predicted proteins | sample 602601 | NCBI WGS metagenome assembly LNAP01 (sample SAMN02440304, study PRJNA202911) | soil metagenome | biome: Subtropical and temperate rainforests or woodlands; isolation source: soil samples (1 kg each in a 20% v/v slurry with milli Q water) were... ... | reverse complement strand
GGATGGTCAGCACCTCGCCCCGCGTGGCGGAGCCCGGTGTCATGTCCCAGGCGCGGATGACCGGCACGAACTTGTCGGTGAGGATGCGTGTCTCGGCGATAGACCCGTCGTCGCGCTCGGTGTATTCCGTCTGGAGAGTCTTCTCCTTGTGGGTATCACCTTTCACGACGAGCGTTCGACCGCTCTTGGAAGTCACCACGCCCGAGATCGCGCCCGCGGCCAAGGCCAGGGCGAGATGCCAGTGGGATAACTTCCGTGCCGGCGGACGCAGCGACTGCTGCGCGGCCCCCAGGTGGGTGTCGAGCGACGGCCACAGCCCCTGCAGTCGGCCGACTTCATCGGCGAACTGCTCGGGCTCCATCGTCACGCGATAGAAGTGCTCCGGTTCCGCGGGAGACACTGGGACGGTGTACGGCAGGAACGGCCATTCCACCGGCAGTTCCTCGGCCTCGGCAGCGCCTTGCCCGATCTGCAATAGCAGACCGCGCGTGGCTTTGGCCGAGTCCGACGCCTGGTCGCGCTGACGAACACGCCGACCGAAGATCACTACCTGCTTGAACTGTGCGTCCACCGCACGGTAGATGCGCAGATCTGCGAAATGGCGTGTCAGCCATCCGACCAACTCGGGATCGAGCACGTAGGTCGGCACGATGAAGATCAGGACACCGCCGTACTGCAGTAACGGCAGGCTGCGCTGATAGAACAACTTCTCCAGCCTCGCGCGGCCCTGGCCTTGGTAGCCGATGTTGCCGTTGACATCCTTGCTCAGGTCGCCATACGGCGGGTTGAGCCACAACAGGCCAAAGCACTGCCGGCTGATCAGCGCATCCATCAGGTCGCCGTGGAGGCAGCGATCGACCAGTTGCCGGGCGTGGCGGGCACGCTCGGCGTCGTACTCGACGGCATAGGCCGTCACCTGCTCGCGCCCGAGGGCGTGGGCGGCTTCGGCAATCGCCACGCCTTCGCCGGCGCAGGGATCGAGGATGGAGAGTGGGCCGGAGGCCGGCGCCAATGCGGACAGTGCCCGCTCCAATGTGGGTTCGTCGGTCGGGAAATAGCCGTTCTTGATGAAGTTGCGCGCAAGGCGCGGGAACATGAGAGCCATGGGAATCTCCTGGAAGGAAGTGGGATGAAGGAAGACGGGCACGTGCGTCGCGCATGCCCGTACAGGGGACGGCTCAGGCCACGCGCCGAAGCGGTGTCCCTGAAGCCAGCTCGTACCGCGACGCCCCGAGGGTGCCGTTGCGGATCAAGTCACCCAGCGCCGTGGTCATGGCCGGAACGTCGATCGCCAGCCGATGGCCTTCCAAGGCGCCGATGGCGGACGGCAGGCGGCTCAGCATGGCGCGGGCTTGCAGCAGTTCCAGCACGGTGTCGCGCCAGTGATCGAGCAACGGCAGTGGGCAGGTATCCTGAACCAGCGTCCACAACCGGTCGGTGCGGTGGGATGAATCCCTGGGCAGCAGGGCCAGCGCGCTGGCGTTGGCCTTGTCGGGCTTCACGCACCGGCGGTCGAACAGCCACAGGTTGACCATGGAGCCGAACAGCGTGCGCCGGAAGATGCGCGTGGAGCGCTTCTCCAGGTTCTCGACGTTGCCGACGAAAACCGGGATCGATCCGCCCTGTTCGGTGATGACGTGGAACTGGTCCAGTCCCTGCTCGTCGCGCCCGAGGGTCAGACGTGCCAGGAACTCCTGGATGGCGGTGTCGCGCGCCCAGATGGAAAGGAAAACGAGATTGCCCTGTTCGTCACCGACGCAGCCATCGGCCATCAGGTCGGGGCATTCGTCGATGCGGTGGAGCGGCTTGGTATCGGAAGATGCAGGCATGGTGATGTCCTCTTGGATGAAAGAAAGGGACAGCACTGCCCGCTGGGGCAAGTGCTGCCCCGTGGGGTGGAAAAGAACCGCTCAGTCCGGCTCGAACTGCCGGGTGTGCGGGTTGAAACGAAGCGCCTCGTCTGCCTTGCGGATCGGCGTGAAGCCTTCCAGGTAGATGTTGGCCGAGTAGCGGTCACGGTAGGTCAGCGCCTGCCGTGCCTGTTCCTCGGTGAGGCCGTTGGAGACAAAGTGATCGAACAGCTCCCGTCCGACGAGACTTCGTTGTTGGTCAACTGGTCTTCGACGAGGTGCAACAGCGATTCCGGAAGTGATGCAAGGAGGGTGTCCATCGCATACCTCCTGGGATCAGACCGGCACCGGCATGGCCGGCGTGGTCGGTGTGCAGCGACGCGTGTGATAGGCCCGCACGCCTTCGCGCCACTCTCGGGACTGCTCCGGCGCCATGTCCAGGTAGGACAGCGGGCACGAGTAGTAGTACGGGTGCATCGACTCGTCCATCGACTTGTAGCCCCAGCTTGAGCCGGAGCCTTCGAGCAGGTGGCAGGCGATGAGCGTGGTGGATTGACCGATGTCGAGCTTGAGCACGTCAGGCTGTTTGGCCGTGATCCGAACCACCGACCACAGCACGTTGCCGCGCAGGGTGTGGGCGATCGTCTCGTAACGCGCTGCTTCGCTTTCGTCCGGTCGGGTCAGCTCGCCGATCAGCGCGCTGCGGGTCCAGTTGGAAAAGGTCCAGCCCATGAGGGTTCTCCTTGAAGAAAAAAGCCGGAGTCCTCCCCATCGGGGAAGAGCCCCGGCGGGTGGTGGCAGACCGCTTGCGCGGCAGATGGATCAGGCGGTGGCGAGGTGCCAGTCCTGGGACAACGGAGCAAACGAATAGCCCAGCACTCCGAGGCGGTCGCGCTGCTGACGCAGGACACGACGATCCACGGTCGAATCGAGCTTGACGATGTCGCCCAGCGGCCACAGCGCGCCGAACAGTGCGGTGTCGTCTTCCTCGGCCGAGGCCTTGGGAGACGGCTTGGCTGCGTCCTCCGTGCCGAACGGAGTCGTATCGACCAGCGGATCGCGGGTCTTGCGACCCTTCGCCTTGGCAGGTGCCGGGGCTGCGATAGGCACAGATGCCTGCGCCTCTTCGTCGATCGGATCGACTTCCTGCGGACTCAGCCTGCGGGCGTCGTCACGGCTCAGGGGATCGATGCTGGACAAGGTCATGCCACCCAGGTGGGCGCGAATCTCGATCACCATCCGCCCACTGGTGCTGTAGGTGGACGGCCGGATTTCGGTAATGATGAAGTCGCCGTCGTACTTGCCTTCGGCGTACTGGTCGAGCTCGGCATTCTTGATGACGAACTCGCCGATGGAAGTCGCCAGGCGGCCGACGTTGAAGTCGCCGTTGCGACCATGAATGGTCTTGATGGCCAATTGGCCTGGAACGGTGATCATGGATAGCTCCTTTCGATGATTGAGCGATCGCGTGCCGCCAACGCCGAAGCGCAAGTGGTGCTCGATCGAAGGGGAAGAAAACAAGGCCCCGGTGCATGCGCACGGGGCCTTGCAGATCAGAACGACTCGGCCAGGGCCGGCGCTTCAGCGGGTGCATCAGCGTCGTCATTGGCGGCGGCTTCGGATGCGGGTGCATCCTGGGCTGCCGACGCGCTGGAGGGTGCGGAGGCAGTCATCGGTCGTCTTGGGCTCGGCCTTGTAGACCATCTCGCCATCGACCTTGATCCAGCTCACGAAGAGCAGGCGGGCCTTCAGGCTGACGCCCTGCTGCCCGGCATTCTTCCCCTTGGAATAGGTGAAGATGTCGGTCCACAGGTCGCCGAGGCGGAAGCCGATCAGCACCTTGCGTTCGGCCTTGACGGCCTGTTCGCAACGGCGGACCAGGTGTTGAGCTTCGCTGCCGGACACGCGCACGTCGAAACGGCGGTACTCGGGAGCGTTGCTCGGACCATTGAGCGCTGCGATGTCGCAGGCCAGGAACGGCTCACCCTTCTTGGGCTTCACTTCGCGAATGCGATTGAGATACCCGAGGCCGGTGATGTGCAGGTCGAAGAACGATTTTTCAGATGAAGTGGTCATGGTGAATCTCCAGACTTGAGGACAAGAAAGCGGAGACACACCGACCCTGGCGGGGAGGTGTGGAAACCCCCGCGCGGGTTGTGGGTCGTGAGACCCGGGAACAACTGTCGTGGCATCTCCATCGATGACTCGATGGACGTTCGCGCTATGGATGCCGAGAGCGAACTGGGTTGATCAACGCGGTCGGAACCGCGTCGTAGCCTTGAAGACCCTGGCTACCTGGGCATGCTGCTGACGGGTGTCAGCGGAACATGGCAGCAGCGTGGCACTCGGGTGCGCCGTGGACGAGGAAGAATTGGTATTGGGTGGATTCCGCATTCACCAACTGCGGTCCACATTGCCTACGGTAGCTGCCTATGTACTAGACACCCGACTTAGCGAGCAGCCGGGTGATGTGATCAAAGGCGGCGAGCTTGGCCTGGTTGAGCGTTGGGAAGGTCCTACGCGCATGTTGGACGCTTGAACCATCGACTGTTGCAATCGTGGCTCCATATCCGTGACCGCGCTCATAGACTGTGACCCGAAATCCGTCGGTCTTGATGGTCGGGTTGCCCTTGGCCGATATCTTCCAAGCGCGGCTGAGCCAGCGTGAACGCTTTCCTGATCGACTCCTCATCGTCGCTTCACGGTCGTGGGCAGCAGAAGCGCTGCCTTCCATATGTCCGGCGCACACACAGCCAACGGCTAAGCTGCCCGAATAGCTCGGGTGTTCCATGTGGTGAACGAAGCGAATCGTCTGTGACTCGCACATTTCGCACTCAACCTGCGGTTCACCGAGATCTTCAATGTCAACGCACTGCCACCCCTTGTGGGGCACATCAGGCACCGACCACTTACCTCTCTTATGGGCAACAAGCTGCTCTTCGTTCGACATCGCGCATCCGTTTCACTTCCACGGCAAGGCAGATCAGTCGTTAGCTGTCACAGTTGGACGCATTGCACTAAGCGCCGTCAGCTTTGCGATGTCGCGCGCGATGATCGTCTCCGCGCAAGCGCGGCAATAGTGATCCCAGCTTCTTCCGTTCCGCACCTTCAGGCGGGTATCTCCCATGGCAATGCGGTGATTGCTATTAGCCTGGCAGTTGTGCGACTTGCCGGCCGTGTCAACGCCGACTCGAACGATGAGCGACTTAGTTGCCATTGAACACCTCGCGGATAGAGTCAGCGACGATGGTGGCAAAGTTGGCATCGATTTGATCCAGTTCCGGGCGCGTGAACTCATGGCGCTGCCCGCTTGTTCTGCCAACCGTCGAGTTCACGTGGCTCTGAATCGCCGCCATCATGATGACGAGGTTACTGCGCCCCAGAAACTTTCGGTCAAGCTCACGGCCCTCCGGATTGACCTTGCGCTCGGCGAGGATGCGCGCCGCCTCTGTGCGCACCCGCATGTTCACGCCGCTACGCAGCGCCTGACGCTGCGCCACCTTGGTCGTGGGAACAGGCTGCAGAGTCTGCTTGGCAGGATCGAAATCGCCTGCAATTAGGCCGCGCTCTTGCAGAAGTCGGATGGCTTCCGCTTCGTCCTGTTCCAAAAGCTGAATTTCTTCTAACTGAATCTCGGACTGCGCCCTTACTTCCATTTCGTCGCCCGCACGGGGCACTGGAACAACCTCGCGCTCGCCGTGAGGGTCGCTGGGATCAAGACCTTCTAGTGGCAGGAGTTGATCGAAGTAAGCCTGATCCGCTTCGCTGTACTGCTGGAAGTCCCCCCATTGCCGCGCGATGTTGGCGCCGGCATGGAATACGACGACGCCTTGATTCAACACGTGGCCTGGCGCGTTTTGTTGTATCACGCGCATGATTCGACCGACGAACTGAACGAAGGGCGACAGGTTGCTGAAGATGCTGAATACTGCCGCGACGGCCAGCAACGGATGGTCAAAGCCTTCGCCCAGCTTGCGCACCTGCACGATGACATCGAGCTGGTGCCCTTCGAGTTGCTGCATAACTCGCTGATTGGCGGCACCGTCCTCGCGAGAATGAACGTAACCGGCGCGGCGATTGCGCGCGGTGTACGCTTCGACGATCTGCCTGCAGTGCTCGAAGTTCAGGGCGGACGCGATGATCTTCAATCGGCCCTCGCCGGTTTCCGCGCGTAGCCGATCAAGCTCTCGGATCGACGCATCGACGATCGTGTTCAGCGTTTCAGTCGAAGTAACGATGCTGCGTCGGAAATCGGAATCGGTTTCGCCGAGCCGGCGTACCTCAGCGAGGCTGACTTCGATTTCTTGCGTATTGTCGCGGCGGACGTAACGCAGGGTGCGCGGGTTGAGTTGCACTGCCTTCAACCGCTTCACGTAGCCTTCCTGAATCGCGCGGAAAATGGGGTAAGAGTAGAGAACCCGTCCCGCCATGATCTGGCCATCCGCTCGCATGGGGGTCGCGCTGAAATTGACGATCCGGGCATTGGGAAAGCGCGTCTTCAGTGTCTCCCAGCTTTCCGCTACGCTATGGTGGCCTTCGTCAAAGAGGATCAAATCGAAGTAGTCTGCCGGCAGGGTCTGCAGCCAGCGATTGGCCTCACCTTGCAACTGTTGAATGTTTGTGATGACGACTTGTGCTTCGTCCAAATCGGCGCGGTTTGCCGTCGTGCCACGAATCTCAACGGGTTCAGGATACGGCGGGCCAGTTAGCACCTGGCACTTTTGATAGAACATGCTCGCGTTGCTGGGATTGAAGTCCGCTGCTAGCTGGCTGGCGATGGAAAGGCCGGGTGCAACGACAAGCGTGCGGCTCGAGCGAAATGCGAACGGCGTCAGCGTGATCGTTCCCGACTTGCCGCAGCCGACCGGAAGAACGATCCCCACTTCGCGCTCGGCTTCTTCCGGGTTGCTTGCATAGTTGACCAACGCTTGGAAAGCCTCGCGTTGGGGAGTGCGGATGTGCCGATTGCCACCGACGTTGGCTTGTCTGTTCTGAAACGGGTTGGTCATGTCTTGCCCGGTTGTTGTGTCTTGTCGAAGCATTGCAGCCAGCAACGCGGCGTGAGCTACGGAACTGCTGGTGCGCCAGGCTCAGTGCTTCTTGTCCTTCGGCGGATGCGGATCGTTGCCGTAGCTGTTGCTGTTTCGAATCGTCCCATCCGGACGGTGAATCACGACCTCGACGTGCTCGCGCTTGGCCTGGCTGCGTGCTTGGCTGAAGGCCTGCTGCTGCGTGGGTGCCGTATGGCCGACACGCGTGGCTCCCTCCTTCTTGGTTGCCCAGCCGTCGCCATGAGGGACAACGTGGATGTCTTTCTTGGTCATGTTCAATTCCTTAGCCGCTGTTGGGGTAACGGATGGGCGCCGGCAACCCCTCCGCTTGCCATTGTGAATGAAAGTATGCAAAAATCAAGCGTGATTTGCAGATCAAGCCAACAACTGGATAGTCGCGGAAGGAAAACTGGATGCCCATAGCTGATGAACAGGTGGTGCGTGCCACCCTAGCCAAGTACGAGACCACGTTCTTCAGCGCGTTCCATGGAGGCTGGGAGGACTGGCGCGCGCTCCAGCTCGGAGGTCGGCTTTTGTTTCCGGCACGCAGCCGAGCTTGCGTTGTCTACGACTTCATCGTGCAACGCGCCATGGCCGCACTGGTGGATGACAAGACGGTCAACGTCATCCGGCGCGACGAAACAGTCAAGTTTGTCTTCGGCGGCGGCGTGGCGTTGCGCATCAAGAAGGCCAACGACAAAGGCCTCGGCTCCAACATTAAGACCCAGGCCACGCTGGGCTTCGTCGAGCAGCAGCAGGATTTGCCGGGCATGCCAGGTGTACATAAGGTCGAGATGGTCTATGTGCTGAATCACTTGCAGACCAAGATTGAACAGGTGTTGGTGGCAGCACGTGACGGCGATATTTGTCTCTGGAACTACGACATCACTCCAAATGGCGGTTCTGCGGTTGTTCCGTTGCCGAGGCCTCAACCCGGTGATGGCGATCGCGGCGCCCGAATCAAGTTGCGTGTGGTCGATGAAGGAAAGAAGCACGAAACAGGCGAGAAGTAGCGCATGTCAGACTCTGGGAACCCCGATCTGTTGCGGGTCGCGCGGCAATTGCGTGGTCTGCAACAAGGCGATGCAGCGCAGCGGTTAGGCGTAAGTCAAGCCATGCTCTCGCGCGTCGAGAATCGCTTGTCACCTTTCGCTGGCGACCTGATTGATCGCGCCGCTACGGTCTTCGGAATGCCGCGTACATTCTTTGTCCAGACCGATACCGTTTTAGGCGCACCCGTTAGCGTCCATCCGATGTGGCGCAAGAAGGCTGCCGTCAGTGCCCGCGAGATGGATCAAATCGTCGCCGAGTTGAACGTGAGCTTGATGCACATGCGTCGTCTCTTGCGCGCAGTCGAAATCGAAGCGACATATCCAATCCCATCGCTACCAGTCGACGAATTTGAAAGTGTTGAGCGGATCGCGGCATTGGCGCGGGCTCAGTGGCAGATGCCAGCGGGACCGATTCATAACCTCACCCGGGCGTTAGAGGCGGCTGGCATTGTGGTCGTGCATTCAGACATGGCCGGATCAGCTGTTGACGGCGTGACCTTTTCGGCCCCGGGCCTTCCGCCCCTCATCGTGCTCAATGGTAGTCAGCCGGCCGATCGGATGCGCTTTACTTTGGCGCATGAGTTGGGTCACTTGGTGATGCATCGAACTCAGCCAACCCAACAGATGGAAGAGCAGGCGAATGAGTTTGCCAGCTTTTTCCTCATGCCAACACAAGACATCCGACCATACTATTCACGTCGGATTGACTTGCGCTTGCTGGCGGAACTGAAGCCAGTGTGGCGTGTCTCCATGGCTTCGTTGCTGATGCGCGCACGCTCCCTTGGACTGCTGGCGTACAACCAAGAGAGGTATCTATGGCAGCAGTTCAGCATGGCCAAAATTCGCCTCGGCGAGCCACCGGAGCTCGATTTTGAGCGAGAGCGAGCGACTGCGTTGCCTGACTTGATTCAGGCTCACATTCAGCAGCTCGGCTATTCGATCTCGGACCTTGCGGGCATGCTGCATCTTCAGCCTGACGAACTCAGCACACTATATGGTTTGAGCATAGCGCCGCAGCCCAGCGCGTCTGTGCCCCATCTGCGCATCATCAAATAGGAGCGGTAAGACCAGGTCGGCGAAAGCGTGTTGTGCGTTCATAAAAAGGCCCCTGCGAACAGGGGCTGTGGCTTGAGGGCGGCGTCACTCTTCGAAGATCGGCAGACCTTCCAGGATCTGCGCGTCCGCATCGAGGATCAGGATGCGCACGTCGGCCTGGCCTGCCATATGCAGGACGTTGACCAGGCTTTCGGGCATGGCCTTCTTGAGATGCTCCCGACGCAGGCCTTCGGCGGTGATGCCCTCGACATCGCCGAGGTTCTCATCCGTCCAGGGTGTGGCGATCAGCTTGACGCCGATCGCCGGGCTGCGACGAACAGAAACCGGGTCGGCGTGGCAATGTCGGCCAGCTCGGCCAGGTAGCGCCCGGCATCTTCGGTGATGTGGGCGGAACTGATCTCCCAGCAGCGGCTGTAGAAGCCGGTCTCGAATGTCAGGCGGCGGATGACCTCGCGTGCAGCCTCGTCGGAGTAGGTGTCGCCGACATGGACAGGTTGGCCGAAGTCATCGGCTACAACCGCGTAGGTCACGGTTCGCACGATGCCCTCGGTCTGGCATTGGTCCTCGAGTTCCTCGCTGATCTCCTGACCTTCGGTGATCAGGGCGAAGTCGTTGCACAAGATGCAGGGAAACTGAGCGACCTGATCATCAGGCAGATGCGCCTGGCTGGGATGAAGTGGCCGCCAGACTGGTGGGCTGTCGTCCTCGTAGGTGATGCAAAGCGTGCGGACGATGCGCAGGTTCTGATAGCCGCGAACGAACGGATTCGGTTGGATGGACATGGGATTTCTCCAGCAGAGAATAGGCGGAGCTATCCCCTGCTGGGGATTAAGCCCCAGCGGGTGGATGAAGTGGTGGACGCTCAGGCGGAGCGGTGGGAAGTGCTGCTTTCCAGCAGGCGTTCGGCGAGCCTCAGACGCAGGGCACCTCGGGTGACGTCATCGCCGATACCGGCGAGCAGGCTGACGGTTTCGAGTGCGATCCGGGCGGCCGCCTCATCAAGGTCGCCAGCCTGAATCGCCTTGTGCAGGTCCTGCCCGAGTTCCAGGGCGCGGGTCGAGCTGCTGTAGACGGTGACGTCGCGGCTGATGAACATGCCGTTGCCGCCAAACTCGAAGAGAAGCGGCCTGTCGCTGTGCCAACATCCCTCGAACTGGATGGCTCGCAGGCCGTGTCCGTCGTCGAAGCATCTGGCGACGACAAACAGCGTTTCCAGTTCCGCGCTGTCCTCGAAGCGATGAGCCTTGAGCAGGTGATCCAGTTGCGGATCGCCCGCCGCGGAAAAGTGCTTCGCCAGCAGGCGTAGGTAGGACTGAATGCTGGGCTCTTCATCCTCAGGGAACGGCCGGCCGAGCTGGTAGGCCAGTTCGACCAGGTTGTCGCGGATGTCGTCCCATTGCGGATCGCTGCCTTCGGATATCCGGGCGATGTACGTCTCTCCGTCGCCGGGATAGGTCTCGTCCAGATTGAACCCGCCGAACAACGCGGTGATGACCGGCGTGATCCGGTCGAGCACAAGAACGCCGGTGGCGTCGTAGTAGTTGTTGGACATGGTGGCTCCTTGGTTGAAGAAACTGCGGAGACGCGCCCTGGCGGACGTGGGGAGTCCGCAGGGTTGCGAAGCGAGGTATCGACGCCAGACAGGCATCGGTCCTCGGGATGACGGACGCAGCCGCTCAGCGGGCGGGCATGCCTGCTGGTGGTGTGTCCGATGGGGGATAGGTCACGGTCAGGAACTGCCTGCCGTTGTGATCGCGGAAGCAGGTGCCGTCCGGTACGGCAACCCAGGTGATCCAGTCATGAACTTCCAGCGTCGTGCCGCGAACGAGTCGGGCTCTGAACCAGCGGCCTGGCAGTTGGCCGTCGCCGTAGAAGCCAGCGCTGGTGCGCGCGTGATGCGCGTTGAGTCGCCGGACGGTTTGTCTGAGCGTCAGGGACATGTGCCACTCCTGAAATGAGAAGGAAGGACACGACCCCGGCAGGGACACGTGTCCCTCGTGGGGTTGGAGAAAAGGTGAGAGTTCGGCGGCGAGGCAGACTCACCAGCCGTTGTAGTTGAGGACCAGGTCGGCGATGACCTTGCGCCGTTCCAGATCGAGGCCGCCGAGATCGGACAGACCCTCGAAGCCACAGCGCTTGAGCATCGCAGCACCCTCGCGGCTGTTGTAGAAGCTCACCATGGCCGAAAGGAACATGCGCTGACCGGAACTCAGGACGCCCAGTGCGTCGTTGACCATCAGCATGTTGGGACGCAGGTCCCACTTGGTGGTGGCACGCTCCAAGCCGGACCGCGTCCCGTCGCCGAACCATTCGGCACCGGCGATTTCGGCGCCGCGCTTCCAGGCCCGGAAGAACGCGGCTGGAGCCTTGGTGAAATGCGCATCTTCCAGCGCGATCTGATCGAACACATCTTGAGGCAGAGACAAACTCATGAGGAATCTCCTTGGGTGGCAGGACAAATCACGGGTACGAGCGCTGCATCCATGCACCTGTCGTCAGGGCTGTGGCTGCGGCGTCGCGGCTTGGGAAGTACTCGAAGGACTCGCGGGAACAAGGGCCGTCGTGGTCATCGAACGTGCCGATGTAGAAACCAGCGGCACTGCGTAGAACCTGCAGAGGCAGGCGCTTGCCGACAAAGGTCAGGGCCAGATAGCCGATGGACTCGGCTCGGGCCGCCAGTGCCGTGATGGGCGGTGAAGAAGCAAGGGACATGGAGCGCTCCATAGGGGAAATGGAAAGCGCCACATCCCGACGGGATGAAGGAACTTCCCGTGAGGTGGATCGGAGCATCGACGCCAGGTGATGGCGGCGTCCGCGCAAGCGATGCGAAGCGGACTGGTTCGGTCGAAGCGGAGGTTCCGCGGTGCAGCCTTGAAGACCGAAGCTGCCTGGGCATGGCGCTGACGAAGTCAGCAACACATGGGCATAGCTTCAGAGAGCCCTGTGCGCCTGTCGCGAAACAAACCGCAGCCGCCGCATTCCCGATTTCGCAGATGGGGTAGATCGTCAGTTGGCTGGCCGTAGACGCGCCGATGGCAAAGAAAAGCCCCGCAAGTGCGGGGCTGGTTGTGGAACTTCTCGCTACGGTTCATCCGTATACGCGGGCCATGATGGATCTCCATCGACGGCGTGCCGCTTCCATCGCGCGAAGGCTTCTTCGCGCGGCAGCTCGTCCAGAATCACGATGTCGTCGCCTTGCTTGGCGCGCAGCTTCGCGAAGAACACCGGCTTGTCG
>LNAP01005311.1_pt1 | contig 12244 bp, 9 predicted proteins | sample 602601 | NCBI WGS metagenome assembly LNAP01 (sample SAMN02440304, study PRJNA202911) | soil metagenome | biome: Subtropical and temperate rainforests or woodlands; isolation source: soil samples (1 kg each in a 20% v/v slurry with milli Q water) were... ... | reverse complement strand
GGAAACCTTGCCGCTAGGGATGTTTGTGATGCCATGCTGTAAAGCTCCAGCAGTTTTGAAGACAAGTATTAATGGCCTGCAGTTCTTCGCCCATGTTTCTGACGAATGTGCTACTGCGCCTGAGACCGTCTGGCACAAGAGTGGAAAGGCAGCCGTCCTTGCAGCGCTTCGGTCGATGGGAATAGAGGGTCGTGAGGAGGTGCCGGGGCGATCTAGTAAAGGGGCGAAGTGGGAAGCCGATGTGCTGTTCACCGCTTCTGGACGTGTGATCGCAATCGAGCTCCAGCGGTCGTATCAGACTTTGCGAGATTTCTTGCGGCGCCAAGAACGCTACGCGGACTCAGGAGTGGAGTGTTTCTGGTTACTGCGGCGTGAGGTCTTCCGCACGTTAGCGAAGTCCACCGCTCAGTTGGCGCTTAAGCGCGATCATGGCGGTGTTTTTCCTGACGAAGGTATTGGCACGGGAGCTCTCCCTGAACTTCCTGTGGCCATACTATGTCCAGAGGATCAGCCACCTGTTCAGTTCGGTCTAGGCAAAGCTGCAACGGCGCGAGAATGGTTGGAAGCCATTTTGAGCGGAAACTTCGGGCATCAAGATGGTTCTTGGTGCATCGATTGAACGAGTCGTTTTGAGTCCGCTAGATCTGACCTGACCTGTATTGTTATATCCGTTTGAGCCCAAGTCGCTCAGATGCGACGGTTAATTTGCCTCTCGTAGCGCCCTGATCCTAGCAGTGAGTTCGACCTCTAACTGGCGAATTCCTTGCTCATTGCCTAAATAGCGGATGTGTCGAAGGTGAGCGATATCGAAAGGGATATCTGCTGGGTTCTGGGTGACAATTATCACTTCTTTGCCCAAAGCATGGGCAATGCCCATCTCATAGAAAACATTCGCGTTCTTCCCGGTGCAGTCGCATACAACGATTGCGGCTTGGTCGATAAGAGCAACAACATCTTGGATAATCGCTGGATGATCCCAACGATTGTCTGCTCTGCCGCTTTGCATCCCATTCGCTGTCGCCGTACACTGAATCGCTTCCCATACTGCGTTAAACCCAGTGAAGGGCATCATTGTGGACAAAAGGTTGGGATCCACTCGCTGCGGTGTTTCTAGTTGAAAAACCGTTGGTTGTCGAACTGGCTGACGCCATTCAGCCAGTAGCACTCGGAATAGGTCGGCGTCCTTTATCGCCCAGTGGCTATGCACGAATGGACTTAACCTTCTTCGTGGAATGTGAATCCCGAGCGCGGGGGCGAGTGCAATCAGATCATTTTGAGGAATTGGCGGGATATCGGGGTCATATCGATACTCGATAGTGACACTTCCCCCTTGTGTTCGAGTGCTCGTAATCTCACCCACATGGGCGAACTGCTCGGTGCCATTGCCCCACGTCTCCGGAGCGAAGATTGCAGGGAGAGTTCGCATCCGATCAAAATTGGGCAGGCCTTCTTTTTTCCAGTCTGACTCTTGTTCTTGAGCAATATAGATGCGTCCAAGGGATACTTCATCTCGGCGGCCGCTCCATCCGCCCGCTTTAACCAATAGATTGAACATGCATCCATTCCTGTGTGAGAGGGTCCGAGCCATTAAGTGGCCTGAGGCATTCCAGTGTAACGGAAATGTAAGTGCCTACTATTGCTCCGTCATCGGCTCAACCAGCCGAATTCCGCCCACTTCAGGTCGGGTTAGATGATCTGCATTTGGCTACAATCAGCCATAAGCGACTAGGTAAGCGTCGGCTAATCACCGCTGGTGTGCACGCTGGCGAAAAGAGCATCGACGAGGTAAAGTTTGTTCAATGTGTGCGGAGTTCAATGACGCTCGCTAATACGGAGAAGAAAACGTGAAGACATGGGGATCAGAAAAGGGAGCGGATAAGACCTGCACTAAGTGTGGATCCGTCTATGAGGTTCTCTATCGCCAAGTGCCAGTGAAGGACGTGGATTCTGCAAACTGCCATGTTTGCGGTCAAGAGTTGGATCGATGGAGATCGACTCGGTATCCAAGTTTCACACTGAAGACACGCGGACAGTGGCCTCAAGATGCGCCAGCAGAATAACCAAGTCATGGATTCATTTTCTAGGCGCAACGGGTTGAAACGGCCTGATGCAGAGATCTCCATCCGTTATGAGGCTCCAGATGAGCTTCGCGATGCAGTGATCGCAATCGCATATAAGTGCGGTCTAAAGCCTACTGGGCTGCGACAGACCCTATGCGAGATACTCTACCGCTCACCAGACTCAAATAATTGGTCGGAGTCAAATGTCGATGGTGAGGTCCATCAACTCATTGGCGACTGTGAGTGGTTCGAAGTGTATGACTTGGTCGAACTACTTGCTGAACAGTACGACCGCCGTGGTATTGATTTTGCAGGTGAGATCAACCGGATGTTCCGGATCAAAGGTGTGGGCTGGCAGCTCGTAGGCTCGCGCCTTGAGATGCGAGGTCCCGAGGCCTTTGAACAAGCAGTAAAAGAAGGGCGCGAGTTGCTAGTCCAGCGTGGCAATAGCACCGCGGCCAACGAGCTCCATGAGGCCATCCTTGATCTATCTCGACGACCGAATCCGGAGGTCAGTGGAGCGATTCAGCACGCGATGGCAGCACTGGAGTGCGTTGCACGCGATGTGTGCGGTAGTAAGGACACGCTCGGTGACCTGTTGCGCCGAAACCCTGATCTGTTTCCCAAACCGGTGAATCAGATCGTGGATAAGGCTTGGGGCTACACGTCCAACTTCGGCCGACACCTCACTGAGGGCAATCAGCCGGCGTTTGATGAGGCCGAGCTTATGGTGGGGTTGAGCGGCGTGCTTTCTCGCTATTTAACCCGTAGGTTCCCACGCAGTTAGATGGGCGGTGCGAGCACCATTGTGTTTTTTGGCCGATGAAGTCAGTTTCTTTCTATATGCTGGCAGTGTCAGTTTGCCTTTGCGGGGATGTTGCTGTTGTTTGGAGTGGTTTTAGGCAATACATTTGGCGACAGATTTATGTCGCCTATTTTTATGGTTTATCAGCATAGTGAGCTTTTTGTTATGTACTCCCAGTTCCTAAATAACACTCTTGGCAAGCCGTTATGGTTGCATGGAACGAAAACCAAGTTCAACTCGTGGTCCTTTCCACCACCGATGAAAGACGCACTGACGGTTAGGCACAGCGCAGTTTTCTTCACAACAAATTATTCCTTCGCACAAGCTGTGGGGCCGAATGTAGCTTGCGTTTCGCTCCGAGAGAAGGCCAAAGTTCTCGATGCCACAAGTGACTACTCTGGCGCCGAGCAACTCCGTCAGGAGGTTGCATCCCATGCGCTTGCTAGTCGGCTGATTAATGTGAATCAAGAGTATTGGCATAATGGTTGGAAAGACGGTAGTGTTTTGCGCATGGCTTTTCAGGATCCGCAAGTTCACAAAACTCTTTCTGCGACAGTTGAGCAGCAGATGAAGCTAGTACGGCTTGACAGAAAGGTTGTTGAAACTATGGTTCTACAAAATGCTACACGTGGATTTATAGAACTGATTTGCGATAAGGCTAGGGCGCTTGGGTATGATGCTCTTTTTGGATATGAAATCGATCGTCATAGCGTATCTAACTCTGTTCTGAAGCAACCCTGGTTGGCCGTACTTAGGCGTAGCGTTGTTTCCGACCCGGAATGGATCTCATAGCAAGGCTCCTAACCATTAGATTCAAGCGGCGCTGCTTCGCTCAATTCGTTCGACTAATTGCCGCTTCGAGTCATTTCCGGGCAGACATGATTCCCTCACGATCGGTGATCGGGTTTTGAGGTTAGTGCGGTTGAAAAATAATGAGCGCTACCATCCGCGCAAGAGGCATACTGTATAGGTGAAACGCTGTAGAGCTGCGAGTCTAAGGGGTTATACGCGCAAATGTAATTTGCGTATAACGATCGCTTCGCGCTGCAAAACCAATAACGGCGTAATGCGAGTCGGTAGCTTTGGGTTTAAGTGGAGCAATTGCTCGCAAGGCGGGGGCTTGCTTACATACCACCTTGCCTGGCTGCAGAGGGAGAATACTTCGCTCACAAGTCCCTGTTTTTGGCTGCCAAAAAAAGATCTACGTGGGCGATGGATGCCATGCCGAGCATGGCTGGCAACCAAGGGATGAGATAGGCGATTGCACCGATTTTCTCAAGATTGCAACCCGGGGCACGCTACGTCTACTCCCATTAGGAGCGCATTAGAAGGCGTAGTTGTTGGCGTTTGGGGGCTGCTGTTTTTTACTAAATTAACCTAACATATTACAGTACTACGCTGCTATTTTTATATCGTAACTAATTGATCATAAACGATAAATTTAAAATAAATATTTAAAATAGTAGCCGGAAGTCAAGTATTTGGTATCCAGAAGTCAAGTATTTGGTAGCTGGAAGTCCAGTAATTGGTAGTTGGAAGTCAAGTCGATTTGGTTCGGTAGATTCGCCTATCCCTGAGGGTTTCCAAGGGTATGACTTCCTTAATTATAATAGTGCGGTATCCAGTGCGGTATCCATATACCCACAAATGCGATAAATGCCAACATCCTTATTTAACGATCATCCGACAGACTTATGAGCGGCACCCACAAAACAGCCAGCAAAGCTAAGGTTTTGTTGGAAATCGAATCGCTTAACACGCAGATTGCCATACAAGAAAGTTTTCGCGCCTCAATGATCGAGGAGGATAGCCAGCGGCCGGTTGTTCAAGAAACGATCGGAAGGCTTACCAGGGCTCGTTACTTTCTCGAGAGGGACCTGCAAAGTTCCTTAGTGCTTGAGCAGGTTGACGAAGATTCGACCGATGATGTGCTTGATGAGCGTCGCAAAGGACAGCCTGTTAAGCGCGGCGCGAATGTATACCTACCGATTGCAGCAAGTGAAAACGTTATCAATCTACCTAATTGTCTGTTGCGATCTGCGGTTTTCGGAGCGGTTCGTGGTGGTAAGCCACTGGAAAACCAGAATCTCGGTTCACACAAAAATGTCACCATCAAGATGACGGGTTGTCAGTTAAATGCATACGATCGTCGTGTGTTAGCCGCTTGCCTGGGGTTTTACCAAGAACCCACCACTGCTCGAAAATCGGCCAGACGTGCTCCTCTTCCGCTGGCTAACGGCATAGACGACAGTGGATGGAACCCGATAACGTATTGGGGGCTCAGGCAAGCGATGGGGCGCTCTTACGGGAAGAAGGTCGCCAAAGCAATTCAGACCAGTCTTGTAAGATTGAACGATGCTCGATTACAAGTCTCCTCGGGCGACGACAGCCTGCCGGCAATGCCGCTGGTTGAGGTCCTGTTTGAAGATGGCCATAGTTATCCCATGTCGACGGAGCCCGATGGGGGAGATACCATTTCGTTTAGGGTCCTTGATAGCTTTGCCTCTCTTTATATACTAGGCGGCGACAAAGCATTAACTAAGATCGATAAGGCTGGGCTTATGACCTACACGCAGGCTCTCCCGTCTTGGTTGGCTTGCTACTACTCTTCCCATCAGCGGCCGTTCAAAACCCATATCGAGAATTTACGCACATACTGTGGGGCAACCTCGACACGGAAAGCATTCCAGAGCCTGCTGAAGAACGCGCTAACCGAATTTCAATCCCCGGAAACGCCCAATCAGTTTCGGGTATCCCGATTTGAACTGACCAAAACGGAGGTCACGGTGCATCTTGCGCGCTGGAAGTCGTAGGCGTAATCGCTGCTCAACGAAGGGGAGGGCCGCGTTTCAGTCCTGGGGCGAGAATCGATGCTTTCAAATCGTATTTTTCTTGTAGACGCGAGGCCTTTTCCCTGTTTGACGTTCTGACTCTGGAGTCGCTTTGAAGGCCTCTAGCCAAGCCTGCAAGTTCGGCACTTTTTTGCGGTGATGATGAAGAACTTGCTCCGCGCCAACTAAAGCAGCAAGTTCTTTCACTGTAATGCGTTCACCTGCGGCTTTGCATTTTTCAATTTCTTGATTGAGCTTGTCGATCAGCTGGTTTTCAATATGTGACCAGTTTCTCGGTCTGGCCTTAGGTCGGCGCAATACCTCTGTTGGGCTACGCGACGGAGTGGGGGAGCTTGCTAGAAAGCCGTTTAGCAATACATGCTTCAGCGCCGTGGAGTTAATCATAGACGCTCGGAACATGATGGCGGGCCATGTATTGCGCTTGCCGGGTTGGAATCGGAGGCCAAGTGTTTGCAGATATGCTTGGCCGTAGTAAGTTTGCAGATCGTTGGACAAGACCTCACCGATGATTTGTGTGCCCTTAAAGCCATAACCCAGTTTTGCAGCTTGAGCACGATAATGAGTAGTCCAGTCGTGCCGAGGTAGGTCATTATTCAATGCGGCCACTGATATGCGCGTAACACTCCACAATACGTCGTAGGGCACTCTGCAACTATCCATGAGCGAGCCTTTAGCCTCATCGGGCGGCATAAGGGCATGAGGTGAACGAATGCCTATATCACTGACACGTAGCCTACCGCCGTGGACAATGCATAGGGCGACGCCAGGCAGTTGATGCGATCTTCGCCAATAGGCATCACCATAACGTCGCAAATCCTCGGTGATGCATTGTTGGCAAAAACGTAGCCTAGCTGTCGTTTTGCTTGCATTTTGCGCAGCGGCAGAGATGGAAGCCGAGTTACCTCCAGTACTTAGTACCGCCCCTAAAAGCCTATCTTGTTCACTTTTAGGCATGAACGCCAGCATGTATGGCAAGAGCGTGTGGCGCTGTATAAACCCAGCATGATCCATGCCGCAGGCTCGTGCGAATCCGCTCTGCCGTGCAATGACCATCGGAGCGTAGGTGCTGGTTACCCCTGAAAGGATAGGCATCAATCGCTTCTGTGATATTCCTAACTGCCGGGTTGCCCGATGTAGCAGGCTACCCAGGAGCTCGTCAGGGTACGGACGAAGTATATACATTGTTATAGTGAAATAACTTGCTCAAGGTTTGGGGCCATTCCGAGCTTTTTGAGTTGATCAAGGACAAGCGTGCCTTCGGCCGAGGCATGAGCAATAGCACGCCGATAGTCGTCAGGCCGCTCGTCAAAGAGATCAGCAGCTAGGGGTTCAGTGGTTTTGGCGCGCCGCTTTCCTTTTACAGGCTTGGGAGTGGTCAGGGAGGCTACGGCACTCTTCACGCCTTGTGCCAAACTAGCGGTCGGATCCTTCTGCGCGATCTCGGCTGCCACCTGAGCCGAATCCTCTGCATTGAAGCCCATGGCGGTTAACCCTGCTGCTAGTCGGGGCGTGAAGGTTTCGTCGTCGGCTTTTACGCTATAGAGCGGAGATTTCATCATGTTGAGCTTGCGATTAACACGGTCCAAATGCTGCTGCATGTTCAAGGGCGCAACGTCGTCGTACTGATTGAGTAGCTCCATATTGTCGCTGCGAAGCGCGTCGATGACTGGGTGCATCAGTTTGAACTCGTCGTTGAAAACAGACTCCAGCAGCTCTGGCGTAAGCTTTTCGGTGCCATCCAGCATTGCCCGCGCCTGAGCAGACGTAAAAAGCTTAATCGCCAAGTCGATCACGCCCTGCGTGCACTCATACATGTAATAGCTGAAAATCGGATCCAGTGGCACAGGCTTTTGCACCCACTGGAACTGCCAAAGCACATCGAGGAAGTCATCCCATTCTGTTGGCTCGCCAGCTGTGCCCGGGTAAAGCCGATCCCACGGTGCAATCCCATGACCACTTGCGCGCCTCGATTGACGAAAATCCATGCTTAGCACTTTCGCCGCTTTGTTCGTGCCGATGAACAGGATCGGCACCTTCAGGTCGTTGCAGGCCGATACTAACTCGGTCATCACTGTTTGGCCGCCTTTCGTAGCGTTAGCCAGGTTTTGCACTTCATCGCATATGAGCAGGCCGACCAGATGCAAGTTCATGACCCTGGCTACGCTGCGCATTAACGTATCCGCGCCGGTTCTACCGCGTCGAGCGTATTGATCGTAGTAGTTCGCCCCAGGTATCAATTCGTCGATTTTCTGCAGAATGCCGTGGGCGAGACCTTTAATCGAAGAGCCGTCGCTTGGCATTTCCACATGCAAGTAGGGGATTTGAAAAAGGTTGTGCTCCTCGTGATATATGACTTTGGGTATATGTGCACACCACCGATTCACGGTAGTGGTTTTGCCCATCCCGGAGATTCCGATCAGTGACGTAGAAATTTGGGGGGTGCGCGAGTTTGCTGTTTGGCTGAAGCTCTGACCAGCAACTTGCTTTGCGTAGATCGACTGGAAGATCTGAGCATGTTCTGGCGTCTGAGGTGCGCGCCCGACGTAGCCTGAGCGCAGCATTGAGTCTAGTGCTCTGCCAAGCTCAACGTGGTTGCGCATTGGGATCATGAAATTTTGAAGGCTTTCTAGCATCATTATCCGATCAGACGAAGGCCATTCGCGCTGGTCAGGGCTGAAGTCGGGCATTAGGGTAAGCGCATCTAAGAGGTCCTCTTCGCTCATTGTCGGTGGCAGTGCTTCAATTAGCGGATTGCCCCGAAACTGCGGGATGCGCTGCTCTGTGTACTTGGCGGTTACTGCGTGAAGCGGTAAGTTCATAAGGCTGAGTCGATTTCGAATGGTGGTTAGATGGAGATGGAAGTTGGTTTTCACGCCCGCAGGCGAGCCCTGGCTGCAGCGACTCGCTCATCCAAAGACAAGGGTTTTTGAGTACTAGCACCCCCTAGCACCGAAACATTGGCTGATTGAGCGATTTCAGGATTTTCGGGAGTAGAGCCAGGAGACTGGCGGGGCGTGTCATCTCGCTTGCCACCCTCAATTTTCGCCAGCATTTTGCGCTCCAAGCCGCGCTCTTGCTCTCGGACTTCTTGGATATCTGCTCGGCGTGCTGAGCGTGAAACCTTGTTCTTTTCGTTTTTGAGTTTTTGGCGAGCTGCGTTCATGCGGGGTTTGGTTCGGTTGTCCAAATCAACGCGATTCTGCAACCGGCTGTGTTCAGCTTCAAGCCTGAGAAGTTCGCGCAAGGCTTCGTAGTACGCTATTTCGTCGAAGCTCATGCCGCGGTATTTAGAACTCCGCTCTGTCAAAGTGGCGACATACGGCTTACTTTTGCCGTCTAGGGGATGAACATAAATAGAGTCCGCCAACCGGGTGTCATACGATACTGTGACCTTGAATCGGCTTTTCCGCGCGGTTTCAAACCATTTGTGCTCGATCGCCTCAGGGAAACTGTAGTAACAGCCATCAAATTCGACTCCATGCTCGGTTACGCTAGCCTGCTTTTTGCGCAGCAGAGCAAATCGCACAGTGGAATCCTCATACTTGGTTAGCAGGCCTGCGCGAGTGACAATCCCATGGTTCCAAAGGTCAATAGGCGCTGGGCGAACGCCATCCAGCAGTTCTTTGGTGCTCATGTCGTAGTTCAGGATTTCACGCCGGTTGTGCGCAATAATCGTATTCAGAATCAAGTTCCCAAAGTCACTCATCGTCAAGCAAGCATCCTTTTCAAAGTGCTTGCCGCGACGCCGCGTCGCATTCGAGGGTGGGTCATATGCCGGTGCGATTGGCCGAATGCTGTCATGTACTAGCTTGAATCCACACTCCACTAAAGGCTTCCAATCTGGGCGCTTGCCAGGCAGGTTAGTGACGGTAACGTGTAGGCCCTCCGTAATATTGCTGCTAGCGTGCGAGATCATATCGCCCCTGTCGGCAAGGAACTCAGACGGGAAAACCTGATGCGCTGGCCAATCGTCTGGGTTGTATGGCACACCGTAACGTGCGCATAACTCCCGCTTATCCTCTGAGATACTCAGAATGGCTTGCATGGCACCGTTCCAGCTTGCGTTTTCCAGCCCGAAGTAGAAACCAACGATAAGTCGGGATTTGCGGTCTATGATGAGATACAGAGTGGGCTTGCCGATTATCTTATTTACATCTTCGCTCGACACAAGGTATATATCTGCGATTGTCGCGTCGATTTCGTAGTAATGCCCGACGCCTTGGCAGTCGGCCATGATGGAGCCTAACTTCTTACGGTGATCCTTCTCAAAGTCTGAGTCACCCTCACGACTGCGGATGCGTACTTCTATGTTGTAGTGCTTGCGCAGAAATCGGCGGAATTGGCGTATGGTCGGGCGTGAGCCTAGAGGGTTAACGTGTAGTTTTCCATTCCCGTCGGCAAAACTATAGTGTTTGTTTACTAGCGACGCATATACGTCGGCCACTGATTTCCGCTGATCGGGCAAATACTCGCTTTTGATGGTGCGGTGAAAGTGTTGAGCATCCTGAGTCGTAAGCGGATAGATGCCGCCAGAGTGCTTGGGCTTCCGACCGCGACCAGCAGTTATCGCCGTTGTAGCATTAGGCCCACCCGTTAGGGGTGTAGGCCTTCCAGATAAGTGGTAGTCCGGTAAAAGCGCGTTTTTGTCTTGGCCGCGCTGCCAGAATCGGCGCAGACCTTTGTATAAGGTGGCGGGCGAGCATCCGATCTTATTCGCGTGAGTTGTAAGGGCCTGTTTTCGAAATGCAGGGTCAAAAAGGGATGTGCCGTGCTGGTTAATGAGCGGTTCAAGCCTTGTCCATGCTTGATCACACCGTTTAAGCTGTGCGTCACTGTACTTGTACGGAGTCGCATCTGTCGGGGATAAGCGAACTAGATCCTCAAGATCCGAATAGAGCCAGCATGCCGGCCAGGCAAGGTGATCGTCCAGGCAAATTACCCATGCCTTATCTGCCGCTACATCCGCGTGAAGTAGGCGGAATCGTGCCCCTGCTAATAAGAAGACATCGTTCTTAAATAGCACGGCTGCCCCCTACGGCACGCAAGCGCCCAGCCCGTGAGGTCATTTCGAAGGCTGCTAGAGGCTCGCGGCTCAAGTCCGTAGATTCGAGGTCTGGAATCAACGCGCGCTCTTGCATTAGCATCCTGGCAACGCGTAGACCTGTGCCTTGCTCAAGGCCGTAGCGCTGATCAAATGATGCGCAGTAGCTCGCCAGGGTGTCGGTATCGGCGACGCCTTCTTGGGCCAACTCATCCGCCATCCGTGTCTGTAGGCTGGTGTAGAAACCTGGATGAGGTTCAATTTCGCCTGGCTTTAACAGGGCATCGCGGATCCAATATATATTTTTGATCTTTTGCTTAGGCAGCTGCGAGTGGTACATCAAGTAGTGCGCGCATTCAATCTGTTCAAAGTAGGTGCGTTGAATTTCGAGCTTTTCCAGCGATGTTGCATCTTCGGCTTCTTCATCGCGCTTGGCATTTAGCGCTATGTAGGATTCGCCATCAGGCCCCATAACGGTGAGCAGAAAGTCGACGGTCATTACGGTCGGCACTTTTGTGCCAGGGTAGTGCGGATGGCGAATTTTGAGTTGTTGCGCGATTGTTTGAGTGAGCTCGCGATCCAACGGATACTGCTCGCGTATGTCTATGACAGCACGTGACCACTCACAGGCTATAAATTCCGAGAGAAAATGGTGCTCGCGTCCGGTTTTCAAGCCCCACACCCGACGTGAGCGCCCGAGGCTGCTCACATCAAAGACTTCTATCCAGGGCTTATAGGCAGAACCGGCGCCATCGCCGTAACCTGCCTTCAGCCTCTCTGTAATCTTCTTTTCGTTCCAAATGATCCGCGACATAACGGTCCCTACATTAGTGATGCGATTTTGTTGTATAGGGAACCGCGTACTTCTACTTCTAAGGCAAAAATCGCATGAATGTCTTTATACGTACTAAAAAATGTAAATACGTTTTATAGCACGAAAAATCATCATTTACGATGTATTAACGTTGTTTTTGCTGTATAGATATGGTATAGAGTGGTTAGTCACTAGATATCTGGCGGTTAGAATGGTGGCGTTTTCTATAGTCACCACAACAACACATGCTCACTTGGGAAGAGGAGGCTCGCCGCATTCTGAAAGCGGAGCTTGCGCGCGCTGGTATCGGCTATAAAACGCTTGCCAAGAGGCTTGATGCGCTTGGCATTACGGAGTCTGACGTGAACTTGTCGAACAAGATTTCGCGTGGCAAGTTTTCGTTCGTTTTGTTTTTGCAATGCATGAAAGCTATCGGGGTGACCTCAGTCGACGTCACTACGGCAGTCGAGCCCCTAAAACACGAAAAGCGTTGATCGCGCCTCACCGGCGCGTAAGCGATCGTTGGTGGTCAGGCATCATGGTTCGACCAGAACCGCAGGTCTCCTGCAGCAAGCAAATCTCGGCGACTCGGGCGGCATGGTAGGCCTATTCATTTCCTGACGCACGCCGCAAAGCCCTCTCATCTTTTTAAGGAGGCGCACAGCACCCACA
>LNAP01005831.1_pt1 | contig 12245 bp, 10 predicted proteins | sample 602601 | NCBI WGS metagenome assembly LNAP01 (sample SAMN02440304, study PRJNA202911) | soil metagenome | biome: Subtropical and temperate rainforests or woodlands; isolation source: soil samples (1 kg each in a 20% v/v slurry with milli Q water) were... ... | reverse complement strand
CAACACCTACATCGGCAACGCGCCCAACCTGATGGTCAAGGCCATTGCCGAAGACCGTGGCGTGAAGATGCCCAGCTTCTTTGGCTACATGCTGTGGTCGTTTGGCATCCTGGTGCCGCTGTTCGTGGTGATGACCTTTATCTGGTTCAAGTGAAGTACACCCCCCTGAGCGACTTTGTCGCTTCCCCCGTCTCTCGCATCGCTACGCGCTGCGGGAAGGGGGACGCCGCCCTCGCTGCAGGGCGGCCCTTGCTCGGCGGCCCTGGCCTGGATCGCGCCAGTTTCATCAGCGGTGATCGACGCACAACACAATGGAGATAAAAAAATGAGCAAACCCCGCATCCTGGTCGCCCGCGCGATTTTTCCTGAAGTGGTGGAGCGCCTGGCGCAGCATTTCGAGGTCGAATCCAATCCCGATGACGTGATCTGGTCGCCCCAGGAGCTGGCCGCGCGGCTGGCCGACAAGGACGGCGCCTTCACCACCGGCAGCCAGCGCATCGATGCCGCGCTTCTCTCCGCCGCGCCGCGCCTCAAGATCGTGGCCAACATGGCCGTGGGTTACAACAACTTTGACGTGGATGCCATGACCGCCGCCGGCGTGCAGGGCACCAACACGCCCGATGTGCTGACCGAAACCACGGCCGACTTCGGCTTTGCGCTGCTCATGGCCACGGCGCGCCGCATGACCGAGAGCGAGCATTTCCTGCGCGCCGGCAAGTGGACCACCTGGCGCTACGACATGTTTGCGGGCAGCGACATCCACGGCAGCACGCTCGGCATCATCGGCATGGGACGCATTGGCCAGGGCATTGCCAAGCGTGGCGCGCACGGCTTTGGCATGAACGTGGTCTATCACAACCGCTCGCGCCTGTCGCTCGCGCTGGAGGCCGAATGCAAGGCCCGCTATGTCGAAAAAGACGAGCTGCTGCGCACGGCCGACCATGTGGTGCTGGTGCTGCCCTACACCCCGGCATCGCACCACACCATTGGCGCGGCCGAGCTGGCGCTGATGAAGCCCACGGCCACGCTCATCAACATTGCACGCGGCGGCATCGTGGACGACGCGGCATTGGCCGTGGCGCTGCGCGAGCGGCGCATTGCCGCTGCCGGGCTGGATGTGTTCGAGGGCGAGCCCAGCGTGCACCCCGACCTGCTCACCGTGCCCAATGTGGTGCTCACGCCGCATATTGCCAGCGCCACCGTGCCCACGCGCCTGGCCATGGCCAACCTGGCGGCCGATAACCTGATCGCCTTTTTTGGCGGGCGCGGGCCGCTCACGCCGGTGAACCAGCCGGCTGCAGTGCGATTGGCCTGAGTTTTGAATGAAATCGGCTTCTAGCGCTTATGAGATAAGCGCTAGAAGCTATATAAAAGATAGTGAATTCCTTGACTACTGACACGCTCGTTTTGCTGGCCGCGCTGGCCGCGCTGGCCCTGGTGTTGCTGCTTTTGGTGCTGTTGCTGGTGCGCCGCCCCCGTGTTGATTTGCCGCCCGAATGGCTGGCGCGCCTGCAGGTGCTGGAAGGCACCGCACAGGCCACGCAACTGGCCGTGGCCAAGAACGATGGCGCCATGGATGCGCTGGCCCAACAGCTCAGCGGCTTCACGCAGGCCACGCAAACCACGCTCGAAACCCTGCGCCACGCGGTCGATGAGCGCTTGACGCAAACGGTGGCTGAATCGCGCAACGGCCGCGCCGAGCTGCTGGCGGCCTTTGGCGTGTTCGAGGCACGGCTGGAGCAGCGCCTCACGGCACTGGACGCGGCCACGCGCCTCACGCTCGATTCGCTCAAGAGCGACACCCAGTCGCAGCTGGGAGTCATGTCGCAAGCGCTCAAGGACCAGCTCGAAGGCAACAGCTACCAGATCAAGAACCAGTTTGCGGTGTTGCAAGACGCCGTCTCGCAGCAGCTCACCGGCCTGGTGCAGGGCAGCCAGCACAACGCCGAGCAGCTGCGCACGGCGCTCAACGAGCGGCTTGGCGCCATCCAGATGGACAACGCCACCAAGCTTGAAGAAATGCGCCGCACGGTGGACGAAAAGCTCCACGCCACGCTGGAGCAGCGCCTGGGTGAATCGTTCAAGCTGGTGAGCGACCGGCTCGAGCAGGTGCACAAGGGCCTGGGCGAGATGCAAACGCTGGCCGGCAGCGTGGGCGACTTGAAGCGCGTGATGACCAACGTGAAGTCGCGCGGCACCTGGGGCGAAATGCAGCTGGGCGCCATCATCGACAACGTGCTCACGCCCGACCAGTTTGCGCGCAACGTCAAGACCGTGCCGGGCAGCGACGAGCTGGTCGAGTTCGCCATCCGCCTGCCCGGCAAGAACGACGAGCACCCCGTGTGGCTGCCCATCGACTCCAAGTATCCCGTGGAGCAATACCAGCGCCTGATGGACGCGCAGGACGCCGCCGACAAGGCCGCCATCGCATCGGCAGGCAACGCGTTCGAGACCTCGATCAAGCTCGAAGCCAAGAAGATCTTTGCCAAATACGTCTCGCCCCCGCACACCACCGACTTTGCCGTGCTGTATTTGCCCACCGAAGGCCTGTTTGCCGAGGTGATGCGCCGACCCGGCCTGGTCGAAGCCGTGCAGAACGACTGCCGCGTGATGATCACCGGCCCGGCCAACCTGGCCGCCATGCTCAACAGCCTGCAGATGGGCTTCAAGACGCTGGCGATTGAAAAGCGCTCGTCCGAGGTGTGGAGCCTCTTGGGCATGGTCAAGACCGAGTTCGCCAAGTTTGGCGATGTGGTCGAGGCCACCAAGAAATCCATCGACGCTGCCGCCAAGAAGTTTGACGAGGTGGGCGTGCGCACCCGCGCCATCCAGCGCAAGCTGCGCGATGTGCAGGACCTGCCCGCGCCCGACCCCACGTTGCCGCTGGCAGGCGCCGGCACGGCAGCGCTGCCCGGCCTGGACCTCGACGACGATTTGCCGTGAACCGGCTCCCGGCCCGCTGGATGGTGAATGGGTATCAGAGCTTGTAGAAAGCCTTGATCAGCCCCCAGGCCTCCTGCGGGTCGTCCGTGAAGTGGAACAGTTGCAGGTCCTTGGCCGCGATGGTGCCTTCTTCGACCATTACGTCAAAGTTGATCAGGCGCTTCCAGTAGTCCACGCCAAACAGCACGATGGGCACCGGCTTGGCCTTGCCGGTCTGCACCAGGGTGAGCACTTCGAACAGTTCATCGAGCGTGCCAAACCCGCCGGGGAACGCCACCAGTGCCTTGGCGCGCATCATGAAATGCATCTTGCGCAGGGCAAAGTAGTGGAACTTGAAGCTCAGCGAGGGCGAGATGAAGCGGTTGCCGCTTTGCTCGTGCGGCAGGCCGATGTTCAGGCCCACGTTCAGCGCGCCGGCTTCGTGGGCCCCGCGGTTGGCGGCTTCCATGATGCCGGGGCCGCCGCCGGTGCAGATGTAGATGCGGTCGGCGGGGCGCTGGCGCTCGCTGTAGTTGGCCACGAGGCCGGCGAATTGGCGCGCCAGGTCGTAATAGCGGGCGTTGCGCACGGCCTGCCGTGCACGCTGCAGTTGTGCTGCGTCGCCGCTGGCTTCGGCGGCGCTCAACTGGGCCGCCGCCTCGTCGGGCGCCACAAAGCGGGCGCTGCCATACACCACCACCGTGTTCTCGATGCCTTGCTCGGCCTGGCCCAGGTCGGGCTTGAGCATTTCCAGCTGGAACCGGATGCCGCGCGTTTCACGGCGGAACAGAAATTCGGGGTCGGCAAACGCCAGCCGATAGGCATCGGCGTGCAAGGGGTTGTCGTTGTTGGCGTGCGCGTGCAGTTCGGCCCAGGCATCGGCCAGGCGGCGTTCGTTGAGTTGGGTGGTGGCTTCCATGGGATTTCGGACGTCGCGGCGGGTGCCGGACTGTGACAGTGGGGTGTTGACATGGCCCGAGCATTGCATTGCGGGCTCCAGCGGATTTTATAGTCAAAAGGCGCTGTTACGCTTTGCAGCATTGCGCTGAAAGCTATGAAAAAGATAGTGAATCAAGGCCCGGTAAGTCCGAAAAAACCGCCGGCAGGCGAACGCGTCAGGGCCGGCTGGTCAACGCCAGTGCCACCGTCTGCAGGCCCAGCAGGGTCATGAGCAGCGAACCCCCCAGGTGTAGCGCGGTGGTGCCGCCCGCCAGCAGGTAGCGCTGCTGCTGCAGCATGGTCACCACCTCGGCCGAGAAACTGGAAAACGTGGTCAGCGCCCCCAAAAAACCGGTGACCAGCGCCAGGCGCCAGGCGGGGTCGATCTGGGGCAGGGCCTGGAAGGCCGCCACGCACACACCGATGAGGTAGCCGCCCACCAGATTGGCCGCCAGCGTGCCCCATGGCAGCAGTGCGCCGGGGCCGCTGAGCCACAGCCCCAGCCGCCAGCGGGCCAGCGCGCCGAGGCTGGCGCCGATACAGATGGACAGAACATGCAGCATGGCGCCATTGTCCACATCCGGTGGGCCGCGCCCGGCGTTCAGCGGGCAGACATCTGCTGCGGCAGCCAGGTCACGATGCCGGGGAAGACATAGATCAACGCCACGGCGCCACACATCAGCAGGAACATGGGCATGGCCACCTTGGCGATCCAGGGCAGCTGGCGCCCCGTCATGCCCTGCAGCACGAACAGGTTGAAGCCCACGGGTGGCGTGATCTGCGCCATCTCGACCACCAGCACGATGAAGATGCCGAACCAGATGGTGTCGATGCCGGCGGCCTGCACCGTGGGCATGAGCACGCCCATGGTCAGCACCACCATCGAGATGCCGTCCAGAAAGCAGCCCAGGATGATGTAGAAAACCGCCAGCGCCACGATGAGCTGGGCCTGGTTCAGGCCCAGCGACGCAATCCATTCGGCCAGATGGCGCGGCAGGCCGATGTAGCCCATGGCCAGCGTAAGGAAGGCGGCGCCTGCGAGGATCAGCGCGATCATGCAGTACAGGCGCGTGGCGCCCATCAGCGAGTCCTTGAACGTGCCCCAGGTCATCGAGCCCTGCACGGCCGACAGCACCAGCGAGCCCACCACACCCACAGCCGCTGCCTCGGTGGCGGTGGCAAAGCCGGTGTAAATGCTGCCCAGCACGGCCGCGATCAGCAGCACCACGGGGATCAGGCTGCGCGATTCGGACAGCTTTTGCATGAAGGTCATGCGCACGTCGGCGGCAGGCACCTGCTCGGGGTGGCGCAGTGCCCACAGCATGATGTAGCCCGAGAACAGTGCCGCCAGCAAAATGCCCGGCAGCACGCCCGCAATGAACAGCTGCGAGATCGATACCTCGGCCGACACGCCGTACACGATCATGATGATCGACGGCGGGATCAACAGGCCCAGCGTGCTGGCCCCAGCCAGCGTGCCCACCACCATGTGCTCGGGGTAGCCGCGGCGCGTCAGCTCGGGCAGCGTCATCTTGCCGATGGTGGCGCAGGTAGCGGCACTCGACCCCGACACGGCGGCAAAGATGGTGCAGCCCACCACGTTGGTGTGCAGCAGCCGGCCCGGCAGCGCCTGCACCCAGGGGGCCAGGCCCTTGAACATGTCTTGCGACAGCCGGGTGCGGAACAGGATTTCGCCCATCCAGATGAACAGCGGCAGGGCCGTGAGGGTCCAGCTGGAGGCGCTGCCCCAGATGGTCACCGCCATCGCATCGCCCGCCGGGCGCGCCGAGAACAGCTGCATGGCGATCCAGGCGACGCCGGAGAGGGTGAGCCCGATCCATACGCCGCTGCCCAGAATCAGGAACAGCGACAGCATGAGCAGGCCGGTTATGGTGAGATCACTCATGGTGGTAGGTCGAGCCGGGTTTATTCATTGCGCAATGCTTCGCCGGATGGGGCATCCACGCGCTTGCCCATCATCTCCAGCACCAGTTCGTCCACGAATGCGATCGCCAAAATGACGGTGCCAACAGCCATGGCGATTTGCGGAATCCACAGCGGCGTGGCGTCGTTGCTGGTGGAGATGTCGTGGAACTCGTGCGACTGCCAGGCCAGCTTGCAGCTGTACACCGCAAACAGCAGCGCCAGCAGGGTGGCAATGGCCAGTGCCCAGATCTCGAACGCCTTCTTGGCGCCGCCCTTCAAAAAGTTGAGCAGCAGCGTGACGCGGATGTGTTCGCCGCGCTTCAAGGTGTGGGCGAGCGCCAGGAAGCCCGTTGCGGCCATCAGGTAGCCCGCATAGGCGTCCGTGCCCGGCACGTGGAAGTTGAACTGTCGGCTGGCAATGGACAGCAGCACCATCCCCAACAAGCCGACCATGAAAAGCGCCGCCAGGGCGGCGGCGCTGTCGTACAGAAAGTCCAGCAGACGACGCATTTGTGTGGGCGCCTGGGCTTACTTGCGGTAGGCGTCGATCAGGGCCTTGCCTTCGGGGCCAGCCTTGTCGAGCCATTCCTTGAGCATGGTGTCGCCCACCTTGGCCATGTCGGCCTTCAGCGCGGCAGGCGGTGCTTCCACGTTCATGCCGTTGGCCTTGAGCTTGGCCACGGTGTCGGTGTTCACCTTGGAGCTGTTGGCCCAGCCGCGCGCTTCGGCGTCGGCACCCGCCTTGAGCAGGGCTTGCTGCAGGGGTTTGTCCAGCGCATCAAACGCCTTCTTGTTCACCAGGATGGCGTTCTTGGGCAGCCAGGCCTGGGTGTCGTAGTAGTACTTGAGTTGCTCGTAGAGCTTGCTGTCCACACCGGTGGCGCCCGACGTCATCGTCGATTCGACCACGCCCGTGGCCAGGGCCTGCGAGAACTCGGCGGCTTGCACCGTCACAGGCTGCGCACCCACCAGTTCGGCGATGCGTGCGGTGGCGGGGCTGTAGGCGCGCCACTTGATGCCCTTGAGGTCCGCTGCAGAAGCCAGCGGCTTCTTGGTGTAGATGCCTTGCGGAGGCCAGGCCACCGCGTACAGCAGCATCATTCCTTGTTCAGCCAGCTTCTTTTCCAGGAAGGGCTTTTGCGCAGCGTAGAGCTTCTTGGAGGCGTCATAGCTGTCCGCCAGGAAGGGCAGACCATCCACGCCAAACAGCTGCCATTCGTTCTGGAAGTTGGCGAGCAGGATTTCGCCCATCTGCGCCTGGCCGCCTTGCACGGCGCGCTTGATTTCGGGGGCCTTGAACAGCGCGGCGTTGGCGTGCACCGTGATCTTGAGCTTGCCACCCGTGGCCTTGTCCACGTCGCTGGCCAGTTGCACCATGTTTTCGGTGTGGAAGTTGGTGGCGGGGTAGGCGGCGGCCAGGTCCCATTTCGTTTGCGCAAAGGCGGAAGTGGCGGCAAAGCCCGCGGTCAGTGCGAGGGCGAGTGCGGTCACGGGGAAGATTCGACGCTTCATGGGTTAGCTCCGCAGGGTTGGATGTTGAAAAATATGAGGATTCACTCTATCGAACGTAGATGGCTTTGGGGGTAAGTGTTTTGCCTGAACGTCGAAAAATCACCTTCGACTTGCCCGCAAAATCTGCATGCATATCCCGTGCCATGGGAGGCTGCAAGGCGCTTTCCTGCAAGTCTGCGGGCGGTGCAAACAATGCGTCGGCCCCCGTCGTTTCGTCAGCGCAGCTGCTGAACGAAGCGCTCAGAAACTGGCAGGCCTTCGGTGTTGTAACCTCGCAAAAAATAGAGAAGAACGCAGCTTCGCCGCTGCCGATGCGGACACCAACCGTGCAGCGCTACCGTGAGATTCGCGGACATTGCCTGATGGGTCCGCTCCATGCCGGCGACGCACCCAAGCGCGACATCGACGAGTTGGCCCGTTTACTGCGTGTGCTCTCGGGTAGGTACGACCTGGCAATGTGCGCTGCCGCATTGCGGTGGTTGAATTTTGGTTAAAAATGGCTGTGGCGCTTATGTGTAAAGCGCTATTAGCTATAAATTGAGTAGCAAGCAATGCCCGTTCAAACGTCTTTTTCTCCCCGCTGGCAGTTCTGGATCGACCGGGGCGGCACCTTCACCGACGTGGTGGGAAAGCGGCCTGACGGCACGCTGGTCACGCACAAGCTGTTGTCGGAGAACCCCGAGCAGTACAAGGACGCGGCTGTCGCAGGCATCCGCCACCTGCTCGGTTTGAAGCCCGGCGAACCCGTGACGCCCGAGCTGGTGGAGTGCGTGAAGATGGGCACCACGGTGGCCACCAACGCGCTCTTGGAGCGCAAGGGCGAGCCCACCCTGCTCATTACCACCAAGGGCTTCAAGGACGCGCTGCGCATCGCCTACCAGAACCGCCCGCGCCTGTTTGACCGGCACATCGTGCTGCCCGAGCTGCTGTACAGCCGCGTGATCGAGGCGCAGGAACGCATGGGCGCGCACGGCGAGGTGATCGAGCCGCTGGACGAGGCCCACCTCAAGGAGCGCCTGTGGGCGGCCTTCGATGCGGGCCTGCGCAGCGCGGCCATCGTGTTCATGCACGGCTACCGGTACACCGCGCACGAGGAGGCTGCGGCCCGCATTGCGCGCGAAATCGGCTTTACGCAGGTGAGCGCCTCGCACGCCACCAGCCCCATGATGAAGCTGGTGAGCCGGGGCGACACCACGGTGGTCGATGCGTACCTGTCGCCCATCCTGCGCCGTTATGTGGACCAGGTGGCGAGCGAGATGCCGGGCGTGAAACTGTTCTTCATGCAGTCCTCCGGCGGCCTCACGGACGCGCAGGTGTTCCAGGGCAAAGACGCGATCTTGAGCGGCCCGGCGGGCGGCATCGTTGGCATGGCACGCACCGCCGGGCTCGCGGGCCACGACAAGGTCATCGGTTTTGACATGGGCGGCACCAGCACCGACGTGAGCCACTACGCGGGCGCGTTCGAGCGCGAGTTCGAGACCCAGGTGGCGGGCGTGCGCATGCGCGCGCCCATGATGAGCATCCACACCGTGGCGGCCGGTGGCGGCTCCATCCTCGGGTTTGACGGCGCGCGTTTCCGGGTTGGCCCCGAGAGCGCAGGCGCCAACCCCGGCCCCGCCAGCTACCGCCGGGGCGGCCCGCTGGCTGTGACGGATGCGAACGTGATGGTGGGCAAGATCCAGCCTGCGCACTTCCCCAAAGTGTTTGGCCATGCAGCCAATGAGGCACTCGATGGCGACGCCGTGGCGCAGAAGTTTGGCGACCTCGCCACCCAGACCGGCCGCAGCGCCGAAGACGTGGCCCACGGTTTTATCCAGATCGCCGTGCAGCAGATGGCCAATGCCATCAAGAAGATCAGCGTGGCGCGCGGCTATGACGTGACGCGCTACACGCTGCAGTGTTTTGGCGGCGCGGGTGGCCAGCACGCGTGTTTGGTGGCCGATGCGCTGGGCATGACGCGCGTGTTTGTGCACCCGCTGGCGGGCGTGCTCAGCGCTTACGGCATGGGCCTGGCCGACCAGAATGTGATCCGCGAGCAGGCGGTCGAAACCCCGCTGGTGCCCGACGCACTCGCGGGCATCGAAGCGACGCTGGACCAACTGGCCACCACCGCACGCACTGAGCTGGAGCGCCAGCAGGTGGGTGCGGGCACAGCCGTGGTGCACCGCCGCGTGCATGTGCGCTATGAGGGCAGCGATTCGGCCCTCATCGTGCCGTTTGGCTCGCTGGCTGAAATCACCGCAGGGTTCGAGGCTGCCTACCGCCAGCGCTTTGCCTTCCTGATGCAGGGCAAGGGCCTGGTGGTGGAGGCCGTATCGGTCGAGGCCGTGGTGCCCGGCGATGCGCCGGTGGAACCACGCCACACGCTGCAGCCCGCGCGCGAAGTGCCGCGCCGCAGCACCGTGCGCATGTACACCGGCGGCGTGGACGGCGTTGCCGCGTGGCACGACGCTGCCCTTGTGGTGCGCGAAGATTTGCGCCCCGGCGATGTGATTTCCGGCCCGGCCATCATTGCCGAGAAAAACGCCACCACCATCGTCGAGCCCGGCTGGGGGGCGCAGCTGACCGACCTGGACCATCTGCTGCTCAACCGCCGCGTGGCGCGCGCCGTGCAGCATGCCGTGGGCACCACGGTGGACCCGGTGCTGCTGGAGGTGTTCAACAACCTGTTCATGAACATTGCCGAGCAGATGGGCCTGCAGCTGCAGAACACGGCCTACTCGGTGAACATCAAGGAGCGGCTGGACTTCAGTTGCGCGCTGTTCGATGCCGAGGGCAACCTGATTGCCAACGCGCCCCACATGCCCGTGCACTTGGGCTCGATGGGCGAGAGCATCAAGACCGTGATCCGCGAGAACGCGGGCCGGATGCAGCCCGGCGATGTGTTCGTGCTCAACGACCCGTACCACGGCGGCACGCACCTGCCGGACATCACCGTCATCACACCGGTCTACATCGCCGATGAAGCCGAGCCCACGTTCTACGTGGGCAGCCGGGGCCACCATGCCGATGTGGGCGGCACCACGCCGGGCTCCATGCCGCCGTTCTCCACGCGCATCGAGGAAGAGGGCGTGCAGATCAACAACGTGAAGCTGGTCGAGCGCGGCGTGCTGCGCGAGGCCGAGATGGTTGCGCTGCTGCAAAGTGGCGAATACCCCAGCCGCAACCCGCAGCAGAACATGGCCGATCTGCGCGCGCAGATCGCCGCCAACGAAAAAGGCCAGCAAGAGCTGCGCCGCATGGTGGCCGAGTTTGGCCTGGACGTGGTGCAGGCCTACATGCGCCATGTGCAGGACAACGCCGAAGAATCGGTACGCCGGGTCATCATGCGCCTGAAGGACGGGCAGTTCACCCTGCCGCTGGACAACGGCGCGCAGATCAGCGTGGCCGTGAAGGGCCGCAGCGCCACCATCGACTTCACCGGCACCAGCGCGCAGCAGAGCAACAACTTCAACGCGCCCACGGCGGTGTGCATGGCGGCGGTGCTGTATGTGTTTCGCACGCTGGTGCAGGATGACATTCCGCTGAACGCGGGTTGCCTGAAGCCGCTGAAGGTGATCATTCCGCCCGGCTCCATGCTCAACCCCAACCCGCCGGCCTCGGTGGTGGCGGGCAATGTGGAAACCTCCACCTGCATCACCAACGCCCTGCTGGGGGCGCTGGGCGTGATGGCGGCCAGCCAGTGCACCATGAACAACTTCACGTTCGGCAACGCCCGCCACCAGTATTACGAAACCATTGCGGGTGGCAGTGGCGCGGGCGGTGTGTTCGATGCCGCGGGTGCCCTGGTGGGCGGTTTTGGCGGTACCAGCGTGGTGCAGACCCACATGACCAATTCGCGCCTGACCGACCCCGAGGTTCTTGAGTTCCGATTTCCGGTGCGGCTGGAAAGCTATGCCATTCGCGCCAACTCGGGTGGCGGCGGCCGCTGGGCGGGTGGCAATGGCGGGGTGCGGCGCATCCGTTTTCTGGAGCCGATGACGGCCAGCATCCTGTCGAACGGCCGCCAAAACGGCGCATTCGGCATGGCCGGTGGCACGGCCGGAATGCCCGGCGTCAACAAGGTGGTGCGCGCCGATGGTCGTGTGGAGTTGCTCGGCCACATCGGCCAGGCCGAGATGCAGCCGGGCGATGTGTTCGAGATCCACACACCGGGTGGCGGCGGGTTTGGTATGGCGTGAGAAAAATATGAATGAAATGTGCCGCTAGCGCTTGATGGTAAAGCGCTAGAAGCTATAAATTCAGGAGTGAACACGGGCGCGAATGTGCCCAATAATCCATCACGAATCTCGCTCGACCGATGCCGTGCTGCGGCTCAGGCTGGGGGGCACATTGCTGCCCGCGCGCCGCGCGCGGAACAGGGCGGCGCGCATGAGGAAGATGTTGGTCACGGGCACCGTGATGGCCACGAACAGCGCGATCAGCAGGGCGTGCAGTGCCAGGCCCTCTCCTTGCAGGGAAAAGTACACGATGGTGCCGTGCATGATGCACCAGCAGCCCATGGTGGCAATGATGGATGGTGCGTGCACGCGCTCGAAATAGGTTTTCAGGCGCAGCAACCCCCACGAGCCCAGCAGCGCAATCGCCGCTCCCGCCAGCACCAGCACTGCAATGGTGATTTCTGCCCACAGCGGCAGCGCAGCGTCGGTCATTCGATCACCTCGCCGCGCAGCAGAAATTTGGCCATGGCCGTGGTGCCCACGAAGCTGAACAGCGCGATAAGCAGCGCCCCCTCAAAATACGCGCTGCTGCCATAGTGAATGCCCAGCACCAGCGCCAGCAGCATGCCGTTGAGGTACATGCAGTCGAGTGCCAGCACGCGGTCTTGTGCCGAGGGGCCCTTGAGCAGCCGCACCAGGGCAAACACCATGGCCAGCACCAGCATGCACAGGGCAATGGGCAGCGCCCAGGAAAGAACGGGGTGGTTCATTCAAAAATCTCCATCA
>LNAP01004814.1_pt1 | contig 12245 bp, 14 predicted proteins | sample 602601 | NCBI WGS metagenome assembly LNAP01 (sample SAMN02440304, study PRJNA202911) | soil metagenome | biome: Subtropical and temperate rainforests or woodlands; isolation source: soil samples (1 kg each in a 20% v/v slurry with milli Q water) were... ... | reverse complement strand
GCCACGATTCTGCCTACCGGGGACGGCTGGGCAAGGCGGCGGCGGCGCCCGTCCGGCCTGCGGTTGCGCTCCGGATGTGCGCGGCGGCGGCAATACCGCGGAAGCTGGGGTTCCTGCGGCTGCCCAGGCCGGCGCGATAGGCTCGCTTTGGGTAGAATCATGCCATGACATCGCCAGCCCCCAATTTTTACTTCCCCGCCCCGCGCACGCAGAAATTCTGCAGCCAATGCGGCGCTCTCATCAGCCAGCGCATACCGCCAGACGATAATCGCCTGCGCGATGTTTGCGACAATTGCGGGGCGGTGCATTATCAGAACCCGCGCAACGTGGTGGGCGTATTGCCTATCTGGCAGGGCAAGATCCTGCTGTGCCGCCGGGCGATCGAGCCGCGCTACGACAAATGGACCTTGCCGGCCGGCTTCATGGAGCTGGGCGAAACCACGGCGCAGGGCGCCATGCGCGAAACCCAGGAAGAAGCCGGCGCCCAAATCGAGCTGGGGCCGCTATATACGGTGATAGACGTGCCGCATGCGGAACAGGTCCATTTCTTCTACCTGGCCAAAGTGCTCAGCGATGAACTGTATCCCGGCCCTGAAAGCCTGGAGGCCGCCTTCTTCGACATCGAAGACATACCCTGGGCGGACCTGTCTTTCCGTACTGTCGTCACGACGCTGGAGCATTATCTGGCCGACGCCAAGACGGGCGTGTTTCCCGTGCATCACTACGATATACCCTTGCCCGACGCCCGCTAGGACGATCATGGCGCAATACGCAACCCTTCTGCCCGGGCGTCGGCATGACACGCTTGATCTGGCTCGATGAAGCCACCCCCCTGCCGCATCCCCGCAGCGCTCCGCCCGAGGGTTTGCTGGCGGCGGGCGGCGGCTTGTCGATAGCCCGGCTGACCGAGGCTTACAGCAAGGGCATCTTCCCCTGGTTCAACGAAGGAGAGCCGGTATTGTGGTGGAGCCCCGACCCGCGCATGGTGCTGGCATGCGCCGACTTCAAGGCCTCGCGCTCCCTGGCCAAGAAGCTGCGCCAGGTCGGGCGCGGCGAGCGCGCGGCCGATGCGCGGATACGCGTCACGACGGATACCGCCTTTGCCCAGGTCATGGCGGCCTGCGCCGCGCCCCGGGCCATCCAGCAGAACACCTGGATCTCGCCCGCCATACAGTCGGCCTACCTGGATTGGCACCGGGCGGGGGCCGCCCATAGCATAGAAACATGGATGGACGGCCAACTGATGGGCGGCGTCTACGGCGTCAACCTTGGCGGCTTTTTCTTCGGCGAATCCATGTTCAGCCGCGCCAGCGACGCCAGCAAGCTGGCGCTGGCCTATCTGGTCAACTTCCTGCGGGCGCGGGGCATACGGCATATCGACTGCCAGCAACAAACCGGGCATCTCGCGAGCCTGGGCGCCAGGCCGATGAGCCGCAAGGATTTCCTGGCGCTGCTGGAAGCCGCCTTGCAGGGCGATGCGCCGGCCTGGAACCCGGGGCAAATACTGCAATCGGGCGAGCTTGCACCGACAGGATGAATGACGCCATAATGAAGCACAGCCTTACCGAGTCCAGTCATGAGCCATCCGACCGAGCTAACGTTCAAAACCTTGCAGTTCTACTCCACGGCCGTATACCCGTGCAGTTATTTGCCGGGCCTGGATGCGCGATCGCAAGTGGCGGCGCCCACCCATCTCATCGACGCGGCGACCTATTCCAGCCTGGTCGAACAGGGCTTCCGGCGCAGCGGCCTGTTTACCTACCGTCCCCATTGCGACAGCTGCCAGGCATGCCTGCCGATACGGGTGGACACCGAACGCCACACACCCAATCGCAGCCAGCGCAAAGCCTGGAAAAGGCATGCCAACCTGTCCGCCCGGACCATGCCGCTGCTCTGGGACCCCGAACACTTCCAGCTGTACGACCGCTACCAGCAGGGCCGCCATCCGGGCGCCGGCATGGACGAAGACAGCCAGACCCAATACAGGCAATTCCTGCTGACCAGCCGGGTCGATTCGCGCCTGGTCGAATTCCGGCTGCCTTCGGGCCAGCTGCAAATGGTGTCGGTGATAGACGTGCTGGAAACCGGCCTGTCATCGGTATATACCTTTTACGATCCGGACGCGGCCGGCAGCCTGGGCACTTATGGCATCCTGTGGCAACTGGAGCAATGCCGCAGCCTGGGGCTGCCATGGCTTTATCTGGGCTACTGGATACGCGAAAGCCGTAAAATGGCGTACAAATCGCAATACACCCCCTACCAGATCCTGCAACATGGCGTCTGGACCGAGCCGGCTGCAACATAAACAATAATGTCATTTTTATTCAATACCTATCCCCTGGCTCGCCCCGCGCTTTTCTCGCTGGATGCCGAAGCCGCGCACGATCTCACCCTGGCGTCATTGCAAAAGGCCTATGACTGCCGTCTCACGCGGGCCCTGCTGGCCTCCAGCCCGGTGCAGCCCTGCTCGCTCATGGGCCTGTCGTTCCGCAATCCCGTTGGACTGGCCGCCGGCCTGGACAAGAACGGCGCGCATATCGACGCGCTGGGGCACCTGGGTTTCGGTTTCGTGGAAGTCGGCACGGTCACTCCGCAGCCCCAGCCTGGCAACGACAAGCCGCGCATGTTCCGGTTGCCGCGCGCCCAGGCCCTGATCAATCGGCTGGGGTTCAACAACCAGGGGCTCGCCACCTTCATCGCCAACGTGCGCAACAGCAACTGGCGCAGCACGGGCGGCATCCTCGGCCTGAATATCGGCAAGAACGCGGCGACCCCCATCGAGCGGGCCGTGGACGATTACCTGCTGGGCCTGGAAGGCGTGTACCCCCATGCCGACTACGTCACGGTGAATATTTCATCGCCCAATACCCGGAACCTGCGCGCGCTGCAGGGCCAGGACGAGCTGGCGGGCTTGCTGCTGCCCCTGCAGGAGAAGCGCAAGGCCCTGGCCGACCAGCATGGGCGGCAGGTTCCCATGGTGGTGAAGATCGCGCCGGATCTCACCACGGACCAGATCGACATCATCGCCGACCTGCTGCCCCGCTATGGGGTCGATGGCGTGATCGCCACCAACACCACCCTGTCGCGCGGCGCGGTGCAAGGCTTGCCGCATGCCGACGAAACCGGCGGCCTGTCCGGGCCGCCGGTGCATGAACTGTCCTTGAAAGTCATTGCGCGCCTGCGGCAGCAGTTGGGAGCGTCATTCGCCATTATCGGCGTGGGCGGCATCATGTCGGGCCAGCAGGCGCGCGAAAAGGTTGCGGCCGGCGCCAATGCCATACAGCTATATACCGGCCTTATTTATCGCGGCCCCGCGCTGATAGCCGAATGCGTGCGGGCGCTGGGCGGCAAATAAAAAACCCCCGAAGAATCTCTTCTTCGGGGGCCGGGGCTTGCCAGAGCCTTGAGCTGTCTTAGGCAGCGCTGCGGCGGGCGCGGGGAGCGCCCGATTTGGCGGCTTCGGCGGCGTCTGAGGCGGCCTTGAAAGTGGCGTTGGTCGCGGCAGTGATATTCGATTCGGCGGCATCGGCGGCCTGGCGAGTTGCCTTGGCAACCGATTCGTAAGCGCTATTGGCCGTTGCCAGCGAGGACTTCAGCAATGCCACGGCGCCTTCGGAGCCGGTAGGCGCATTCTTGGCGAGCTGGTCTATGGCCGCGGACACTTGTTGCTGGCCTTGGGCGATCTGCTCTTCGGTCAGCTTGGACAGGTCGACCTGTATGCCCGAAACGATGTCGTACACATGCTTGCTGTAGGCCAGGGCTTTTTCGGCGCCGGGCTGCACCAGCGCGGACGTGAAAGCCAGGGCTTCCTGGGCGTCCTTGACTTCGATGGCTTGCTGGGACTTTTGGGCTACTTCGTCCAGCGTCGCCTTGATGACCTTGAGGTTCAAGTCGATCAGCTTTTCGAAGCCGCCGAAGAAAGTGCCTTGGATGGCAAGAAAATTGTCCAGGGTGGCTTTTTGATTGGCCAAAACTTGTTGAGGGATCGCGCTCATGATGTTTCCTTTATAAGTGAACCGTCCGGTTCGCCGGTCGGCTCGTGATAATTGAACTAGGGGGTTCAAGCGTAAAAAATAAAGAAGGCTAAGCAAATCACCTACACCTGTGAAAACCTTCCATGCTGCATCGCACAAAACGAATTCTACCTGATTCGAAAATGATGTCAAGCATTATTTGCTGCACTGCAGCAAAAATAGCCAAGCGACGGAAAACACAAGGAATATCCGGAAAAAAGCCTAGGCCATAAGGGGTAAACCTAGGCGACAGCCGCGGCGTTTTGCCCTAGCATGCAGGGCAGCTTGATGATAGCGGTTTCCGGATGGGAACCGTTTGTGTTAACGCAAAGCGGCGGCGTATCCAGCGTGGTACACCTACCGTCCTTTTCCACAAGAAAAATTCTTTTAACAACTTTTACTTTGCTCACAGGCAAAGGGAGACGCAATGAAGCACCACACCCTGAAGCTCAGTTCCGCTGTATTCGTCGGCGCCCTGCTTGCGGCAGGCGCCGCGCAGGCCGCCGATTACCCCGACCATGTCATCAATATGGTTGTGCCGTTCTCGGCAGGCGGCCCGACCGACAACGTAGCGCGTTCGCTGGCCGAAGCCATGCGCCCCACCCTGGGCCAGACCGTCGTGGTCGAAAACAAAGCCGGCGCCGGCGGCACCATAGGCACCAGCCAGGTTGCGCGCGCCAAGCCGGACGGCTACAGCATTTTGCTGATGCACATCGGTTTCTCCACTGCCCCTTCGCTGTACAAAAGCCCTGGCTATGATCCGAAAAGCAGCTTCGAGCCCATAGGCCTGGTGGTCGATGTTCCCATGACCATTATTGCGCGCTCCGATTTCCCCGCCAATAACATGAAAGAACTGGTCGACTACATCAAGGCCAACAAAGACAAGGTTTCCCTGGCCAATGCGGGCATAGGCGCCGCTAGCCAGCTGTGCGGCACCATGTTTACCCAGGCCATAGGCGTGGACCTGCTGACCATACCCTACAAGGGCACCGGCCCGGCCATGAATGACCTGCTGGGCAAGCAGGTCGACCTTATGTGCGACCAGACCACCAATACCTCCCAGCAGATCAAGGCCGGCACGGTCAAGGCCTATGCCGTAACCAGCAAGGAACGCGTCCCCACGCTGCCCGACCTGCCCACCATGCAGGAATCCGGCTATAAAGATTTCGAAGTCGGCATCTGGCACGGCATGTGGGCCCCCGCCGGCACCCCGAAACCCGTCACGGACAAGCTGGTCGCCGCGCTGCAGGCGGGCCTGGCCAGCCCCGAGTTCCAGAAGCGCATGGCCGGACTGGGCGCCACCGTCCTGACCGACGAAGCCAATCCGGCAGCCTTGACCAAGAAAGTCGACCAACAGGTTCCGCAATGGGCCGAGATGTTCAAGAAAGCCGGCCTGGAACCGCAATAAGCCGGTTCCGGCAACCGGCCGCCGCGGGTTTTGAGCCTAGCCTCTGAAACCCGAGCGTTCTTTCTTATAGGGGCTGGGTCCTGCATTGCGCAAGACCCGGCCTTTTTATTTGTTCAGATGGCGGGCCCCGCACCGGCGGGGCGCCGCGAACACCCAGGATGGGCCGGCGTCAGTTGATTTCCAGCTTCGATTCCTTGACGAGCCTGGCCCACTTCCCGGTCTCCTGTTCAATAAAGGCTCCGAATTCTTCGGGGCTGCCGGGCGCGGGGTCGGCTCCTTGCGAATTCATCCTCGCCCGGACGGAGGGGTCGTTCAAGACTTTCTGCAGTGCCTCGTTCAGGCGTGCGACGACATCCTTGCTCATGCCGGCCGGCCCGATCATTCCGTACCACGTCGACATATCGTAGTTGGGAACGCCAGCTTCCGCGAGGGTTGGAATGTCATCCGCCGCGCTGGACCGCTGCTTCGTCGTAACGCCGAATGCCTTCAGATCTCCGCGTTTTACGTGAGGCAAGGCGCTGGGCAGATTCGGGAACATCAACTGGGTAGTCCCCGCAAGCAAATCGGGCATGGCGGTGCCGGTGCCCTTATAAGGGACATGGGTGACGTCCACATCCGCCAACTGCTTGAAAAGCTCCGCGGACAGGTGCACCGACGTACCCACTCCCGATGAGGCGACATTCAGCATGCCGGGATTCTTTTTCGCATAGTCGATCAGCTCTTTGACATTATTGAACGGCGAGCTCTTGGGAACCACCATAATGTTGGGCGCGGTCAGCACCTGCCCGATAGGGGTGAAGTCCTTGATGGGGTCGTACGTGACGTTTTTATACATGGCGGGATTCACGGCATGCCCGATCGAGGTCACAAACAGCGTGTATCCATCCGGCGCCGCGCGCGCCACGAACGATGTGGCGATATTCCCGTTCGCGCCAGCTTTATTGTCCACGATGATGGACTGGCCCAGCAATGGACCCATCGACTCGGCCAGTATGCGCGCGGTGCTGTCGGCCGTCCCGCCCGGCGAGAAACCCACGACCATGGTTATGGGCCGGTCGGGATAAGCGGCAGATGCGATACCGCCGACAACGGTGAGCGAAGCCGCCGCGATTACTTTTTTTATAGTCCAAGATTGCATAAAACTACGTCTCCTGTATGGTCAACCCGGAGATAGACTCCAGTTCGTTATGTGAAAGCCCTGCCACCTTGTCGACGAGCCGGAAACCGTTATCCCCGATTTCCAATGTCGCCAAGTCGGTGTAAACCCTCTTTACCACCCCCATCGCCGTCAAGGGGTAGGAACAGCTCTTGACCAGTTTCGACTGTCCGTCCTTGGTCAAGTGTTCCATCATGATGAAAACCTGTTTCGCTCCTTTGGCCAGATCCATCGCGCCGCCGACGGCGGGGATCGCGGCCTCGTCCAGGGTGCGCCAGTTCGCCAGATCGCCTCTCTCGGAAACCTGAAACGCGCCAAGTATGCAGATGTCTATGTGGCCCCCCCGTATCATCGAAAACGAGTCGGCATGGTGAAACAGCGCCGCCCCCTTCCGCAACAAGATGGATTGCTTCCCCGCATTGACGTAATCGGGATCCGCATCGTCCCCCACGGCGATCTCGCCCATTCCCAGGACGCCATTTTCGCTGTGCAGAATAATGTCCCTGTCCGGCGGCAGGTGGTTCGCCACCAGCATGGGGCGGCCGATGCCCAGATTCACATACGCGCCATCGTGTATGTCTTCAACGACCCGCCTGGCCATCTGCCCGGACGTCCTCGGTACATAACTTTTTGCCATATATCACCTTCCTGAAACGACGACCCGATCAACGAAAATACCCGGCGTGACGACATGCTCCGGAGAAATATCGCCCAAGGGAAGCACATGGCTGACTTGCGCTATGGTGCATCGCGCCGCGGTCGCCATGACGGGTCCGAAATTCCGGGCGGTGCCGCGATAGGTCAGATTGCCCCAGCGATCCGCCAGGTTTCCCTTGATCAGCGCAAAATCGGCGGTCAGGCCGTACTCCAGGACCTGGTCCAGGCCGTTGATGGTCCGGATTTCCTTGCCCGCCGTAAGTTCCGTTCCTACACCGGTCGGTGTGAAGAACCCGCCGATTCCCGCGCCCCCGGCGCGGATGCGCTCGGCCAGTGTTCCTTGAGGAACCAGCTCGAGCTCGAGCTTTCCTTTCCTGTACATCTGATCGAATTCATCGGAACCGGGCTGGCGCGGAAAGGAGCAAACCACTTTGCGCACCCGGCCCGCCTTGACGAGCTTTGCGATGCCCAGACCCTTGCTGCCGGCGTTATTGCTGATGATCGTCAACTCTTTCACGCCTGCTTCCAACACAGCCTCGATAAGATGCACGGGCAGGCCGGCTCCTCCAAATCCGGAGATCATCAGCGATGCCCCGTCATGCACATCCTCCACTGCTTCCGCGAATGAGGAGATCGTTTTATCCATCATGCCCTTGCCACCCTTCTTCTACTGGCCGAAAAACCAGAATTGCTCCACCCTCCACCGGGCGAAATGCCGCTGCCACCTTCATTCCGATATGCAGCCGGTCGATGTCGCAATCCACGATATTGGTCAAAATGCTCGGGCCCTCGTCGACCGAGACAAACGCCACGACATAAGGCTTTGCCACCCGCCTCATGACACTGTATGAATAGATCGCGCCCGTCCCGGCGGCCTCCTGCCATATGGTGTCCTCGCCAAGACAGAATGGGCACCTGGGCCGCGGATACCAATGCGGCTTTTCACAAGCGTTGCAGTATTTGATGAGGAGCCGGCCTTCGCTGGCGGCCTGCCAGAAAGGGCCTGAATCTTCATCGATGATGGGCGCCGAGTATTCTTTTTCCGCCGGACTCATATTTCTAATCTCGCTCAAGGATTAATGTGCTGCTTCCATGCCGCGTCGCCAGCATCCCCCCTATTCCCTGCACCAGCGCCAGTTCGCAATTGGGCACCTGTACGGCGGGATGCGCTTCACCGCGCAGTTGCCTTACGGCCTCTATGATTTTTGTCATGCCGCCGCGATTGGCCGGGTGGTTGTTGCATAGGCCGCCGCCATCGGTATTGAAAGGGAGCTTCCCAACCCCCGAAATCAGGTTGCCGTCCTGCACGTAGCGGCCGCCTTCGCCTTTCTTGCAGAAGCCGAGATCTTCCAGCAGCATGAGCACGGTTATGGTGAAGCTGTCGTATATCGACGCGTACTGGATGTCGCGGGGCGCAACGCCGGCTTCTTCGAATGCCGTGGCGCCGGACCAGGCGGCCCCAGAGTATGTGAGGTCGATGTAGCCCCCGCTCTGATGCTTCACCGTTTCTCCCGCGCCCCTGACGCGTACGATGGGCCTGTTCAGGCTGCGGGCGATTTCCGGGCGGGCGACGATAACCGCCCCTCCCCCGTCGGTAATCACGCAACAGTCCAGGCGATGCAAGGGGTCGGCGATGACGGGCGAATTCAGCACATCGTCCACGCTCAGTATCTTGCGCAGCTTCGCGTTGGGATTATGGTGCGCGTGATGGGACGCGGCCACCTTGATCATTGCGAGCTGCTCTTGGGTGGTGCCGTATTCATGCATATGCCGCATGGCGCACATGGCATAGCCCGCCACATTGGCCATGCCATAAGGCTGCTCCCATGGATAATCCGGCTGATTCGGATTGCGGACCTTGGGCTTGAGCCCCGTGGCGACTCCTTCGCTCAAGGGGCGGCCGGCCAGCGTCACCAGCGCCACGGAACATTTGCCCTCCTGAATGGCGCGAACCGCATGATTGACCAGATTCAGATACGATGCGCCTCCAACGTCGGTCGAATCGACATATTTGGTCTGGAGGTTCAGGTATTCGACCAGAGAGGTCGGCCCCATCCCCGGCGCATCGCCCGAACAGAAATAGCCGTCAATGTCGTTTTTCGCGATGCCCGCGTCTTGTATCGCGCCCATCGCCACATCCGCATGCAGTCGCGCAACAGTCGTATGCGGGGCGTGGCGCGTCGGGTGCTCGTAGGCGCCGATAATGCATGCCTTGTTCCGGTGGCTAGTGGCCATGAGTAGAGTTTCCAGATTATTCTTATTGCCAGCAGGCAATCTCGCCTATTTAATAGAATAAATTTCTATTAAAATATAATTTCAGAAACGAATTCTATTATGACGAAAAAAGAAAAGACACCAGGGAAAACCCTTGTTGAGCCGGCAAAGAAAGAGGGCGTGGCCGCCGTGAACCGGGCGCTGCAGATCCTGGGGGCGTTTGAATCATCGGAAGACGGTCTCACGCTTTCCATGCTGGCGGCTGAAACCGGCCTTTATGAAAGCACCATTCTCCGGCTGCTGGACTCGCTGATATTGGCCGGTTTCGTCAAGCGGCTGGCGGATGGGCGGTATGTCGTCGGGCCCAAGGTATTGATCCTCAGCGAGATGTACCGCAGATCCTTCAGCCTGGCGGACTATGTGCTGCCGCGCCTGAGGCAATTGGTGTCCGTTTCCGGCGAGTGCGCCGGCCTGTATGTAAGAGAGGGCGAACAGCGCGTCTGCTTGCATCACGTGCAGCCACACCGGGCCGTGCGCATGCACGTAGTCGAGGGAAAACAGTTCTCGCTGGATGTGGGAGCGGCGGGCCACGTCATCCGCGCGATTGGCGACGCGGCCCAGGGTGAACGCTATGAGACGATCCGGCGGCTGGGCTACGCGGTAACGCAAGGCGAACGCGACCCCGAAAGCGCCGCTATCGCATGCCCCGTCTTTTCCAGAGGCACCACGCTGCTGGGCGCGATCTCGGTCGTCATTCCGTTGTATCGCTTCAATGAAAGCATAGTCGAGAAGCTGGTTCCGGAAATGAAGCGGACCGCGTTCGAACTTTCGGAAGACCTGGGCGGGATTTCCCCCTACCGCTCCTGATCCGCTATCGGAGCTTCGGCCGCGCAGGCGGACACCGCGCGCGGCAAGGCCCGCGGCCATAGCCCGTCAGTGATCGACCTCGTAGCCCAGCGCCTCGGATATCTGGGCGGCGGTGCGCAGCAGAATGGGTATCCATTCGTCGCGCATGCGCTCGGCGGGCGCCGAAATCGACAGGCCCGCCTGCAATTTGCCGGTGTCGTCGTACACGCCGGCGGCAATGCACCTGACGCCCATCTCCAATTCTTCGTTGTCGCGCGAATAGCCATGGCGGCGCACCAGCGCCAGATCGCGCTCCAGCTGTTCCGTTTGCGTAATGCTATTGCGCGTGGTGCCGGCCAGGCCGGTGCGCATGGCGTAGGCACGCACTTGGCGCGGATCGCTGACCGACAGGAACAACTTCCCGGTAGAAGTCAGGTGCAGGGGCGCGCGCCCGCCGATGGCGCGCACGACCTGCATGCCCGAGCGCTCGCTCCATGCGCGTTCGATGTAGACGATTTCGTCCCCCTGCTGCAAGGACAGGTTGACTGTCTGGCCGGTTATCTTGTGGAGTTCACGCATGGGTTCGAGCGCCACCTCGCGCACATTCAGGCGGCCTTTGACCAGGGAACCCAGTTCCAGCAGCCGCATGCCCAGCTGATACAAGCCGCTGTCGACCCGCTCTACATAGCGCCCCACGACCAGGTCGTTCAGGATGCGGTGAGTCGTGGAGGTATGCAGGCCCGTGGTGGCGGCGAGGTCCTTGAGCGGGACGGGATCGGAATGCCGCGCCAGAACGTCGAGCAGGCGCATGGCCCGCTCCAGCACCTGTATGGTGATGGGAGAGCCGCTGACGGCCGATACGCTGGCGGGCGCGGAAGAAAGAATAGAGGTTCTGGGCATAGTCAGGTTATGTCGCATTGCAACAATTCCATAATATGAAAAAAACCACCCTTCTGGCAAGATTTATTTTTGCGGCGGGGCAAGCTCCCCCCCCAACCTGACCACTTCGGCGCGCAAATACGCCAGGGCCTCGGCCGCCGCCCCGGGCTCGCCCTTGACGCCCAGATCGATATGGGCATGGCCGGTTTCGCCCATGCTGGGCAGGCTGAAGGCCTTGACTCCCGGCCACTTTCTTTCCAGCTCTTCCAGCGCGGGCGTGATGCGCGATTCGGGCAGCCTGAAGGCCAGGAAGGAATGCTCCACACGGGTGATATTGTGATGCAGCGCCCGGTAGCGGGTATCGAGCGTCCACTCCATCATGGTCCAGGCCATGACAGGAAAGCCCGGCATGAAGGTGTGATTCCGGATATAGAACCCGGGGATCTTGTTGTAGGCGTTGGGCACGATTTCGGCGCCGGCTGGAAATACGCCCATCTGCAAACGCTGCTGGTTTTCGGGCAAGGACATGTCACCGCTGCCCTGGCCGCGGCGTTCATTGTCGGCGCAGCGCTCGGCGATCAGGCGTTCGGCTTCGGGATGCAGGGCCAGTTCGACGCCCAGCGCCTGCGCCGCCGCCTGGCGCGTCTGGTCGTCGGGCGTGGCACCGATGCCGCCGCAACAGAAGACGATATCCGGCGTCGCGAAGCTGCGCGCCAGCGTGGCGGCGATGACGTCGCGCTCGTCGGAAATGAACTCGGCGCCCGACAGCTGCATGCCGCGTTGCGATAGCAGCTCGATCAGCTTGGAAAAATGCTTGTCCTGGCGCCGGCCGGAAAGGATTTCATCGCCGATGATGATCAGTCGCACCTTGGGGTTCGCAGCGGTATGCATAGTCATGGCCTTGTTCTGGTTGCTTCGATATCGATGACGGTTTGCGCGCGCAGCTGGCGCAGTGCTTCAAGGCTGAAATGGGCGAACACCAGCGCCGAAAGCACCGGCAGGAACAGCCAGGCGGGGGGAAACAGATTGATCAGGGCGAGGCAAAAGCCTATCAGCCATAGTTGGCGGTTAT
>LNAP01004813.1_pt1 | contig 12245 bp, 10 predicted proteins | sample 602601 | NCBI WGS metagenome assembly LNAP01 (sample SAMN02440304, study PRJNA202911) | soil metagenome | biome: Subtropical and temperate rainforests or woodlands; isolation source: soil samples (1 kg each in a 20% v/v slurry with milli Q water) were... ... | reverse complement strand
CGTGAAGGAAGTGGCCTCCAAGACCAGCGACAACGCCGGTGACGGCACCACCACCGCAACCGTGCTGGCACAAGCCATCGTGGTCGAAGGCCTGAAGAACTCGTTCGGCGAACAGGTGATCCACGAAGGGCTCGATCTCAAGGTCAAGCGCGGCGAGATCCTGGGCGTGGTCGGCGGATCGGGCACCGGCAAGTCGGTGCTGATGCGTTCGATCATCGGATTGCAGACGCCCGACGAAGGCAGCATCGAGGTGTTCGGCCGTTCGATCACCGATGGCGATCCCGAGCAGGTGATCGGCGTCCGCAACCGCTGGGGCGTGCTGTTCCAGGGCGGCGCCTTGTGGAGTTCGATGACCGTGGGCGAGAACGTCGCGCTGCCGTTGCAGATGTTCACCACGCTCGACCAGCCGGCGATCGACGCACTGGTGGATCTCAAGCTGGCGCTGGTCGGACTGGCGGGGGCGGCGGAAAAGATGCCGTCTGAGCTCTCGGGCGGCATGCGCAAGCGCGCGGGCCTGGCGCGCGCTCTTGCCCTCGATCCCGACATCCTGTTCTTCGACGAACCGTCGGCCGGCCTCGATCCGATCACGTCAAGCCGCCTCGATGACCTGATCCTCGAGCTCGCCAACGGTCTGGGCGCAACCGTTGTCATCGTGACCCATGAGCTGGCGAGCCTGTTCGCGATCTGTGACGACGGCGTCTTTCTCGACAGGCAGGAAAGAGGCGCCGTTGCCCGCGGCGCGCCGCGATACCTGCGAGACAAAAGTGACCATCCGACCGTGCGCGCCTTCATGCGACGGGGGCGAGAAGCGGTCGCTTTTGCGGGAGGACCCCATGAGCGCTAGACCGGGAATCGTCGGCGCCTTCATCCTTGGCGCAACGGGCGTTGGCGTCGCCGGCATCCTGTTCTTCGGCGGGACCAGGATGTTCAGCGAGACGCGGCACGCCGTCGCCTACTTCAGCGAATCGGTTGCCGGCCTCGAGGTCGGCGCACCCCTGACGTTCCACGGTGTGCGCATCGGCCAGGTCAAAAGCGTCGCCCTGGAATTTTCGGCGGAGACCATGAGCGCCCGCGTCCCGGTTGTCCTGGAATTTCAACCGGAGCAGATCACCTGGGAAGGGGGCAGGAAACTGGCCGAGGATCCGAAGGACTTCGAGCGGCTGGTTCGCGCCGGCCTGCGGGCGCAGCTGCAGATGCAGAGCTTCGTGACAGGTCAGGTCCGCGTGGACCTCGACTTCCAGCCGGAAACGCCAATGCACCTGACGGGGGCATCGACACAGTTGCCCGAGATACCGACGGTCCCGTCGGAGCTCGGCCAGTTTCTCGCTCAACTGTCCAAGCTCCGCCTGCAAGACCTGGCTGAATCGGCGACGGGGGCTTTCGCTTCCCTGGATCGCGTCCTCAAGCACGTCGACACGCTGCTCGATCCCCTGGCGGGCAACGCCAACGATGCCCTGCTCGCGGCGGCCCAAACATTTCGCACAGGAGACGATGCGATCGCACAGTTGAAGGAGGAGGCGTCGACCGCGCTGCGCGATCTCGATGCCCTTCTCATCGACGTGCGCCATCAGGTCGGCCCGCGCAGCGCCGAACTCAGTCGGGTGCTCAATTCGGCCGATCGGGCGGCCCGCAACGCCACGACCCTTCTTGAATCGCTGAACGGGCTCGCGCAACCGCGGTCGCCGTTCCGCAGCAATCTCGAGGCCGCCATGCGCGACCTCGCCGCGACGACCAGTTCCCTGCGCGACTTCGCGGCGACGGTCGAACGCAACCCGAATGCGCTTCTTCTGGGGAGATCCGGCCGATGAAGAAAGTCGTTGCTGTCGCCCTTGTGGCCGCTGCCCTGTCCGGCTGTGCGGGGCCGGCCAAGCGGGAATATGTCCTTGGCGCCGCCGGTGCGTCTGAGAACGCTTCGGCGGTGCAAACGGCATTGCCCGTGGTTCAGGTCGAGCGGGTCCAGCTACCCGACTATCTCGATACGCGCGACATCCTGATGAGGCGCGACCACCAGATCGTGCCCAGCGAGACCGGTCGCTGGGCCGAGCGCCTCTCGGTGGGTGCCACGCGGGTGCTTGCAGCCTCCCTCGGTGCGCACCTCAAGGGCGTCGTCGTGACCTCGGCGCAGCCGGTCGACCCTCCGGCGCTCCGCGTCGTGATCGACGTGACCACATTCGGCTCGACCGCGGACGGCCAGGTCGTGCTGGCGGCTCGTTGGACAGTGACCGACGGAGCGGGCCAACGATCCCTGGCGGCAGAGCAGGCAAGCATCACGGAACCGGTTTCGGGTGCGCCCGACGGTGCTGTCGTCGCGGCCATGTCCCTGGCTCTCGAGAAACTGGCAAACCGGATTTCGGCCGGGATCGAGCCGAACCTGGGCCAACGCCCTCGCTCAGGGCTGGCGTTCGTCCCCCAACCTGCCGACAGGGCAGTTCCTCGCGTGATCAGAAAGAAGGAGACCTGAGATGCGTACATCGTCTTTGGCAATTGTTGCGACAGCGGCTCTGGCGCTGGGAGCACTTGTTGGCCATGCGCAGCAGCGCGACCCGGCTCCGGCCTCGAGCAAAGGGGTGAATATCGGCTCGCTGACGTGCAAGGTCGCGGGTGGTGCGGGCTTCGTCTTCGGTTCCAGCAAGGCGCTGAGCTGCATCTTCACGCGCACCGACGGCTCCGGCGAGCGGTATGTCGGCGACGTCAGGCGCTTCGGCATCGACATCGGCTATACCGAGGAAGCGCAGATCGTCTGGCTGGTTTTTGCGCCCGGCAACGTTGCTCCCGGCGCCCTTGCCGGCAGCTACGCCGGTGCCACGGTGCAGGGCACCGTTGTCGTCGGCGCGGCGGCCAACATCCTGGTCGGCGGAAACAGCGGTCAGGTCGCTCTCCAGCCGGTCAGCGTCGAAGGCAGCACAGGGGTCAACGTCGCCGGCGGCATGGCCGAGATTGTCCTGAAGCCTGCCAGGTAGTGCGGGGCAGCCCGATGCGCACAGCGTTGATGCTCGCCTGCTTCGCCGCAGCCTGTGCGTACGCCCAACAGGCCAATGCCGCGAGCACGAGGTGGGAAATCGAGCAGGGTGTCGAGGTGCCGAGCTATGCCGTGGCCGAACCGACCGCGACCGATCTCAACATCGATACGGTCGTCCTCGGCTGCGAGCAGGCCGGCAAGGGCAAGGTCCTGCAGCTGCAGCTCTACCTGTCGGATGACGGCAGGCTGCGGCCGATCGGCGTGTCGCCCGCTGGCCTCAGGGACGATCCGCAAGCAAGCATCTGGATTGACGGGAACCGACACCCCGTCACGCTCATGTTCGCAGGGGATCACGTGCTTTTGGCAGACAACGTTGGCGGCGCTCTTCCGCACCTGTCGGACCACCTGATCGACGCTATGCAGACGGGAAGCACGATGATTCTGCAATTCGAGTTGGAGATGTCACGTCCAGGCCGTCCTGGCGAATTCGATGGCAAGGCGATTCTGGATCTGGTGGCTGCCGGCGCCAAGGAAGCGATAGCTGCGATGAAGCAGTGCGCCGGCTCTCGCGCCCCGGATGCGTAGAAGCCGAGGCGCCGGCCGCGCCTCGGCTTCGAAGAACATCGTGCGACGAGCAAGGTTCACCGGGAAGCGGAGGAGGTGTCCTGCGGAACAGGGATACGATCGTGCCGGAGCAGCTGCTCCAGTTGGGCGATTCCGGCCGCGGAACGGCCGTTCCGGCAATCCTGCAACGCGGCTTGGCTCTGAACGTCGCGGCCGCTGCCGTTGGTCGAGTTGGCCTTGTAGCGCTGCCAGGTGCTGTAAAGCTGCTGGCATCGCTCCGCGTCCTTGGAAGCGGCTTGTGCGACCTCGACGGCACCGACGTGAAGTGGATCGGCTGAGGCCGATTGGACATATCCGGCGGTGGTGCCGGCAACGGCGAGGACAACGGCGGCGCGCCGCGATTTCGACGCGATGGCCTTTTGCAGTGAGGGAATGAACGCAAACATCTTCCATCTCCGATTTTGACTCGACAGGGAGCGAATTCTCGCTCCGCGGAGATGAAGTTACGGACAGTCCCGTAGAGGGGTAACGATGGCCTGGGACAAAATACCGATGAAAACGGACAGTCGCGCTTGCCGGGAAATGTCCATGCCGCAGTGGAATTTCGAGCGCACCGTCATCAGCATGGGCATCCTGACCGAATTCGGTATCGATCACGGCGTGCCTGCGCAGGCGCTTCTGGCTGGTACCGGCGTGAGTAAAACAGATCTTGCCGATCCAACCTGCACCGTCAGCGGCCGGCAGGAACTGCGCCTCATGCGGAACCTGGTTGAACGACTTGGCGATGTGCCGGCGCTGGGTATTGAGGCGGGCAAGCGCTACCACTTCACGGCGTTCGGCGCGCTGGGCCTTGCATTCGCCAGCAGCCCGACGCTGCGCAGCGCGCTTGCGGTCGGCCAACGTTTCTCTGAGCTGACGTTCGGATTCGCGCACATCATGCTGGAAGACACCGTCCGTGAAACACGGGTGACCATCGACGATTCGCAAATCCCGGGAGAGCTGCGCCGTTTCATCGTGGAATGTACGACTGCGGCCATGATCAGCGTGGCCAAGGATCTGGTGTGGTTTGAGGCCCCACTGCTGCATGTGAGCTTGCGCTTCTCGGCACATGGTAGTGTCGAGCACTACGAGCGGTTCTACGGCGTGAGGCCGTCGTTCAACTCGTCCGCAAACGTCCTCGCGCTCGATAGATCGCGACTGGAGCGGCCGTTGGCGCAGGCCAATGAGCATGTGTTGCGTTTGGCCGAAGACCATTGTCGCAAGCTGCTGGAGATCGGGCGATCGCCAACCGGATTGGCGTCGCGGGTGCGTGATCGCCTGGAGGCGTGCATGACGCCGATGCCCGGGATGGAGGATGTTGCGAACGGCCTTCACTTGACGGCGCGCACCCTGCGTCGCCGGCTACTCGAGGAGGGCACCTCGTTTGCGCAGTTGCGAGACGAGGTGCGGATGGCGCTGGCAGAAGCATTGCTTGCCGGACCGCGACTTTCGATGGCACAGATCGCGGAGCGTGTGGGCTATGCCGATGCGACGAGCTTCGTCAACGCCTTCAAACGCCGCCGGGGTCGCACGCCTCGTAGCTTTCGATCGGAAAACGCCTGAGCCGGAGGTGAAGACTTCTCGAGACGGCGCGCACCGGCGAGCCTCCTTTACTGTTCCGAGGCGTGCCGAGCAGCTCAGCAGCCGTTGCGCGGCCGTTCCCGTCACTCGTCCTGTGGCGACTTCAATCCGCAGGACACCACTGGATCGCCGGCCATGCTCACGACTTCGGCGAAGCGGCGCGGCTGAACGCGTCCCACGCCTGCTGGCTGGCTCGATCGAAGGCTCTGCGGGACTCTGCCAACGCCGCGCCTAGCGCCTCCCACGATTCACCGCCCGACTGCTGCATCTTCTGCAGCCGTGTCTGAGCCTCATCGGCGTGGACCTTCATTTGCTTGACCGCGACCTCGATGTCGGCCCGCCTTGCGACCGCCGCCTTGGTAGCTTCGGCCGCAAGCTTGTCGGCCGTCTCCCGCCACGCCTTCGCTTGCGTGGCGGCGACGTCCCGGAAGGTTGCCTGTTGTCGATCGAGCTGCTTCCCGACCGTCTGGAAATAGGCCCTGACCTGGGCTTCGAATTCCTGCCATTGCGCTTCCAACTGCGCCTTGGACTTGCGCAACGCTGCTTCGCCCGTTTCAGCCTGCATCTTCGCCTTGGCCTGAAATTCGCCGCGCTGCTTCTTCAGGTCTTCAATGAACTCGTTGGCCTTTGCCTTGGACTCGGCATTCACCTCGCGCGCTTTGACTTCCAGCGAGGCCAATATAGCGTCCATTTCGTCGATTCGCTGCTTGGTCCAATCCAGGTAGACATGCATGCTGCTTTGTTCGGACATTCGTCCCTCCCGTGTTGGCGCATTACGACAATGCGCCAACGCTCGTCGCTCTCCCTTGATCCACATCAAGCCGCTCCGGCCCGCGCCGGAAGTCGCTTCTGCTCGAGGGCTCGCCGTAGCTCTGCAGCGTTGCGTGGCCCGCTCCCCGCCGCCGCCACCGGAAGGCGCCGGCGTGCTTTGGCTCGTGTTGGACTCTTGAGGTCACGACGCACGCAAGCCACTGTCGTTAGAAGCCACTGTCGTTAGCTTTTCAAGTGTCGTTAGCTTTTCAAGTTGACTCCCAAGCGCAAAGTTGTGGCCTATCCCTGCCAACCTTCAAACAGAGGGATTGGTCCATGACGTCCTGCGCTCACTTTGCCCTTCGCATCGGTCAACATCGCGCTGTTGTCGCAGCTCGCGCATCACCGCCTGCAGGCATTGCCAGCATGCACGAAGCGTGCGCTCCGGAATGGGTTGACTTCGCTACCGGATATTGTCGCTTATCCCCGCCGAGGCTCATCGAGAGGATCGGCATCTTGGCCGGGGCAGAGCCGTCTGTGAAGACAACACCGACCAGCATCGCGTCCGGACCGGCCCAGCGGGTTGGCAGCCGGATACGGATGAGGGTCGGCAAGAGGTTCACCGGGCGCGTCCATCTTGCGAAGGCGACACCGACCTGCATCGCGTCCGGACCTGCTGAAAGGCTCGACAACTGGATACGGATGAGGGTCGTCAAGCCGTCGAGCAGGTCCATCGCCACCTGTCCTGTCAGGAGACCAGGCATGCGCGCGCGCGCGGGTCCGTTCGCCTGGGGGAACGGCATCGATGACTCTGACGAGGAGGTGACGAATGAAAGCATGCGCTCTCGGGAGCGCTGTGAACGACGGTGCTTGGGGAAGCTGGTAGTGCAGGTTGCGCTCGTTGCGCGGCTGCGGCTTGTGTCTGGCTATCAAACGGTGATGAAACATTGGACGCCCCGGCGTCCAACGTTTCGTCAGAGTTCTCCCAAGTGGACGCGAGGGTCTCGAGCCCGCGGCGGAAAACTCTGTAGGGCCTCAGCCGGCATCCAGAGTTTGGTCTCCAGTGTTTTGCTCAAGGTCGGGTAAGCGTCGAAGTATCGGTGCCGTTTCGGTACCGCTCGCTCTATTCATCGTTGGATATGCTCAATCGTCCAGCACGTCTTCCGTTCAGACGAAACCGCCTGCGGTTCTGTCTGAACGGAAGAGCGCGCGGAATGTGCTCCGGCGACCTGCGCGTGCGGGCCAGAACCAGAAACATTGGACGCTCCGGTGTCCAACGTTTTGCCCGAGGCAAACGTCAGATTGCCCGAGGCAAACGTCAGAAAACGTTGTAGGCGCCCGGCCGGCTCCTAGAGTTTTATCCTCTAACGTTTTCGTTCGTGCCGTCATGCGTTGGGGTCCTGCGAGAGGAACAACGATGCAAAGGATGGAAGCCGGCTCGCCGCGATTTTCCGTCGTCCGCGACGGCGCCTTCGTACAGGATTTGCCTGGTCAGTCGGGCCTTTGACAGGGTTGCCTGATTCTTGCGTTTGGCGTCGGGCGGCAAGCGCCTCGCGACAAACGAATCAGGCCCTCGAACGCACCCCCTATACGGTGCGCAAAAATTATCGTACGCATCGCCACTGCAGTCATGTACATGCACATACTAAAGTTATTGATTACGCTCGCGCCCTCAGGCATGCTGGCGTTGCGGTGGCGTGGTTCCAGACAGGTGTCGTTTGGCTCATTCCGCCTGCTGAGTGCGTTCGCCGCCTTCTCGCGAGAGGACGACGATGCCGTCGATGGCTGGAGGGCCTGTGCTTGTCGTTAGCCGGCAAAGGGGCTCGCATTCGGTCGTAAGGACCCTTAAATAGTCGACTATGGCTGACTTTCCGAAGAAGACCCCGGCCGATTGGGAAAAGCTCGCCGCCAAGGAGCTGCGCGACAAGCCCCTGTCGTCGCTCGACTGGATGACCCCCGAGGGCATTCTGGTGAAGCCGCTCTACACCGCGGCCGACCTCGAGAACCTCGAATCCGTGGGCTCGCTGCCGGGCTTCCCGCCGTTCACCCGCGGCCCCAAGGCCACCATGTATGCCGGCCGGCCCTGGACGGTGCGCCAGTACGCCGGCTTCTCGACCGCCGAGGAGAGCAACAAGTTCTATCGCGCCAATCTCGCGGCGGGCCAGATGGGCCTGTCGGTGGCGTTCGACCTCGCCACCCACCGCGGCTACGACTCCGACCATCCGCGCGTCGTCGGCGATGTCGGCAAGGCTGGCGTGGCGATCGATTCCGTCGAGGACATGAAGATCCTGTTCGACGGCATCCCGCTCGACAAGATGAGCGTGTCGATGACCATGAACGGCGCCGTGCTGCCGGTGCTGGCGGGCTACATCGTCGCCGCCGAGGAGCAGGGCGTGCCGCAGGAGAAGCTCGCGGGCACGATCCAGAACGACATCCTCAAGGAGTTCATGGTCCGCAACACCTATATCTATCCGCCCGGACCCTCCATGCGCATCGTGGCCGACATCATCGAGCACACCGCGCAGCACATGCCCAAGTTCAACTCGATCTCGATCTCCGGCTATCACATGCAGGAGGCGGGAGCGACGCTTGTCCAGGAGTTGGCATTCACTCTCGCGGATGGACTCGAATACGTGCGCGCCGCCAAGGCCAAGGGCCTCGACATCGACGCCTTCGCGCCCCGACTGTCGTTCTTTTTCTGCATCGGCATGAACTTCTTCATGGAGGCGGCCAAGCTCCGCGCCGCGCGCTACCTGTGGGCCGAGCTTGTAAAGCCGTTCGAGCCCAAGAAGGTCGATTCGCTGTCGCTGCGCACGCACTGCCAGACCTCGGGCGTGTCGCTGACCGAGAAGGACCCCTACAACAACATCATCCGCACCGCCTACGAGGCGATGGCCGCGGTGCTGGGCGGCACGCAGTCGCTGCACACCAATTCGTTCGACGAGGCGATCGCGCTGCCGACCGTGGCCTCGGCCCGCATCGCGCGCAACACGCAGCTCATCCTCCAGCACGAGACGGGCGTCACCAAGGTCGTCGACCCGCTGGCCGGCAGCTACTACGTCGAGGCCCTGACCTCGAGCCTGATCGCCGAGGCGCGCAAGCTGATCGACGAGGTCGAGGCGTTGGGCGGCATGACCAAGGCGGTCGAGGCCGGCATGCCCAAGCTCCGCATCGAGGAGGCGGCCGCCCGCAAGCAGGCGCGCGTCGATCGCGGCGAGGAGGTCGTGGTCGGCGTCAACAAGTTCCAGCTCAAGGAAGAGCCCGCCATCGAGATCCTCGATGTCGACAACGACATGGTGCGCGAGTCGCAGGTGGCGCGGCTGCACAAGATCCGCGCCAATCGCGACGAGGCCAAGTGCGTCGCCGCCCTGAAGGCGCTGGGCGATGCCGCGCGCAACGGCACGGGCAACCTGCTGACGCTGTCGATCGAAGCCACGCGCGCGCGCGCCACGGTGGGCGAGATCTCCTCGGCATTGGAAGGCGTCTATGGCCGCTACCAGGCCACCATCCGCTCCATCGCCGGCGTCTATGCCAGCGAGTGGGAGGGCGACGCCGGTCTGGAGCGTATCCGCGCCGAGATCGCCTCGTTCGCCGAGGAAGAGGGCCGCCGGCCGCGCTTGATGGTCGTGAAGATGGGCCAGGACGGCCACGACCGCGGCGCCAAGGTGATCGCCACGGCATTCGCCGACCTGGGCTTCGACGTCGATATCGGCCCGCTGTTCCAGACACCGGAGGAAGCCGCGCGCGCGGCGATCGAGAACGACGTGCATGTGATCGGCGTGTCGAGCCAGGCGGCCGGCCACAAGACCCTGGTGCCGCAGCTCATCGAGGAGCTTGCGAAGCAGGGCGGCTCGGAGGTGCTGGTCGTGGTGGGCGGCGTCATCCCCGCCCAGGACTACGACTTCCTGAAGAAGGCGGGCGTCGCCGCCATCTACGGCCCCGGCACCAACATCCCGGCCGCGGCCGACGAGATCCTGTCGATCCTGCGCCAACGCGGCCAGAAGCGCGCGGCCTAGCGTCTTGCCGGACCGCGGGCCTCCAGGCCCGCGGTCCCGGGAAGAGCATGACCGTCAGACTTCGCTCCCCCGCTTGACGATGCCGCGCAGGATGTAGATCGCGGCCACTGCCAGGACCGGCACCATGAACAGCGCCACGGCGGCACCCATCGGGAGATTGCCGCCCATGATGCCGATGAGAAACGCCGCCGTGCCCAACACCTGGGTCGTCCCAAGCGGGCCGCCGTTGGTCAGCACCGACACGATGGTGAAGCCGGCGAAGCTGCCGATCAGGGAGAACATCATGGTGAGGGCGATGACGTTGCGCATCATCGGGAAGGTCACGTACCGCATGCGCTGCCACCAGGTGGCGCCGTCGATCGACGCCGCCTCGTAGAGCTCCTCGGGCACCGACTTCAACGACGCCAGGTACATCACCATGAAGAACGGTGCGCCGAACCACACGGTGACCAGGATGACGGAGAAGCGCGCCCAGCCGGTCTCGCCCAGCCAGATGATGCGGTCCATGCCGAGATGCTCGAGGATCCAGTTGAAGGCGCCGAAGGTCGGATCGAACATCACCCGCCAGCCGAGCACGCTCATGGTCGGCGGAATCACCCATGGCACCAGCAGCATGCCGCGCCACTTGCGCTGGCCCTTCGCCGGGAGGTTGTGCACGAAATGTGCGACCGCAATGCCGATGATCGCCTGGAGGGCGACGGCGGTAACGGCAAGCAGGCAGGTCTGGTAGACGACCATCCAGAACCGCTCGCGGCCGATCAGGGCGGCGAAGTTGGCGAGCCCGACGAACCTGGTCGTGCTCCTGTCGAGCATCGAGAGGTAAATCGTGAAAGCCGTGGGATAGGCCACGAGCACGATGATCAACGTGAGCAGCGGCAGGGTCATCAGGAAGGCGACGGTCGATTTGCGCCGCATCAGCTTGCGCAGGCTGGCGCGGCTGCTTGGCCCGCTGGCCCGCCGCTGGCGCATGTCCGGGTCAGCCGGCATGTCGATCGTATGACAGGGCGAGCCTACATTTTCGCACGGGGTAACAGCTTAGCATGAAGCTCTCGGGGAGCGCCTGCCTTTGCCGGCAGCGGGACGGCGAGGGCCACAACAGGCGGTTGAACAGATCCGCAGGCGCCCGTAGCCTCTGATCACACGAGGACGGTGGCCACGATGCATCGGCTCACGAACACGCTACTGGCGATCCTGCTGGCCACGTCGGCTCTGTTGTGCGCGCCGCTCGCGTCGGCCCAGCAGACCACGCACCCCTGGCCGACCCGCGGCTGGGCGACGTCTTCGCCCGAGGAGCAGGGCATGAGCTCCGAGCGGCTCGCCCGCCTGATCGACTTCGGCGCCCGCAACGACATGGACAGCGTGCTGGTGACGCGCCACGGCCGCATCGTGCTGGAGGCGACCTACGCGCCGTTCCGCACCGGGCTGAAGCACCGCGTCTACTCGGTCACCAAGTCCGTCGTCAGCACCCTGGTCGGCATGGCGCTGGCCGACGGCTTGCTCGACAGCACCGACCGGCGGGTCGTCGATTTCTTCCCCGGCCGCACGATCGCCAACCTCGACGATGCCAAGAAGGCGATCACGGTCCAACAGCTGCTCGACATGACATCGGGCCTCACCTGGCAGGAGGGCCTGGGGGGCGGCGCCGAATCCTACATCGCCATGACTCGCACCCCCGACTGGCAGCAGTTCATCCTCGACCAACCGATGGCGACGGCGCCGGGCACACGCTTCTACTACAACAGCGGCAACAGCCATCTGCTGTCGGCCATCCTGAGCAAGGTCACGGGCAGGAGCGCGAACGACTACGCGCGGGAAAGGTTGTTCGGGCCGCTCGGGATCGACGACGTGCTGTGGCAGGCCGATCCGCAGGGCGCCTCGGGCGGCGGCGCTGGCCTCTACCTGCAGCCGCGCGACATGGCGAAGATCGGCTATCTCTGGCTGCGCGGCGGCCTGTGGGAGGACAAGCGGATCCTGCCGGCGGCGTGGATTGAGGGCGTGCGCGCTGCCGATGTCGACATGCGCGAGAGCTGGGCGAGCGACATGCGCTACGGCCGCCAGTTCTGGGTCATGCCGCTGCGCGACGCCTTCCTGGCGGTCGGCTACCACCGCCAGCTCATCGTCGTCATGCCCAAGCTCGACATCGTGGCGGTGGTGACGGGCTCGTCGCGCTTTTCCAGCCCGAATGGCATGGCCAGCACGCCGCGCTACGGCTTCGAGACATTGATCGGCTACCTCACCCGCGCCGTGGTTTCCGACGGCGCCGTCGCTGCCGAGCCCGCGGGAACGGCCGAGCTCGCCGAGCTGGTGAAGGCGGCCGCCATCGAGCAGCCGGCGCC
>LNAP01006609.1_pt1 | contig 12248 bp, 15 predicted proteins | sample 602601 | NCBI WGS metagenome assembly LNAP01 (sample SAMN02440304, study PRJNA202911) | soil metagenome | biome: Subtropical and temperate rainforests or woodlands; isolation source: soil samples (1 kg each in a 20% v/v slurry with milli Q water) were... ... | reverse complement strand
ATGATCAGCGCGAACTCCTCGGTGGACTTGCGCAGCTCCTTGACGTCTTCCTTTTGCAACCACTGCGGCGGGCGATTGAGCAGGCGCAGCAACGAGCCCGGCTCCAGCGCCAACAAGCGTTGCAAGCGCACCAGCACCCGTCGGTTGGCACCCAGCTCAGCGCGGTTGGTCGACAGCCGCGAAGACAGCAACTCATCTTCGATCTGATCGACACTGAGGCTGGTCTTGCGCACGATCTGGGTCAGCACTTCCCCCTGATCGCGCAGCAGATGCACCAGCAATTCCAGTGGCGAGCGAAAGCACTCACCGGCCTTCACCGACGAGCGCAGCTTGTCCACCGAGTGCAGCGGTTGCAGTCGTGCGCTGACGATCAGCCGACTGCGGGCGCAGACCCACAACGTCGAAACATCGGACGACACCATGCTGCTGAGATTGAACACCACGTCGTTGACCACCGCCAGCAACGCCGAATCCACATGCTCGATACGCGTCGAACGCGAACCTTCATGCAGAGCTTCGAAAAATTCGTCGGGCAATTGCAGATGGCTTTTCATCCAGCGCTCGCATGCGGCGTGGGCCAGGTTCAGGTGCAGCCAGAGAAATTCGTCGTTGTCGCCGGGTTGTTGCAGGCACTGCAACGCCTTGGCCGAATCGAGCTCGCGGCCGCGCTCGCCGGGGCGAAAACTGAAACCGTACAGCAGACCGAACAGGTCGGTGTCGCGATGACGTTGGTCGATGCTGTGGTTCATGGGGTCTCGATGTGAGGAGGCGCCTGTTGCGGGTTTCACAGGTTCACTTGAACCGCATCATTGCAAGGAGTTTTGACCGTTTTGTGACAAGGCGGTGGAGGCGAAATGATGGCGCTACCGACGGTCGGAATTGGTTAAAGAACCGCTCTGGCCCGCCGATCTTGCCTACGTTAACTCGCACGGCTTTGACCACTGGCCAAGGTCGCAGACAGGGATGTCCGGACTTCTTTCACGCCTCGCCCGGCGTGCCTCATTCCTGTCATGAGTACCTTCCGATGTTTTTGCAAAAGTCCTTGAGAGCGCAAATTCTCGCCCTGCTGAGCGGCAGCTTGTTCGCGATGCTGTTGATCGCGTTGGCCTGCTTTCACTTTCTGTCCAGCGGTGTTCAGAACTACGCGAATCTGATCGAAGGCCCGCTGCACACCTCGCAATTGATCGATGAAGCCAACCTGCAATTCAAGGTGCAGGTACAAGAGTGGAAAAACGTTCTGCTACGCGGCAAGCAGCCTGCGGATCTGGACAAATACTGGAAGCAATTCGAAGACCGTCAGCGCGATGTGCAGGGCATCCTCGGTGAACTGGCCGGGCAGAAGGGTATCGAGCCGTCACTCAAGACGCGCATCGAACGCCTGCGGGACGAACATCGTCTGTTGGGCGCGGCTTATCGGAAGGGCCGTGACGCCTACGTGGCGGCAGGCGCCGACCCAACGGCTGGTGATACGGCGGTCAAAGGTGTCGACCGCGCAACCAGCGATCAGATGAGTGAGTTGGTCAGTGAGTTACGCAAGCAAGGGGCCGAGCAATCGAAGCTGATCAGCGCCGACGCCGACCGCACCGTGTTGCTGGGGATCATAGTGATGCTCGCTTCGGGGCTGTTGATCGGGTTGTTGAGCCTGTGGCTGGTCAACCGCAACCTGGTCGAACCGATTCGCAAACTGATCGAGTACGTGGCGCAACTCAGCCAGGGGCGTTTCGCCGAACGCGTGGCCAGCACCCGTCAGGACGAACTGGGAAAACTGGCGATAGCCGCCAATACCCTGCGCGATTTTCTTGCCGAAACCTTCAACCGTTTGCAGCGCAGCGCCTCGGATCTGGACAGCGCCAGCGGTGAACTGAATTCCATCGCAACCCTGATGGCCAGCGGCACTAACGAGCAGTTCAACCGCACCGATCAGGTGGCCACGGCGATGAACGAAATGTCCGCTACCGCGCAAGAAGTCGCACGTCACGCCGCCGATGCGGCACGCGCCGCCGATGATGCCGACCAGTCCGCCCAGCAAGGCGAAAAAGTCATGCAGGGCACCATTCACACCATCACCCAAATGCGCGGCGAAATCGCCAATACCGCCACGGTCATCCGTCGTCTGGAAACCGACAGTGGGCGCATCGGCAAGGTACTGGAAGTGATTCGCGGCATCGCCGAGCAGACCAATCTGCTGGCGCTCAACGCCGCCATCGAAGCAGCCCGTGCCGGTGAAGCCGGGCGCGGTTTTGCGGTGGTGGCGGATGAAGTCCGCAGCCTGGCCCAGCGCACGGCGGCGTCGATCATCGAGATCAACCAGATCATTCAAACGGTGCAAACCGGCGCGGTGGACGCCGCTCTGGCGATTGAAAGCGGTCAGTCGCGTAGCGAGGAAAGTGTCGAGCAAGTGACTCAGGCCGGCGTCATGCTGGAGCGCATCACCCTTGCCGTGGAAGCCATCCGCGACATGAACCGCCAGATCGCCACTGCCGCGGAAGAGCAGACATCGGTGGCCGAAGACATCTCGCGCAACCTCACCGAAATCACCAGTATCGCCAGTACCAATCTGGACAACGTGCAGCGCACCGAAGCGGCCAGCCACAACCTTCACGGGTTGTCGGGGCAGTTGAATGAAGTGACAGCGCGTTTAAGCGCGTAACGGAAGGGCTGTGTATCGGTTTGCTTACCGAGTCGTTACACAATCGTCAGCACTTCGGCCTGATATCCCGTTCAACAGGCATGACCGTTGGTCAGACTCGACGCTTCAAGCCCGTTGATTTAGAGGGTACCTGTTACTTCTGACAGTAGACGGGACGCATTCCTGACGGCTTGATGATCGGGTCAGCGCAATGGCGCGATTATCCCGATAAGGAGTGTTCCCATGTCTACGCTTGAAGTGTTGGAAAAACTGACGATCCCGAGTATGACGCCGGTCGACGGTCAGGAGTATGAGGGTGAGGTGTCTTTACCCTCGGCTCCCGGTCTGCGGGCGTATGTCCCTGGCAAACAGGGTTTGAGCGAAGGGGATCATCTTGAGGTGGTATGGATCACCAACGCAGGCACTGAAACAGTTTTTACGCATGAGATCACCGTGATTGAAGAAGTAAACCCTGTGCATTTCTATGTGAAGGAAACCTTTATCACACCGGGTTTGGTGACTACCTTTTATGAGGTTGTCAGAGACGACCGAATCTGGCGCTCCAAGCCGTTGATCATTATGGTCAAGTGATTCGAGCCTGGCAGATCACACCGGCAAGCTGAAAGTAAACGTCGTGCCCTGTTGCTCGGTCGAGACCACGTCCAGTTTTCCGCCATGGGACCGAGCAATCTGACTGGCAATGTACAACCCCAACCCGAGGCCGGTCTGCGGTGCTCCGCTGGCCGGGCGCGCGTAGGGCCGGAACAGATAGGGCAGCGCATCCTCGGCAATCAGGCCCTGGTTTTTCACGCTCAGCACGAACTGTCCTTCGTTGATCTGCGCGCTGATTTCGATCGGACTATCGTCCTCTCCGTGAGCAACTGCGTTCGCCACCAGATTGGAGAGTAATTGCGCGACCCGCTCGCGATCACAATGAATGCTGCGCAGGTCGCCGATAGACGAGGTTATGGAGCGGTCGGGATGGACGCTCTGAACCTCTGAAATCACGTGGCGCAATGCATCCTCAAGATCCGGGCACGGCTCGATGTTTACTGGAATGCCACGGCCCAAAGCGCCGCGAGCGAAATCCAGAACGTCATCGACCAGTTTGGTCGCACGACGGGCGCTGGTAAGAATGTGCCGGGCCCGCTTCAGATTCGCCTCATCGGGGAGTTTGCGCAGGAGCATTTCGGCACCGGCGCTGATGGCGAACAAAGGGTTGCGCAGATCATGCCCGAGCACGGCAATGAACTGTTCGCGCAGCTCGGCGGTTTCCCGTTCCTGGTTCAGCGCTGCTTCGGTCTTTTGCAGGTTTTCTTCGGCCTCGATTTGCAGCGCCAGCATCCGGGCGAAGGATTCCATGGTGCTCTGGATCGTGCTGGATTTGAGCGGCGCAGGGTTGGGGTCAAGGGCGCAGATGGTGCCGAAAAAGCGTCCGTCGGTGCGGAAAACCGGCACGGCGATGTAGCTTTCGAACTGATAGAGACGAGGGGTGTGGTGATCGCGGTAAAGCGGGTCTTCGCTGGCCTTGTCGATGACCACCGAATGATGCGCCTGACGAATTTCGTGGCACAGGGTCGTGGCAAGATCCAGCTCCCCGCCAACCTGTAGACCGAAATTCAGCTGGTCGAGCACCGCACACGCGGTCCATGAATCTTCGGTGACCCGGGCCACGGCGACGAAGCGCAGGCCCGTCAGTTCGCGGATCACTTGAAGAATCGCCGGCACCGCACTGATCCGGCCGATCGTGGCGATGTCTGCTGCCGCTGCTTGCCCCATTTCGACCCATCTCTGCAATGAACAGTTTGGTGTGATTCTAGCGGGCTGCCGCTGCGTTGGCGCGACTTGATTACCTGAATTTGAGATGCAAAAAAGCCGCACGATCCGAAGATCGTGCGGCTTGTTATTTGCGCATCAGTTGTCTTGCTTGTTGCTCAGTACTTTGCCAGTGGTGGCATCGAAGTCCACGTCAAATTCTTTGCCGTCGGCAGTGCGCAGTTCGACTTCGTACTCGTAGCCATTGAAATGGTTGTCCAGATCCGTGTCGGTGATGGTCGCGCCAGGATGCAGTTTCAGAGCCTCCTCGTTCATTGATTCCAATGACTTGATCTTGCCGCTTTTGACCAGCTCGGGGATCTGGTCGACGCGGACATCGGCCTGGGCCAGGCCAGCGGTAAGGGTCAGGGCAGCGGCAGTGAACAGGGCAGTCAGGGTTTTCATGAGGTTCTTTCCTTAGGTGATCTGTTTAAGTGGGATCAGGTTAACCGGCGCAACTTAATCCACCCTTAATTCTCCGAACGCGACTGGGTATGGATCGTTCCCACGTTCATCAGTAACCGTTGTTCTGCAGCAACTGCGCCACGCTGGCCGCCGCCGGACGTTTGTAGAACTTGAGCAACTCGCTGGCGCGGTTGGTGAAGATACCGTCGACGCCGGCGTCCATGACTTTCTGGTAATCCACGGCATCGTCGACGGTGTAAACGTGCACCAACAAGCCCTGATCGTGGGTGTACTGGTTCATCCAGGGTTGCACCAGGTCCGAGTAACTCTGATCGCCACCCTTGGTCAGCGCCGCAGATGGGCCGGTGCCGATCGCGCCCTGGGCTTTGGCGTACTCGACCCATTGCTGGAATTCGGCTTTGTCTTTCGGTTGCTGTTTGGCGTAGTAAGTGGCTTTGTCCTTGTCGCCGGACTCGGCAAACGTCACCTTGGATTTTGGCTCGATGCTGCCTTCGCCGACCCACAGCAGGAGGATTTTCGGCACTGTCGGCATTTCTTTCTGGAGCAGTTCGAGACTGCTCTTCTCGAAGGTTTGCAGCACGACTTTACCTTTGCCCTGGCCAACCGCCAGATCGCTCTTCGCCAGTTTCGAACCCGCCGGGCTCAACCAGCCGCGATCCTGGAGTTTTTCCTTGAGGTCGCGCTCGATCCCGGGAAACTGCTTCGGCTCTTTGGTTTCGATGTACAGACCGGGCTTGTGCAGCGGATTGCCTTGGGCAATGTCGATGATTTCATCGAGGGTCAGAATTTTCAGACCGACATACGCAGGACGCGCGCGATCCGGGTAGGCAGCGTTGAACCAGCTGCCGGCATCGAGGGTTTTCAGCTCGGCGATAGTGAAGTCGTTGGCAGGGCGGTCCTTGCGCTCAGGGAATTTACTGGCGACATCGGTGGTGCGTTGCAGGTTGTCGTCGTGCAGGGCGAACAGCACGCCGTCCTTGCTGCGTTGCACGTCCAGTTCCAGGTAGTCGGCACCCAGATCGCGGGCCAGTTTGTAGGCGGCGGCGGTGGATTCCGGGGCATCGAAGGACGCGCCACGGTGAGCGATCACGGCCGGATGCGGGATGCCCATGCGGGCGGCCAATGCGGTGGGGCTTGGCTCGCTGGCGGCCTGTGCCTGGCCGAGGCCCAGCATCAGACTCAGCAACAGGGCGCTCTTGGTGAAGGTAGCAGGCATGGTCGAGGTCCTTTCGCAGGTTTTCAAAGACGTCTCTTTTAACAACTGAGCGCCGCTTGCGCTATCGCCAGACCGACATAAACCTGTTTAAAGCAGATTTTTTCAGCGCTTTTGTGCGCTTCTTTGCAGTACTCTTGGCCGCGGCAGTTACCCCGGCAGAGGGAACGCCCATTCGCTTGCCCTGCGTGTAAACCATCGATCACCGGTCCTTTGCGACCTTCTGTGAGGTTTATCATGCGCATCACTTCCGAGCTCATCTGCCAGGCCGCCGACCAACTCAAAGGCTTCGTCGGCCTCAATCGCAAGACCGGCCAGTACATCGTTCGTTTCAGCGAAGACTCCTTCGGCATGGACGTGGCTGACGACGGCATTATTCCCACCAGCGAATTCGTCTGGGCCCCAGGTTCCGCGCAGGCCATGACGCTCAAGCGTGAGCTGATTCAGTTGTTGCTGGATCAGAACATCGATGACCGGATCAACATCACCGAGCCGTTGCGGGTGTATATGAATCGGCGGGAAGTGCCGGAGATTTCGGCGGTTCGCAGTCTCGTGCAGAGCTGTTGCGGTGGCTGTGGTGGCTCTGCAACATAAAATCTCCCACATGGGTCTTGTGATCGACACATAACCCATGTGGGAGTGAGCCTGCTCGCGATGACGGCCGTAAGAACACCACAACCATTCACTGGTTGAACGCATACGCCCGCTCTAGTGGTAACCGTGATCACCGTCGGTGCGCAGGGAGGTAAAAATCACCGCGTAGTAAGGCGCTGGCGCAGTGTTGGCGATCATGACTTCTGCCCCTTGCAGGCGGCGATCAACGCACGGACCAGCGGCGGCAGCTTGCCCTTGAGCGCTGCGCGTTCAGGCTGGAACAGTGTTGCGACGAAGAACGGATGCCCTTTGAGTTCCACCGCCCGCAAGTCACCTGAAGCATCGTGGCCAACAGCGCACAACTGTTGGCTCAACAACTCACGTTCGAACGCTGGATTGACGCCGTAGCGACAGCGATAGCCTTCGACAATCTCAGCGTTTTCGTACGCATCGGCGATCAACGAACCTTCAACCAGATGAATGCTGTCGACGGCTTCCACCAGCGAACAGCTCAGAGGCGTGAGCAACGCTCGTTCCGCATCCGGCGATGTTTCACCGTGTTCGGCATCGTCCCAGCCCAGAACATTTCGGGCGTATTCGAGTACGGCGTGTTGAAAACCGCCGCAGGTCCCCAGGAACGGCCGTTGCTGTTCACGGGCAAAACGAATCGCTCGCAACGCACCGTCCCTGTCGCGGTAAGGGCTGGCGGGCACGCACCAGAAACCGTCGAAATCAGCCAATGGCGCATCGGCGCTGATACGGTCGGTGGCCAACCACTGGAACTGCACGTCGATGTTCGCCTGTTCAGCGGCCATGCCGAGGGCGATGGGGATCGCCTGGTGAGCGGTGACTTGCGAGTCGTAATCGCCGATCAGGGCGATGCGAATTGGGCGGGTTTCCATGAGTGCGCTCCACGCTTGTTGATTCCTGGCAGCCACTATAGATTGGCGTGCACGCACTCAATATTGGCGTTATCCCAATTGATCAATGCACCGATGCACTATCGGCTGGATTACCCCGACCTGTCCCTGATCCTCGCGTTGGTGCGCGGCGGCTCTCTGGCCCGGGCGTCGACGCTGTTGAAGGTCGACGTCTCGACCGTGTTTCGCGGCGTGCGCCGACTGGAAGCTGCGCTGGGCCAGCAACTGTTCGAAAAAAGCCGCGCCGGCTACTTGCCCACCACCTTGGCGCAAACCCTGGCCGAGCAGGCTGAGCGGGCCGAACAGGCGTTGGAGGCGGCGCGTATTGGCGTGGAGCAGGGCGGTGAAGTCATCAGCGGCACGGTGCGCCTGACCTGCACCGATTCGGTCTTGCAAGGCTTGTTGCTGCCGGCGTTGGCGAAGTTCATGCCTGGTTACCCGGCGCTGACCATCGAGTTGAGTACTTCCAACGACTTCGCCAACCTCAGTCGCCGGGATGCCGATATCGCCTTGCGCTTGACTCGCATACCGCCCGAGCACTTGGTGGGCCGGCGATTGGCCCAGGTGTCCTATCGAGTCTGCGCCAGTGAGGCGTATCTGAAATCCGTCGATTCCGAAGACTTGGCGTCGCTGACCTGGATTGCCCCGGACGACTTCCTCCCCGATCACCCCACCGTTGTGTGGCGCCGTCAGCAGTTGCCGGGCGTCATACCGGGTTATCGCTGCAACAGCATGTTGTCGGTGACTGAGCTGGTGCGGGCCGGGCTCGGTGTCGCGGCATTGCCGGACTTCCTCATCGGTGACGGACTGCAGCCGTTGAGCGAGCCACTTCACGGGTACGACACGGCGCTCTGGTTGCTGACCCGCCCGGACTGCCGTGCCTTGCGCTCAGTGGTGACGTTATTCGATGAGTTGGGGCGAGCGCTTCGATTGCCTTGACCGAGCGCTAAACCTTCGGCTGATCCTTACGCACGAAGTGCTGATGCATTTCCGAGGTCAGGCTTTCGATGCGTTCGGTGAGGGCCTTGGTCATTTCGGTGAGCCGGGTGTTTTGCTCGAGTAACTCCAGCAGTTGCGCGGTGTTCTGCGCCGCTTGTGCCTGGCGCTCACTGTTGGCGACGGCCAGTGCTTCGCGGTGCAGCGCATCGGCTTCAGATTGGGCTTTGTCGCGTGCTGCCTGGCGGGTCTGGGCCAGCAGGATCAGCGGCGCGGCATAAGCCGCTTGAAGGCTGAAGGCGAGGTTGAGCAGGATGAACGGGTAGAGATCGAAGTGGGCCACGCCGAACAGGTTGAGGCAAATCCATACCACCACGATCAGCGTCTGCGCCCCGAGAAAGGTCGGCGTGCCGAAGAACCGCGCGAAGGCCTCGGCGCGCAGTGCAAACTTGTCATTGCCAAAGGTGGGCGCCAGGTGGGCGTGAGGGCGATGAAAGCGCAGGTGGTCAACTGGGGCGGGGGCGGGTTTGGTGCCGGAAGTCGTGGTGGTCATGGTGCTCTCTGCATGGCGCTGGGACTGAGGCCCACTATAGCCCCAGCGCCAGTTTCATTCTGAAACACATTGCGGTGTTTTATTCAGAGCGAACAGTGATTGGAAAATCGACAGACATTGTCATTTATTGCAGCTCGGTTCAGAGCTGATAGCAGGCCAGAAACATGTCCAGCGCCGACTCCACAACAGTGGTCTGCATTTCCGCAGACAAGCCGGGCAGCCCCATGGAAATCTGTGGCCAGAACGCAAAGGATTTGAGCATCCCCTGAATCTGTTGTGCGGCGAATTCGGGGGCGACCGGTTTCAAACGGCCATCGGCCTGGGCAGCGCGGATCCACATGGTCAGGCCTTCTTCGCGCTCACCCATTCGGGCGACCATATTCTGCGCGCGCTCGGGGGAATGGATGGTGGCGGCGATGGCCACTCGCGCCAGATCGAGAAAATTGTCATCGCCCAGCATCTGCATTTTCGCCATCAGCATCTGGCGCATCTGCTCGCGCAGCGGCACGTCAGGGCGGTAGGGCGTTTCCTGTTCTGCCGTCACCCGCGCCCACAATTGATTGAGGATTTCGGCGAACAATTCTTCCTTGCTGGGGAAATGGTTGTACACCGTGCGCTTCGACACGCCGGCGGTGGCGGCGATCTTGTCCATGCTGGTGATGTCGAAACCGTTGGCACGGAATTCGGCAATCGCCGCCTGAATGATGGCTTCGCGTTTTCGGTCAGTGAGACGCTGGCTTCGGCAGAAAGAGGTAAGAATTACACTTGGCAGTTTACTTGCGATCGGCTTTGATGCAACCTTGGAACTACACTGTGCAGTGTAATGTTTTGTTAACCCTGTGCAGCGAACAATAGATCTCCGGCTGATGCGTGCGTGCCTTGGCCATTTATCGTCCCCAAGCGGAAAACCACGAAGCAGGTGGTTTTCCTGGAGTCATTCAATCATGGCCACTTCAACTTCCCCCTCGGATAACGCTTCTACGCCGGAAGCTTCCCGTCAGGCAGAAGGGTTCTTTCGAAACCATGCGCTGGTAAAACGCGAAGGCTTTCGCAAAACCCTGCGCATCATGTGGAACATGATCTTCCACAAACCGCGTAACACCCGCCCGACAGCACCTGTCCCGGTGCAAACCATGACTCAGGCAGCATTGATCGCCGCCCCCGACCACAGCGTTTACCGCCTCGGTCATTCCACCGTACTGCTGAAACTGCGGGACAAGTTCTGGATCACCGACCCGGTCTTCGCCGAGCGCGCCTCACCCGTGCAATGGGCCGGCCCCAAGCGCTTTCACCAACCGCCGATCAGCCTCGAAGAACTGCCACCGATTGAAGCAGTGATCCTGTCCCACGATCACTACGACCACCTCGACTATCAAGCGGTGCTCAAACTGGCGGACAAGGCCAAGTACTTTCTCACACCACTGGGCGTCGGAGACACCTTGATCAAATGGGGCATCGACGCCAGCAAAATCCGGCAACTGGACTGGTGGCAGGGCACTGAGGTCGACGGTATTCAGTTCATCGCCACACCTTCGCAGCACTTTTCCGGTCGCGGTCTGTTCGATGGCAACAGCACGCTGTGGGCCTCGTGGGTAATGATCGATGGTGACACGCGAATCTTCTTCAGCGGCGACAGCGGTTATTTTGACGGCTTCAAACGCATCGGCGAACAGTACGGCCCGTTCGACCTGACACTCATGGAAACCGGTGCCTACAACGTTGAGTGGCCGCATGTGCACATGCAGCCAGAGCAAACCTTGCAAGCGCACATCGACCTCAAAGGTCGCTGGTTATTGCCGATCCACAACGGCACGTTCGATTTGTCGATGCACGCCTGGTACGAACCTTTCGACCGCATCCTGGCGTTGGCCTGGGAGCGGAATGTGTCGATTACTACGCCGCAGATGGGGCAGGCGTTTAATGTGATGTATCCGCAGCGGGGTTGCGCTTGGTGGTCGGAGATGGAAAACGTTGGCGATCAGGTGGAGCCTCAGAACGCATAGCGTGTGAAACCGGGCTGAGCGTCTTAAGCGAAAACCACCTCAATACGGCCCTCTTTTCGTGATCGGGGGGCTGACTTGATCACGATCTGCACGTCACGTCCGAGCAATGAAAGGCATTCCATCATCTTTGCTTCACTGATACCTCGAAACTTTCCGCGCAACATCTCGGAAAGCTTGGGTTGAGACAGGCCCAAGATTTCAGACGCTTGAACTTGGGTCAAATGGCGAGCCTTGATGATCTCGCCAATTTTGGCCGCCAATTGCGATTTGACTCGCATTTCATTGGCGTTGGGCGTCCCGAGGTCTTCATAGACGTTCCCGCTGCTCTCTTCGATTTCAATCATTTCCTGATCCTTTTGCGTGATCCTGCGCCGCTTGAAGTCTCTTTCTGATCAAATCGACGTCGCACTGCGTGGTTGTGATACCCGTAGTCGACTTCTTCTGAAAGCAGTGCAGAACATAAATGGCATTACCAAAACGAACGGTATAAACGGCGCGATAGGTGTTCGTATTGAAGTCATCCACCATCTCAAGCACACCTGCACCTCCAAAACCCTTTAGAGGCTTCGCGTCGGGATGTTTTGCACCGCTTTGTGCCAGATCTAGTGCATGACCAAAAACATCTTGTACATCTGCGGGCATTTGCTTGAGGTCTTTCTTGCTGCTGCTAACCCACAGGAGTGACTTCCTTGTACTCATGCGAAAATATACCTATTTGGGAATAATCGTCAATCGATGATTTCTCACTCAACCATCGCATAATCCGCCCGCCCCACCGGATCAGGTGTCGACCCTTTCACATTCATCCCTCTACCCGGCGCAAACCCCGGGAAGAACACCAACCCCTCCGATTCAAACCGATAAGCCAACGCCAGCCGCGTAACATCCAGCACATCGCGTTCATCCTCAAATCGCTGAATCGCGTCCACCGAAACCCCGGATTCCCGAGACAGTTCCTCCACACTCCACCCCAGCATTGCTCGGGCCTGAGCGCTATGCGCGGGGGTGAACTGGAAAAGGGCGATACGTTCCAGGGTGATTTTCATCGCAAGAGAGGCCATGGTGTTCTCCGGGCTCAAGAGTGCTGATTCAAAATGTACTGTGTTTTTGTACAGTTGTTTTGAGCGCGAAGCAAACTCATTTTTTGATCGGTTCTATC
>LNAP01004811.1_pt1 | contig 12249 bp, 15 predicted proteins | sample 602601 | NCBI WGS metagenome assembly LNAP01 (sample SAMN02440304, study PRJNA202911) | soil metagenome | biome: Subtropical and temperate rainforests or woodlands; isolation source: soil samples (1 kg each in a 20% v/v slurry with milli Q water) were... ... | reverse complement strand
AGGAGTTCCGCCGCATCGCCGAGGCGGTGAACGACCTCGCCGAGCGATTGCAACGCACCACCACCGAGCGCACCGCCCTGACCCGCCAACTGCTCCAGGTGCAGGAGGAAGAGCGCCGCGCGCTGGCCCGCGAGCTGCATGACGAGTTCGGCCAGTGCCTCACGGCTGTCGGCGCCTATGCCGCCTCCATCGAAGCCGGCGCGCCCTTGGATCGGCCGGACCTTGCCGAGGACGCCCGCGCCACCGCGCGCATCACCGCGCAGATGATGGCGACGTTGCGCGGGGCGTTCCAGCGGCTGCGCCCGCCGGACCTCGACGAGCTGGGGCTGGAAACCAGCCTGCGCAACATGGTGGCGGGGTGGAACACGCGGCGCGGCGCCGGCACCGAGTTCCGGCTGGAGGTGGCGGGCGACCTCGGCACCATCTCGCCGCTCGCCGCGCTCAACGTCTATCGCATCGCGCAGGAATGCCTCACCAACGCCGCCCGCCACGGCAGGCCGACGCGGGTGGTGCTCAGGGTGTCGTGCACTGCTGACGCGGTCGGGGCGGTCGGGTTGGTGGTGGAGGACGATGGCGGCGGCGACCCCGCTCAGGTCGGCACTGGGGCCGGGCTCGGCATTGTCGGCATACGCGAGCGCGTCAGCGCGCTCGGCGGCACACTGATCATCGGCGCGGCGCCCGGCGGGGTGCGCATCGCCGCGCGCGTGCCGGCCGTCGAGGCGGTGTCATCATGAGTGGGCTCACGATCCTGTTGGTCGACGACCACCCGGTGGTGCGCGAAGGCTATCGCCGGCTGCTGGAGCGCCGCCCCGGCACCCGCGTGGTCGCGGAAGCCGAGAATGCGGCGGACGCCTACCGCGCCTATCGCGAGACCACGCCGGACATCGTCATCATGGACCTCTCCATGCCCGGTGCCGGCGGGCTGGAGGCGGTACGCCACATCAGGCAATGGGACCGCAATGCACGCATCCTCGTGTTCACCATGCACCAGGCCGCCGCCTTCGCGCTGAAGGCGTTCGAGGCCGGCGCGTCCGGTTATGTCACCAAGAGCAGCGCGCCGGAGGAACTGATCCGCGCGGTGGAGGCGGTGGCAAAGGGCGGGCGGGCACTCAGCGACGACGTCGCCCGCGAGATCGCCACCGAGCGCCTGTCGAACCGGCGCTCGGTGCTGGAGGAACTCAGCCCGCGCGAGACCGAGATCTTGCGCATGTTCGCCTCCGGACAGACCACCGAGGCTATCGCGCAGGCGCTGCATCTCAGCCCCAAGACGGTGCAGAACCACCACTACCAGATCAAGTCGAAGATCGGCGCCAGCACCGACGCGCATTTGGTGTGGCTCGCCATCGGCGAGGGGCTGATTCGCGCGGAGTAGCGTCAGGCTTCCGTCTGGTCGCCGAGCTCGAACTCCTCGAGCTTGAAGCCCGGGTTGACGTCGGTGATGGTCTGGGCGAGTTCGTCCACCCGCCGCCGCAGCTTCGCGATCAGCAAGTCGCGCAACTCCTTGTAATTCACCCCGACATCGGAATGCGCGGTGTGCATGATGTCGCCCGGCCGCAGGATCAAGGGCGGAGCGGTGGGCGAATCCTGGTCGAGGAATTCCAGCGGATGGGTGGCATCCTGTTCGAGAAGATTGAGATGTATCCGCGCCCGGCGCAAATCGATCCTCAGATTGTCCGTCATCTTCCATTCCTCGCCTGTCGCGTCCGCTGGTCCCGAGGTGCGGCCTCCGGCAGCCTGCGTTACCTCCCCGCCGAGATAGGGCGCTGCGCGGCGCGGGCCAGTCCGAAAAATCCGGCCATGCGCCTCAGGCGCCCAGCGCCGCGATGCCGGACCAGCCGAGATAGCCGACATAGAGCCCGACCAGCACCAGCAGCGCGCCGGAGACATAGGGCGCGCGGCGCGCCATCGTGGAGAACCACGCGAACCGCCTTGTGGCGTGCTTCACGCTGAGCGCGGCGGCAACGCCCACTGCCACCAGCGTGATGGCAAGGCCGATGGAGAAGCACAGCACCAGCGCGAAGCCGATGGTGAACTCCTGCAATTGCAGGCACAGCAGCAGCACGGTGATCGCCGCCGGACACGGGATGAGGCCGCCGGTGAGGCCGAACAGCACGATCTGCCAGGTCGACACCTCGCGTGCGGCGAAGCGGCGGCGAATGTCGTTGGCGTGCGCCAGTTCATGGGCATCCTGATAGCCGTCGGCGCCTATTTCCAGCCCGCCCATTTCCTCGTGCGGATGCGCATGGTCGTGATCGTGATCGTGATGTTCATCATGGTCGTGATCATGGTGATGATCGTGATCGTGGTGGTGCCCGTGGTCATGCCCGGCGGCGGCCCTGGCCTCTTGCTGGTCCTGCCAGGTCCGCCACAGCATCCATATGGCCAGCGCGATGATGATTACCGCCGAGACCAGTTGCAGATAGGGCTCGAAGGTCTCCGGCGCGACGCCCTTCCAGAGATACATGCCGCCAATGGCGATGAGCCACACCACCATGGTGTGGGACACGGTGGCGGCGAGGCCGAGCAGCACCGCCTGCGTCACCGTTCCGCGCACGGCGATGATGAAGGCGGCCATCATGGTCTTGGAGTGCCCCGGCTCCAGGCCGTGCAGAGCGCCGAGCAGGATCGCGCTCGGGATGAAAAGCCAGGCATGGGCGGAGCCCTGCCGGATCAGCTCGGCGAAATCGGGCATCGATCGCTCATAGGTATTTGATGATGTCCTTGAAGTCGTCGATCGAGCGGCGCTGCTCGCGCGGCAACGGCGCGACCGCCTCATCGAGGCAATGGTCCAGATGGTCCTGGATCAGCGTCTTCTTGGCCTGCGTGATCGCCTTCTCCACCGCGTGGAGTTGCTGGGCGATGTCGAGGCAGGAGCGGCCGCCCTCCAGCATGTCGATGACGCTGCGCAGGTGACCGTCGGCGCGCTTCAGCCGCTTGACGATCTCAGGGTGCGTCTCATGGACGTGGGAATGGTCGCTCATGGCTGAATACCTATCCCCCTGGATAGGTTATGGCAAGAGTGTACGAGACGACTCCATTAGGATGGCGCTGTCTGGAAGTAGCCGGAAACAGTCGACGCGAGCGCGAAAGCACGAATTTCGCAGCGTTTTGGGCCGTGGTGGTGGACGAATGCCATCGTCGACCCCATATGAGTGTTCCTGCACAGGTGGGGATGCTCATGGAAAATGACGAAAAGATAATTCGGAAGACCTCCACGCAGCTCCGCGCCGAACTGATGGAGCGTGCAACGGAAGTCGCTGCGCAGGAGCGCGAGGCCGAACGCCAGCGCCACCGCGACCGCACCGAGAAATTGCGCGAAGCCCGTCTGGCACGGGATGCGGCCGAAGCTGCCGCGGCCGCCATCGTGGCGGCCGCCAAGCCGAAGCCCAAGAAGCGCAGCGTACCTAGCGCGAGCTAGAGGCGGCGCGAGCTAGCGCTGGCCTGACGGTCGCCTGTTCGTCCATTCACCTCACAACAAAGACCCCGCCTCTCATGCCGAGCGGCGGGGTCTTGTCGTCTTGGGATGAGCTAGTCTTGGGGTGCGCTAAACGCCGAACCGTCGATCAGCGGCCCTGAACCATCGAGGCGATGATGCCCGAGGTAATGCCGATGAGCAGGTATTCATTGTTCACCTTCACCCAACGCTGGTCGCGGCGCGGGGGCGGCAGGCGATAGCGGCCATAATCGCGGACCACGTTGCCGCGATAATTGCTCGGCAGGCGCTTGCCCTTCGACCAGTGCGAGCGGTGCGGGCCGTGATTGTTGTAGCCCGGCCTGCCGGGAGCCGGTGCCCGGTAATTCTGCGTGTGCTGCTGCGTATGAACCTGTTTATTGTTGCCATAATACGGCATCGGCTGCGCGACTGCGGCTCCCGCGCCAATAAATGACAATACAAGTGCTGCGATGATCGGGCGCTTCATGTTATTTACTCCACAATAGCGGGGAAACTGCCCCGTCTTGAGGATGAACATGACGCCTCGCACATGAACGATATCTGAATACATTCCTAAATTATTGGTAATGTTCGCATCTTCTTACCCGTAACGTCATGCCGGAAAGAATCGCAGCCCTGTTAAGCGGTTGCAGTAATTCCGCGGGAGATGGAGCATATTGGAATGGCTCGAAGCAGCGTGCCGGGCGTCGCGTCGGGGCGGAGAAGCTGAATGGACCAGAATACGGTTCGAGAGGTGAAGTCGCCGGCGTTTCCCGAGGAGATCGCGCACTGGCCCGCCGGCTACGCCTGGCTCGCCGGGGGCACCTGGCTGATGTCGGAGCCGCAGCTCGGCATCGACACGCTCATCGACCTCCACGGTTTCGGCTGGCCGGACCTCACGGCGTCGGATGACGGCATCGAGATCGCCGCCACCTGCCCGATCACCACCGTTGCCAATTTCATCGGCCCGCCGGAATGGCACGCCGCACCCTTATTGAAGGCGTGTGCGCACTCGCTGCTGATGTCGTTCAAGATCGCCAATGTCGCCACCGTCGGCGGCAATATCTGCATGTCGCTGCCGGCCGGCGCGATGATCGCGCTGACCGTGGCGCTGGAGGCGACCTACACGCTGTGGCCGCGCAACGGGCCCCCGCGCCAAGTTGCGGCCCGCGACTTCGTCACCGGCAACCATGCCAATGTGCTGGAGCCGGGCGAGTTGCTGCGCTCGATCCACATCCCGGCCTCCGCGCTCGCCAAGCGCTTCGCCATTCGCCGCGCCTCGCTCACCAAGCTCGGCCGCTCGGCGGCGCTGCTGGTCGGCACAATGGGGGAGGATGGCGGGCTGACACTCACCGTCACCGGATCGACACCACGCCCCGTGCAAGTGCACCTCCTGCACCCCCGTGCAGACGAGCTGAGGGCCGCGATCGACGCCGCCGTCCCGGTCGGCGGCTACTTCGACGACGTCAACGGCACGCCGGCTTACAAGCGCCGCCTTACCTATCATTTCGCCGAGGAAATCCGTGCGGAACTCAACTCGGCAGGGGGTGAGGCGTGAGCTACAGCGTCGACGGCAGAACCGTCTCCACCGAGCCGCGCCCCGGCCAGTGCCTGCGTACCTTCCTGCGCGATTGCGGGGTTTTCGGCGTCAAGAAGGGCTGCGACGCCGGCGATTGCGGCGCCTGTACCGTCTGGCTCGACGGCATGCCGGTACATTCCTGCCTGATGCCGGCGTTCCGTGCCAAGGGCCGACACGTCACGACGATACAAGGGCTCAGCCACGGTAATGAGCTGCATCCGGTGCAGCAGGCGTTCATGGAGGCGCAGGCGTTCCAGTGCGGTTTCTGCGCCGCCGGCATGATCATGACGGTGGCCGCACTCGACGAGGAGCAGAAAACCGATCTGCCGCGCGCGCTGAAGGGAAATCTGTGCCGCTGCACCGGCTATCGCGCCATCGAGGATGCGGTGAACGGCGTCCGCTCCACCGAGGAAGACCTCGCCGGCAGCGCCTGCGGGGCGAGCCTGCCGAACCCGTTCAGCGAGGGCATCGTCACCGGCCATGAGCGCTACACCATGGATGTCGCAGTGGAAGGCATGCTCCATTTGAAGGTGCTGCGCTCGCCCTACGCTCACGCCCGAATCCTCAGCATCGGCAAGGAGATGGCGCTGGCGATCCCCGGCGTGGTCGAGGTGTTCACCTGGGAGGACGTGCCGCGCAAGCTCTACAGCACCGCGACGCATGAGGACCACCTGGTCGACCCCGACGACACCTACATCCTCGACAATGTCGCCCGCTTTGTCGGCCAGCGCATCGCCGCCGTTGTGGCGTCGAGCGAGGGAGCGGCCGAGGCCGGCTGCCGGGCGCTGGAGGTCGAGTACGAGATATTGCCGGCGGTGTTCGATCCCGTCGCCGCCATGGCCGACGACGCGCCGATCCTCCACGCCAAGGGCCTTGAGGCCAGGGGCAACATCTACGTCACCATCAAGGGCGAGGTCGGCAGCGTCTCGGAAGGTTTCGAGAGCGCGGCGGTCATCCATGAGAAGACCTACTCGACCTCGCGCGTGCAGCACGCCCATCTGGAGACCCACGGCTCCATCGCCTGGCGGGACGAGGGCGGGCGCATCCATGTGCGCACCTCGACGCAGGCGCCGTTCATCACCCACAAGAAGCTCTGCTACCTCTTCGGCATCTTCCCGCACGATCTGCACGTCTTCACCGAGCGCGTCGGCGGCGGCTTCGGCGGCAAGCAGGAGATGATCTCCGAGGATCTGTGCGTGCTCGCCACCCTGAAGCTCGGGCGGCCGGTGAAATGGGAGTTCACCCGCGAGGAGCAGTTCATCGGCGCCACCACCCGCCACCAGATGACGACCCGTGTGAAGCTCGGCGCGACGGCGGACGGCACGCTGACCGCGCTGGAGGTGCACGTCGTCTCCAACACCGGCGCCTATGGCGGCCATGGCGGCGAGACGCTGGGCGCCGCGCTCGGCTCACCGCTGACCGCCTATCGCTGCCGCAACAAGAAGGCCGAGGGCCACGCGGTCTATACCAACATGATCCCCGGCGGCGGGTTTCGCGGCTATGGCGCCTCGCAGACCACCTTCGCCATCGAATGCGCGATGGACGACCTCGCGGCGAAGCTCGGCATCGACCCGTTCGCGATCCGCCGCCGCAACATGATCGGCCCGGACGACGTGATCGAATCGGTGTGGAGCGATCCGACCGATGTCGCGTTCGGCAGCTATGGCCTCGACCAGTGCCTCGACCTGGTGGAAGACGCGCTTGCCAACGGCGACGGCGAGGACGCGCCAGAGGGCGACTGGCTGGAAGGCACCGGCATCGCGCTCTCGGTGCTGGAATCCGGCCCGCCGACCGAGCACCGCTCCGGCGGCCAGATGAGCCTCAACCCCGACGGCTCCTATCATCTGGCGGTCGGCTCGACCGAGATGGGCAATGGCTCCATTACCTCGCACCGCCAGATCGCCGCCGAACTGCTCGGCACGCGGGCGGATAATGTCGCGATCATCAATGCCGACACCGACCTCGCGCCATATGATTCCGGCACCTTCGCCAGCACCGGCACGGTGGTGGCGGGGCAGGCGGTGGAGCTGACCTCGCGAGCCTTGCGCGCCAACATCCTCGCCTATGCGGCGCGGCGCACCCACACTTCGCCCGACGACTGGTCTCTTGCGGACGACGCGGCGGTGAGCGGCAATGCCCGCATCGAGCTGACCGAGCTCTACAAGCTCGGCACCGCCGCCGGCCATCGCTTCGAGGCCAAGCGCAAGGCCTATCTCTCGCCGCGCACCATCGCCTTCAACGTGCAAGGCGTGCGGCTCGCGGTGCACCGCGTCACCGGCGAGATCCGCATCCTGCACAGCGTACACGCCGCCGATATCGGCCGGCTGATCAACCCGATGCAGTGCCGGGGACAGATCGAAGGCGCGGTGGCGATGGGCTATGGCTGGGCGCTGACCGAGCACATGGTGCATGACGACCATGGCAAGATACTCAATCCGGCGCTGCGCAACTATCACATACCGGCCTTCGCCGATGTCCCGCGCACGCAGATCCTGTTCGCCGATACGTTCGACACCATCGGCCCGCTGGGCGCCAAGGCGCAGGGCGAATGCGCAATCAACTGCATCGCCCCGGCGGTGTCGAACGCCCTGGCCAACGCCACCGGCGTGCGCTTCGCCCATCTGCCGTTCACGCCCGACCGCATCTTCGACCAGCTCGGCCCGACGTCGTGAGCGAGGCGCCCAAGGGCTCCGTCACCATCGTCACCCAGACGCGGGTGCTGGCGGGCTTTGAGGACGCGTTCGCGGTGTGGCAGGAGGCGACCAAGGGCATGGTCGCGGCGTTTCCCGGCTTCATCGAGCAATCGCTGACGCCGCCGACCCCGCCGACGCAGGTGGATTGGGTGATCCTGCAGCGCTTCACCAGTACCGAGGCGGCGGTCGGCTGGCTGAACTCGGCCGAGCGGTTGGAGCGTATCGCCGGCGTCCAGCACATGCTGGCGGGGCGCGACGACGTACATCTGGTGAATGACGGCGCGGCCGGGGTGCTGCCGGCACCGATCTCGGCGGTTATCTCCACCCGGCTGAAGCCCGGGCAGGAGCGCGCCTACCGCGCCTGGGAGCAGCGCATGGCGGCGGTGCAGAGCCGCGCGCCGGGCTTTCAGGGTTATCGGTTCGAAGCGCCGATCCCCGGCGTGCAGGAGGATTGGCTCTCCATCCTGCGCTTCGACACCGAGGCCAATCTTCAGGCCTGGTTCGATTCGCCCGAGCGGCAGGAGATGCTGAAACAGGCCGAGGAATTCACCGAGGAGTTCCACGCCCGCGTGGTGCGCACCGGCTTCGACCAGTGGTTTCCCCCAAGCGGCGGTGGCCCCTCGCCGGCGGCGTGGAAGCAGAACATGCTGGTGGTGCTGATGCTCTACCCCGTGGTGTTCCTGTTCGGCATGCTGGTGCAGGTGCCGCTGCTGATGGGCTGGGCCAGGCTGCCCTTCGCGGTAGCTCTGTTCATCGGCAATGTCGTGAGCGTGCTGCTGCTGAGCCAGCTGGTGCCATGGACCAGCCGGCGCTTCGCCTGGTGGCTGCAACCGCGCGGACGCTGGGTGGAGGCGGGCGGCATCACTGTGATCGTCGCGCTCTATGGCGCGATGATCGCCCTATTCAGTTGGCTGTGAAACAAATCGCGTCGAGCGTCACGCGGGGACGGTCGACGATGAAAGGCTAGTGGCGCCACTCATCCTCGGACGGCAGGTCGCCACCGACATCGACATGGGCGGTGCCATTGGCCGCCAACAGGCGCTTTTCCGAGAACTGGACGCTCAGCCTGTGGCCGTCATCGGTGACGAGATGGAGGTTCTTGCGGCCGAAGACTTCGCGCAGCGCCTCGGGCGCCATGCAGATCTCGCCGCATCCGGTGACATGGCCGGGCTTGATGAGGAAGCCATCAAATTCATAGCGCGCACGGGCGATGGTCTGGTTGCCGTCCTTCAGGACGCCGAGGCCGCACAGGCCGCCGAGATAGAGCATGATCGTCATCCCTTGGAGAGTTCAGGGCCCTGGGCCGCTTCAGCTCCGTGAGGCTGACATTGGTTCGCGGGTCGTGCAGTTCGCGGGTGTTATCGGCACCGCCATGGATCGAGCATCTGGCGGGCATGGAACAGCGTCGCGGCGCGCTGAATGGAGATGGTGCGCGGGCATGACGCCCGCGTACCCGATCCTTCGCTGGGCCTTCTTGGCCTCAGCCCTTCTTCTTGGGCGCGGCGGCGTTGAGCAGCACGCCCTTGGAAAGGCTCATCGGCGCCGCAGCGGCTTCCTTGACCTTCTTCGGCTTCTTGGTCTCGCGATTGCTGCGCACCTGACCCTTGGCCATGACCGTCTCCCATGCGGCGCACCGCTTCTGCGGGCGCGAAAAAATGAAAACCCCGCAACCTTCTACAGGTGCGGGGCTACGAGGCGCCAGGCACCTCGACGGTCATGATGCCGTCGTATCGCTAGAGTCAAAGCCGCCAGTACATCCGTGGTCGGCGTCGACGATGCGACATCTGAAAGAGCGGCGGCTACAAGAGCCGCCGGCTTCAATCAGTCCAGAACCTGGAGCTTGTCGGCCGACATCTTGCCGCTCTTGCGATCAGCGACGAGCTCGAAGCTCACCTTCTGACCTTCGCGGAGATCGCCGAGACCGGAACGCTCCACAGCGCTGATGTGGACGAAAGCATCGCTGCCGCCGTCATCCGGCTGAATAAATCCAAAGCCCTTCTGAGCGTTGAACCACTTTACGGTTCCCTTGGCCATGGAAACCCCTTTCAAGAACATAGGTTGTACCAACCGACAGGCTGTCGGCTATCGAAGTCATATCTGAAACAAGAGGATTGTTAGTTCGGCGCCCAATTGCTCGCGCGCAAAGCCAAGTCATCTGGCTATCTAATGACAAATGGAATATGGTGCATTCTCAAAAAAATACAAGAATTATTTATGGCGGGCGTGGTTCTCGCATTTTGCTGTGCAGCAAAATACCCGAAGGTCCGGATAATTTAGCGATATTTTCGAACGCTTTGGTGCCATAAACTTGGCATCGGATACTTGGCGGCGGATACCTTCAGCCGGGTGCCTGCCGTTACGTCCTGCTTCTCGCACGCCCGACCTGACCTGGGCCGGAGAAAGTCGATGAGGATGTCCATCAATTTCCCGAATGCCAGCCGCAGCTATGACGCCACCCGCCGGTGCGTCTGCTTCTGGGGCTACGATTCCACCTTCGAGGTCCCGTTCTATGTCGATGAAAGCGCGCTCACCAAGCTCAGCACGCCGGACACCGTAGACGAGACGTCCTCGCTGCGGGTCTTCGACGAGAACCGCAGCCGCATTCAGAAAGCCGCCGGCGCCGCCTATGGCCGGCAGCGGCAGAAGCTGTACCGGCTGTCCGCCGCCGAATTCTGAATGCCGACGTTAAGTCGGCCGCCTCACCTTTCATATATTTTCGAAACTGATATTTATCGCGCCGACATTGCATTTCGGGGCCGCGTTGCCCGCAGCGATTTTTTAAGACAGGCGATTGGTTTTCGGCGCACGTCATATGGCGCCGACGATGCGTCGCCACTAGCGATTGAGAACAGAGAGACGGATGAAACAGAAGCTCGAAGCGTTGCGTGCCCGGCTTGTGCAAGCCCAGCGTAGCCTCATCCTGGCGGCCGCCGAAACCGACGCCATCCCGTCGGACAATGCCCTGCGCAAGATCGCCGATCTCGAAGTCGCCATCGGCGCCGTCGAGACCGTGCTGGAGACAGCCTCCTGACATTGAGCGCCCGCGCTCCGCAGTTGAACGGCGCATACTGAGGCGCCGGGCCGCGGTTTTGCGTCAGCTGCCGCGATAGGTCGAATAGCTCCACGGCGTCGCCACCAGCGGCACGTGATAGTGGCCTTCCGGGTCGGAGATGCCGAACCGGATCGGCACCACGTCCAGGAACGGCTGCTCCGGCAATTCCAGCCCGTGGGCGCGGAAATGGTCGCCGATGTGGAACACCAGCTCATAAGTGCCGATGCGCAGCGGCCCGCCGCCCATCATCAGGCGATGCGGCCGGCCATCGGCATCGGTGTGAACCTCGGTAAGCAAAACGCGCCCGGAGCGGCCGACCTCGAACAGCTCGACGCGCACATGCTCGGCCGGGCAGCCGCCATGGGTATCGAGCACGTGGGTCGACAACCGCCCCGCGACATGGGGCATGCCGGGGCCATCCACCTTTTCCACGAGGCGCAGGCGCGTGATGTAGCCGATCTCCGTCAGCGCGGCGGCAAGCTCGGTCTCGCGATCATTCGCCAACCGACGCTCGAACGCATCCAGCACGGCGTCGCGGGTCAGGCGTCGCACGCACACCACGAACGGAAAGCCGAAGCGCGCGCGATAGGCGGCGTTGAGCCGCTCGAAGCGGGCGAATTCCTCAATCGATAGCCGCTCCAACCCGAGGCCGGCCTGCTCGGACACCGAAGCCGGGGCGATCTCGCCGGCGCGGGCCGCCTTGCCGGCGAGATCGGGATGGGCGGAGACAAACGCAATCTGATCCTCGGCCGGGCGCGCCCGCACCGCCGCCATCAGGCCCTCGTGAAGCGCCGTCACGGTGGCGAACGGGTGCCCGGCATGGGCCGACATCGCCACCCAGGGCGCATGCTCGAAAATGCCGTCCAGCGCGGCGGCGAAGTCGTCCGCATTCATCGCGTTGAGGGCATCGAGGCTCAGGCGTTCGGTCACGGCAACATCCTCAAGATTCGTCTCCGCGATACTCGTCTACTTGCGGTAATTTGGAATAGAGAATGTCGGCAGCGAACGGTGTCGCGCTTAGCCGCACGCCGGTAGCGTCACGAATAGCATTGCCGAGCGCGGCGGCGACCGGGTTGTAGGGGCTCTCGCTCATCGACTTGGCACCGAGCGGGCCGATGCTGTCATGGGTATCGGCGAAGAAAACCTGCGTCCTCGGCACATCGGCAAAGGCCGGAATGTGGTAGCCGCGAAAGCTCGGATTGGCGACGCGCCCCAGCTCATCGACGATCATCTGCTCGTACAGCGCCGCGCCGATGGCCTGTGCCACGCCGCCCTCGACCTGGCCGCGGCACTGCATCGGGTTGATCACCGTGCCGGCATCGGCCGCGTGCACCGAGCGCAATAGGCGGATCTCGCCCGTGCGCCGGTGCACCGCGACGGTGAACCCCTGCACATTGAAGGCGAGGGAGCGCGGCGTGCCGGTGGCATGGCCGATGGCTTCGAGCGGGCCGAGCTCGGTCAGCGCGATGCGGCGCGCGCCGGCGACCACCTC
>LNAP01004810.1_pt1 | contig 12251 bp, 11 predicted proteins | sample 602601 | NCBI WGS metagenome assembly LNAP01 (sample SAMN02440304, study PRJNA202911) | soil metagenome | biome: Subtropical and temperate rainforests or woodlands; isolation source: soil samples (1 kg each in a 20% v/v slurry with milli Q water) were... ... | reverse complement strand
AGGCTCTCCGGCAGGCGCAGCATGAGGTCCTGGCAGCGGAGGACGCGCAAGTTGGTGTTGGCGTCGCCGAGGTCGCGCTCCAGCAGGGCTTCGTCGCCGAGCTGACGGCGGTCAATCAGCGCAATGCCGTGGTCATGGCCGATTACCGGGAGCGCCTGCAGGCGCAGCGCGCGGCGGCCGATGCGACCGCGGTCAAGCTGAGCACGTTGCAGCGCTCCTATGCCGGGGCGATCAAGGAGTTGAGGGATGCGAAACAGCAATCGGCGCCGCTTTCGGCTTACGCCGCTCGCGGCCTTGTTCATCTGCGCTGCCTGCAGCAGCGGCAAGGCGATTTCGACGCCTGCGCCGATCATTGAGTATCAATTGATCGAGACGCCGCTCGATCGCAGCCTGCTCGGTTGCAGCGACGGGCCGGACTGGTCGCCGGAAGCAGTGACCTCGGATCTCGATCTGTTGAGCGTCGCCTATGGTTTCCAGGCGGCCTGGCTCGACTGCAAGGCGAAGCTGGAAGCGATCCGTCGGCTCGATGCCAGCCGCAGCGATCAAGCGGCGCCTTGAGCAGATGCGATATCGCGCTGCACGCGTATAGATTGTCTTTACGTCCCGTATAGAAACTCTGGATAGGCAAAAAGTCCCGTCCGCTTATGATGCCTGTCAGGGGATTTTGGGCACCGTCACGAGAGGGTGCTCCATGAAGTGCCGTGCCGCCGGGTCTCTCCAACCTGCGGCGCGTCCGGGGCGCCGGCATCTTTACCTCCCTTTCGATGCGGGCGCCCCGGCTATTCAGCCCCGGCTATCGCCGATACTTCGCCGTTCATCGGTTGTCCTGGATCCCCGGATCGAGAGTTCCAGCCCCAAGTATCCAATGCCGCGACTCACGCGATGTGTTGCCATCTTGGCCGCGCGTGCCGCGACGGTTTCTGTCCATTTCCTGACGGCGCTGCCGAAGCCGCTTCGCATTCGGCTGTTTTTGAATGTAAATTCAAAAAAATTGGTTGCTGATACAGTCCGTTACCGATTTCATATTGTCGGCGGTTTGGGATTGTGATTAGAATTTTGCACTAATCAGAAACTTCAATGTTATCTCGTCAAGAACTTGCGGGGTCGGTCGGTCCGGAATCGCGAGGGGCAGGGAGCGTAAGGCGGCGTCCACCGCCATGTGTCAAAGGGAGAGAATGCCGCTGCGCGGCAGCGCTTACGGCTGGCCGTCCTCTCGGAACGTTGAAATCATACATAACGTGGCGGCCACGCGAAGATGGCTGTCGAAAATCAATCGAGCTGAAAGCTCTGTCTGGGAGACAAGAATGAAGAATCGTGATGTTGAGACGCAACAGATCCTGAGCGAGTTCACCTTGGGGCGGCTGTCGCGCCGTCAGGCGTTGCGTGCCTTGGGGATCGGCGGCATTGCCGCCTTGGGCAGCGCCGCCTGGCCGCTGGTGGGGCCGAGCGCCTTCGCCGATGAGGCCGGCAAGCAGGCCGGTCCCGGCGGCATTCCGCTGGCGCGGCCGAACAAGCCGGTGACGTTGCCGCTCCACACGTCGGTGATCAAAAGCGGTCTGAAGCCGGAAAAAGGCACCTTCAAGATCTTTAATTACCAGGATTATATCGACAAGAAAGTGATGGACAGCTTTGGCCAGAAATACGGCGTCAAGGTCGAGCTGACCACCTTCGACAGCATGGACCAGGCGATCACCCGCATGGCGACCGGGCAGGTGAAGCCCGATGCCACCAATCTGACGCCGGACCGCATGGCGCAGGTCGTGGCCGGCAAGCTGGTGCGGCCGATCAATCACGATTACATCCCGAACCTGAAGGCCAATATCTGGCCGACCCTGCAGAGCCCCTATTACGATGTGGGCGCGCAATACAGCGTGCCCTATGTCGTCTACAGCACCGGCATCGGCTGGCGCAGCGACAAGGTGTCGGAAGACATCCACAAGCTGGACAATCCGTGGTCGATCTTCTGGAATGCGCAGAAATATTCAGGCTATGTCGGCGTGCTGGACGATTCCCGCGAAGCCCTGGCGCTGGGCATGCTCTATCGCGGCAAATACGACATCAATACCGAAGATCCCGCCGTCATCGATGCGGCGCTGGCGGATATGAAGGCGATGGTGCCGATCAGCCATCCCAAGATCAACATCACCGAATACCAGACCCTGGGCGATGCCAGCAGCTATCTGCATCAATCCTGGTCGGGCGATCTGATCAGCTGCGCCATCAATTATCTGCAGAAGGGCGTCGATCCCAACGTGCTGCAATATTGGCATGCGCCGACCGGCAAGGGTCCCGTGCAGAACGATACCTGGGTCATCCTGCAGCATAGCGACAAGCCGGTGCTGGGCCATCTCTGGCTCAACCATATCCTGGACGAGAAAGTCGCCTATGATAATTTCGTCGGCTTCACCTCGTATCAGCCGCCGCAGAACAACATCAGCGCCGATGCACTGGTCAAGGAAGGCACGATTCCCGAAAGCCTGAAGACCGCGATCCACGTGCCGGAAGATTTCGGCGCGGAATCAACGCAGCACGGGGCTCTGACGCCGAAGGGCCTGGCGCTCTGGCAGAATGCCTATGCGCGTTTCAATTCCGGTGCGTAAGGCCTGAAATTGACTCGATCGGGTGCCTTCGATGCCTTGCTTGCTGCATCGAAGGCACCCGTCACGACTATCGAGCGCGTGCGTGTGAAGCCGAGCGTTGTGAGGCAAGGCTAGAATGTATCCGAAGTGGCTGTGGCCCGTTTTCGCCATACCCGGCGTGGTCTGGTTGATCCTGCTTTTCCTGGTGCCGTTCTATGCGGTCATCGGCGTTGCCTTCGGCGGCGTCGATCCGATCTTCTACAATCCGATCCCGAGCTGGAATCCGCTGGACTGGCAGTTCGATTCCGTGCGCGACACCCTGATCGGCTTCCTGCCCGGCAATCAGTACTGGGCAGTCTTCCTGCGCACCACGGTCTATGTCGCCTTGGCGCTGACGGGATCGCTGCTGATCGGCTATCCGGTCGCCTATTATATTTCGCGCCATGCCCGGCGCAGCAAGTCGGTGCTGCTGGCCTTGCTGGTCCTGCCCTTCTGGGTCAGCTACATGATGCGCATGCTGGCCTGGGTGAATCTGTTCTCGCCCAGCGGCTATATCAACAAATTCCTGCTCTGGACCCATCTCGTCACCGTGCCGCCGGACTGGCTGAACGGCAATCCGACCTCGGTCGTGCTGGGTCTGATCTACGGCTATATCCCCTATCTCATCCTGCCGCTGCTGGCCGCCCTCGACCGCATCGACCGCTCGGTGCTGGAAGCCGCCCGCGATCTCGGCGCTAGTCCGCTGGAAGCCTTCCGCTATGTCACCCTGCCGCTGTCGAAGCCCGGCATCCTGGGCGCCAGCGTCATCATCGCCTTGCCGATGTTCGGCGATTACTACACGCCCAATATCGTCTCCGGCTCGCCGGAGACCAGCATGCTGGGTAACCAGATCGACATCTTCTTCCATGGCGGGCCGCAGCCGGCGGTGGGGGCCGCGCTGACGCTGATCCTGTCGGCCTTCCTCGCCGTCTTGATGGCCTATTACATGGTTTCCATTAGCCGGACCCAGCGAGAGATGCAGGTATGACGAGCAGCGTGACGGAAATCGCGGGCGACACCTCAGCCAGGCGCGGCATCCAGCCAAGCGCGGTGCAGAAGCTGCGCAACTGGATCAGCAATCCCTTCGGCACGCCGCGCTTCCTGGTCGTCATCACCTGGCTCTATATCATCATCTCGATCGTGCCGGTGGTGGTGGCGATCCAGTTCTCGTTCAATGCCGGCCGCTCGGTGACGGTGTGGCAGGGTTTCGACCTGACGCGCTGGTATTGGGGCGATCCGGAACATTCGGTCTGGCATGACCCGACTCTGCAGCATGCGCTGGTGCAAAGCCTGAAGCTGGCTTTGTTCGACATGGTGATCGCGACACCTTTGGGGGTGCTGCTGGCGCTGGGCCTGGCGCGCTGGCGCGGTCCTCTCTCCAGCACCGCCAATTTCATCATGCTGTTCCCGCTGGTGACGCCGGAACTGATGATGGGTGTCGCGCTGTCGCTGGTCTTTCTCTATCTCTTCGACTTCATTCATCCGGGCACCACGGCACAGGTTCTAGGTCATGTGACCTTCTCGCTCTCCTATGTCGTGGTGATCGTGCGCGGCCGGTTGTTTTCAATCGGTCGCCAATATGAGGAAGCGGCAGCGGATCTGGGGGCAACCCCCTGGGAAACGTTGTATCTGGTGATGCTGCCGCTTCTCTCACCCGCGATCTTCGCCAGCCTGATGATGGTCTTTGCCATTTCGATCGACGATTTCGTCATCAGCGCCTGGCTCTCTTGCGGCGCCGATTGCGACACCGTGCCGATCCGCATCTATAGCGCGACCCGCGCGGCGCCATTCCCCTCGATCAATGCGCTGGCCGCGATCATGGTCTTCTTCACCTTGTCGGCGATCGGCATCGCCTTTCTGGTGCAGCGCTGGATGACGCGCGGCGAACGCAAGGCCGGCCGGGCCGGCGGCATGACCCAGGCCATGGGCGCCTTCGATTTGTGAGGACTGATCGTGCAGATGAAGCAACAGGTTTTACAGCGGAACGGGACCATCATTTCCCAGGCGCTTGCAGGATCCGGCGGCGCAACCGGAATGGAACGGTCTCATTCCGGCGTGGCGAGGAAAGGTGCTGGCGTGGGTAGTGGCGATGTCGAGCTGATCAATCTGATCAAGGCCTTCGGGACGATGCGGGCGGTGGATGATATCAGCCTGCATATACCGGGCGGCGAATTCTTCTCGCTGCTGGGCTCGTCCGGCTGCGGCAAGACCACGACCCTGCGGATGATCGCCGGCTTCGAACAGCCGAGCAGCGGCCAGATCCTGCTGGACGGCGTCGATATGACCGGAACGCCGCCGCATCGCCGCCACGTCAATACGGTGTTCCAGAATTACGCGCTGTTCCCGCATCTGAACGTCTTCGACAATGTCGCCTTCGGCCTGCGCCGCGCCAGGATCGATCCGGCGCAGGTCCGCCGCCGGGTCGGCGAAGCGCTGGAACTGGTGCAATTGACCGCGTTCGAAAAGCGCAAGCCGGCGCAGATGTCCGGTGGCCAGCAGCAGCGCGTGGCCCTGGCCCGGGCCCTCGTGCTGAAGCCGGCGGTGCTGCTGCTGGACGAACCCCTGGGTGCGCTCGATGCGCGCTTGCGCAAGCAGCTGCAGGTCGAATTGAAAACCCTGCAGCAGCAGGTCGGCATCACCTTCATCTATGTCACCCATGATCAGGAAGAAGCCCTGACCATGAGCGACCGCATCGCCATCATGTCCAACGGCCATATCGAGCAGGTGGCCACGCCGCAGGAGATGTATGAGGCGCCGGCCACCGTCTTCGTCGCCGATTTCCTCGGCGTCTCGAATCTGATGGAGGCGACATCGCTCGGCCTGGATGCGCGGGGCCATTGCCGGATCAAGCTCGGCTCGTTCGATCTGCTGGCCGAGCGCGGCGCGGCACCCGGCGGCAACACCAAGGCGACGATCCGGCCGGAACGCGTGCGCCTGGAGCCGCATGGCAGCGCCGCCGGCGAGAACCGCATCCCCGGCATGGTGGAGCGTTGGGTCTATCTCGGCAATGCCGTGCAGCTGATCGTGCGGCTGGCGACCGGCGTCACCATTCAGGCGCTGATGCAGAATAGCGGCGACGAAATTCCCTATGCCGCCGGCACGCCCGTGCAGGTCCATCTGCCGCCCGCCGCCTTGCGCATCCTGACCGATACCGGCGTCAAGCTTGCCTCGGAGATCGCCGCGACGGAATAGGGGCAGGGCGGAAGAGCGAGCCGGGCAGGGCAAGAGCAGTCTTCAGGCCGCCTTGCGCGTCTGCTGCCGGGCAATGCTCTTGGCCTCGCTGCTCCAGACCGCGTTCAAAGACGGGAACATCAGCCGCAGGAAGCCGAGGCACGAACTGATCGCGCGATTGCGGGTCGAGCTCTGCGGGTCGATCATATATTGCAGCCAGAAGCCGTCGATCATGGCGATGAGCGAGGTGCCGACCAGATTTGCCTGCGGCGTGTCGATGCCTTCCTGGGCGGCGATTTCCCGCACGGTGCGCGTGATCTCCCGGCTGTAACGGCGCTCGACGCTGATCACCGAGGCGCGGAAACGATCACGCAATTTGGCATCGGCCCAGAAGGCAAACCAGACGGCCAGGCGCTGATGGGAAAAGACCTGCTTGTCGAAGAAGGCATAGATCATGCCGACCAGGCGGCGCGGGGCGCTGCCGTCATAGTGCCGCACCGCCATCTGCCAGATCTGGTCGTATTCATCGGAGAGATAGCGCAGCGTCTCTTCGAAGAGATCGTCCTTGGAGTCGAAATAGAAATGCATCAGCCCCAAGGACAGGCCGGCTTCCTTGGCGACACGGCTGACGGTGGTTTCGGAATAGCCATGTTCGGCGACAACGGCGATGGTTGCATCGATCAATTGCTGCCGGCGGCGGTCACGCTTTGCCATTCTTGTTCCGAGCTCCCCTGGACGGTCCCGGCGCCATGTCATCGCCGGTCATGGGGCACCGCCCGGGATGAACATCTTCGCCGCTCGTCGCGATCGATGCTCCCACAGGACCATATCACCATGCGGCTGCCAAGAGATTCGTCACGGCGAAGAGCATGATGTATCGGCCGCCCCGCCGTTCTGGAAGCACGGCAAGGTTACTGACGGCTTTTGCATCTGCGATAAACTGGCGTGGGTCATTTCTTCAGCAAGGCGGCCCGGGCGGCGAGCAGCTCATCCTTCTTCTCCGGTCCCACTTTCGGATAATCGAGATTGAGGCCGCTCAGCGCATCGATGATGGCCGCGGCGACGACCACGCGGCTGAACCATTTATTGTCGGCGGGCACGACATGCCACGGTGCCTGTTTCGTGGCGGTTGCGCGGATCATCTGCTCATAGGCATCGGCATAAGCGTTCCAGTGATCGCGCTCGGCCGCATCCGATATGGAGAATTTCCAATTCTTGTCGGGATCGTCGAGCCGTTCCAGAAAGCGCTTCTTCTGTTCCTTCTTCGATAGATGGAGGAAGAATTTCAGCACGAGAAAGCCGTTCCGCGACATATAACGTTCGAAGCTACAGATATCCTCGTAGCGTTCCTGCCAGATATTCTTGGTGACGAGATGCGGCGGGATACCCTGGCGCTGCAGCATTTCCGGATGCACGCGCACCACCAGCACTTCTTCGTAATAAGATCGATTGAAGATGCCGATCCGGCCGCGCTCCGGCAGACGCTGCAGGCAGCGCCACATGAAATCGTGATCGAGCTCCTCCGCCGAGGGCGCCTTGAAGGAATAGACTTGGCACCCCTGGGGATTGACGCCGGACATGACATGCTTGATGGCGCCGTCCTTGCCGGCCGCGTCCGTTGCCTGGAAAATCAGCAGCACGCCCCATTTATTCTCGGCATAGAGCTTGTCCTGCAGCCCGGCCAGCGCCTGGACGCCCAAAGCCAGCGCCTTTTTGGCGCGCGACTTGTCGGACGGTTTCAAATTGGCGATGTCGTCCGGATCGATATCCTTCAGACGAAACTTGCTGCCATCGGTAATGCAATAAGGCCGGGCAAAACTGCGGCAGGCTTCGATGATTTGTTTTTGATTCATGCGTTCTCCTGGCATGACAATCGCGACCGGAGGGGGCGAAAGATGTTATTCCAGCTTCCGGCAAAAGGCGGACATGAAACTGACTGTCGCACTACAGAAGCCTCGACAGCAAGGTCAAGATATCGAGAGGCGCAAGGAATCTTGATCCACGGTTGAGACCGGACGGATTACCCTTTCGTCTCAGCGGCTGGAAATTTCCAGGACCAGTTTCTGCCGCAGGGCGCGGGCGAAGTCGGCGCGATCCGCGGCCGTCATGACGAAAGCGCCGAAGCCGCCGATCAGTTCCTGCTCATAGATCTCGACCAGGTAAGGCTTGCCCGAAGGGCCGCGCCTGCCATCGTTCAGGATGGCGAGGGCGTTGATCGTGATGCCCTGGGCGACGGCCGCATCTCGCGCGCCGGGCAGGGGATAGAGGCTGCGGATATCGTGGTTGTCGCCGGAGAGATCGATCACCCGCCGCGTCGGCCGGCAGGGGCAGGCGGCGATCATGCCCGCCGCCAGATGCACCGCATCGCCGATGGCGTTCCAGGTCTGGTGCGAACGCGGTGCTGTCAGCAACCGGTCGGCGAAGCTGCGGGCGCTGTCGGCATCGCCGATCAGGCTCCAGCCGAGGACATTGGCAGGCATGCCGGGGCTGCCCCATTCCACATAGGCGATCGCGATGCGGCCATGGCGTCCGCCGCGAATCTCGCCCAATACCTGGGGATCGGTGACGGCACCGGCGATGCCCTGTTTCTGCAACTGGAATTCCCAGGGATCGATGCTGCCCGAGGCATCGACGGCGAGGACCAGGGCAAGATCGACCGGCGGTAGATCCGCTTGCGCCTGCAAGTCGGACTGCGCCTGTGCCGTCTGCGCTTGTGCCGCATCGTCGGCGCCGGCAATCGCCATGCCGCAGAGCAGCCAGAGACAGGCGGCGGCAATCGATCGAAACACAGTGCGGACGAACAATCGGCGATGATCCATCGTTGCCCCCATTCTCCGGTTTGTGCTGCCGCTCAGCCCTCTGCCGTATCGAGATATTGATCGACCAGCTCGATCAGCCGGGCACGGCCGAAGCTGGGGCAATGACCGGCATGCACCACATCCACCGGCAAGGCGCGCAATCGTTTCATGGTGCGGATATAGGTCGGTATATCGGAATGATGCAGCGTGTCGATCAGCTCGCCGTCATAGAGTGCATCGCCGGAAAATAGCGTGCCCGATTTGGCGTCCCATAGCCCGATACTGCCCGGCGAATGACCCGGCAGGTGCAGTACCTCGAAGGCGCGGTCGCCGGTATCGATGATATCGCCGTCTTCGACTTCATGCACCGCTTTGGCCGGCATCAGGCGATATTGCCGCAGATCGTAATCCGCTGCCGGCAAGGCGGTGACCAGCGGTCCGCCCAGCGAGGCATCGTCGATCATCAGGGTCCCGAGATCGGCCGGATCGAAATCCTCATCCATCAGCGTATAGGCACCGCGCGGATGGCGCAGACCATCCGCCTCCAGCCGGTGGGCGATGCAATCGTCGAATTCATGATGGCCGCCGATATGGTCGGCATGAACATGGCTCGCTACGGCGGTGACATGCTTGTCCAACAGATGCCGGGCTGCCGCCCGCAGGCTGCCGAGCCCCATGCCCGTATCGATCAGTAGATCCCGGTCGCGGCCCCGCACATGCCAGATGTTACAGCGCATCAGCGAAACCACATGGGGCTCCCACATCAGGGTGGTCTCGGCATCGATGCGTTTGAAGTCGAACCATTGATCGGCGATTTGCATGCCCATCTTGAAATCCTGACGCCATGTTCGGCGGTCAACTAGACCGGATATCGCCGAGGCGATCAATGGGCGACTGGCATTGCTGCGTGTTGATAAATTAATAACGTTTCATTTATTAATGACTTTAAATCAACATCTGAATGAGCTATTATAGAGATAATATCAATATTCCGAGGACAGAGGAATGACGGTCCAAACGACGTCCAGCAAGGCTGGACCTTATAACGGCAATGGCGTGACCACCTCCTGGCAGACGGGATTTCGCGTCGATGATGCGGCTGATCTGCAGGTGATCTACAGCAATGCCGACGGCATCGAGACGATCCTGAATCCGGCCCAATACAGCGTTGCCGATATCGGTGCCGCGACAGGCGCCACCGTGACCTATCCCCTGGCCGGCGCGCCGCTGGGTGCGGCCGAGAAGATCACGCTGCTGCGCGTCGTCGATTACGACCAGCGGACCAGTATCACCAATCAGGGCGGCTTCTATCCCGAGGTTCTCGAGCGGGCGATCGACCGCGTCGTCTATCAGTGCCAGCAGCTGGCGGAAAAATTGAGCCGGGCGGTGACCGTGTCGGTCTCCGGCGGCATCGATCCTTCGGCGGTCCTGGCATCGATCTCAACCAACGCCACCCTTGCACTGAACAGCGCAACCGCCGCCGCCACATCCGAAGCAGAGGCGGCGACCGCCGCATCGGATGCCGGCGAGAGCGCCGCTGCCGCCGCGGCGTCAGCCGCATCGATCGGCTTTCCCATCCCCAATACAAGCATCAGCGGTCTGGGAACCGCATCGACAAAGGACACCGGCGCGGCCGCCGGCAATGTGCCCCTGCTGGACACCGGCGCAAAGCTCAACCCGGCCATCGCCGGCTTCAATGTCGGCCAATGCTATCTGACAAAGTCAGGCACAAACCTCGTCCTGCAGCCCTATAACGGCAACCAACTCTTCGTCAACGGCGCCTTCCGCACCATCCCGGCAGCCGGCGTCCCGCTCGCTCCGACGGGGCTAACGGCCAGCGTGACATATTATATCTATGCCTTCGTGATTGGCGGCGCATTGGCGCTTGAAGCCTCGACGACCGCCTGGGCGATCGATGGCGCAACCGGTATCGCGATCAAAACCGGCGACGCGACGCGGACACTCGTCGGTATGGCCCGACCGATCGCGGGACCAGCTTGGGTCGATACGCCGGCTCAGCGCTTCATCGCTAGTTATTACAATAGGAGATTCAAGATCGGCTCGGTTACCCCAGTTGGGGTAGTCATAGCTGCTGCCTGGAACGAAATACCATCCGCTCGCGCTGAATTTCTTGTTTGGAATGGAGACCAAGTGCACCAGTCCTTTCAGGGGCAATGCAGTGCTGCTGGCGCGGGATCTCGGTTTGCTCTTTCGGGAGGCCTGGATGGCATACAAAGTACTAGTGTTAGCGGAGCTTGCTATGGGGGATTGCCTTATGTCGGCATTACAGTGCAATCTGAATGGATTGGCCTGTCGGAAGGGTATCATTACACCTCGGGATATAGTTGGATAGGATCCGGCATTGGATCAACGGACAGCATTGTCAATACCGTGTTTTTAATGATTTAAAAACAATTATCGACGGTGTGCGCGGAAGTAGAATGTTCTTCGACGGGGCGGAAATAGGCGCGGAGGCGAATAGCAGTACTCGATTAAAAGGTTGTTGCAGGCGGCCAAGAATTTGATCTTCTCGGCAGCTTCGTTTCCCATCATGTCGATATATTGCCGTCCTCTTGTATGGATATTGCTGACCGCGTCGCTTCTACTTTACTGGAGGCGATCCGCCGTCTCATGAAGCGTAACGCCGCGGAGACAGCACCGCGCACAACAAGTTCTTTGGTACGTATCTGTTGATCGTTAGCGTCGGTTTTGCGCTACCTTCACTGACAGCGCGATTAGCTCTATGATCGCATTGCGGTCAATTTGGCAAGCAAAGCGATACGTAAAGAAGTGTTGGCGCGCTTGGCTCAACTAAAGGAAAACGGGTCGATCGATGTCGCGGGCGGTGTTGTCAAGCGCGAGGTCATGCTCAATGGCCGATTCGTGATACCCAAGAAATGATTCCGGACGACGGTACAATTATCACCAACCTCAGACGTATTTATGCGGCCGGACATCGAACATGTGCGTAACTATCAAGCGATGCAACACATCGGCCCATTTCCGTCCAAGCGAGATGGGGTGCTTTGGATTGTGGCAGATCATCACCTCCCGTCAATTATTTCGATGGTCATAGACCCATTCTCGACGACACGGCCCCCCAATCAGGAGCTTGCAATTGCGGCCGATGAGGGAATGCGGCAGGTGGGAATGGACCTTATTGATACAACAGAATATCGCCGTATTATAGAAGGAATGCCGCTACCAGTGGGACGCCGGGAAGGGCATCGGAATGCAATTGCCGATCATATCTTTACCAGTATGTTGGTATCATGGATCGGCCGGCTTGATCGGTTACAGACCTATCGAAGTAAGTCGCTGGGACATCAAGCGCCGCCTAGTTCTAGTCGATTTCTTTCATCGGCTTTTGCTCCGCTTCTTTCAACGATCAGCAACAAACGGCTCGATGCATTCCCTCCCATCGTTCTGCGGGCTGTTGACCGCTGTGATACCTGCACCGCCGACATCCCGTTTTTTCTGAAAAAGGCGAGAAGCCACGGCACGTCCTCAGGCTTTGTTTCATTGACAACATCGGAGGCGCCATCATTGGGCTCTGATTAAAATGGGTTTCAAATGGTGGGCGGTACTGGGATTGAACCAGTGACCCCTACGATGTCAACGTAGTGCTCTCCCGCTGAGCTAACCGCCCATCCGGACTGGATCG
>LNAP01004807.1_pt1 | contig 12257 bp, 12 predicted proteins | sample 602601 | NCBI WGS metagenome assembly LNAP01 (sample SAMN02440304, study PRJNA202911) | soil metagenome | biome: Subtropical and temperate rainforests or woodlands; isolation source: soil samples (1 kg each in a 20% v/v slurry with milli Q water) were... ... | reverse complement strand
GCGCCTCGTTTCCTTGACGCTGACCTAGGTAGCTAGGCGTTTCGTCTCCATTTACGGGGCACGGCGAGGCGTGTGCTCCGGGGGGATTCATTGCTCCCGATGGTGTCGCGGAGCACTACTGCAGCGACTCTAGTTATGAATCACATGACATCAAGCACTATTTTTTTTGGCAATGCGCAGCGTTTTGCGTCACGGGCAATGCCGCACACGCCGTCCCTGTGCGCCATATGGGCGGATGGCCGATGAGCAAAGTTCTGCACTGGGCAGGGCGCGCTGCGAACTGGCTTTTGTTTAAAACGGGTCGGCGGGGTGGAGCGACGACGGTGAGCGTCTCAGGAGGCCGGTCTGAGGAGTCGGCGTTTCGGCTGTTGTTCGACGAGCAGTGGTACATAAGCCGTGGTCCGGGCGCAGAGGCCGCCGATAGCCCCTTGGATCACTATCTGAATCGCGGTGGTTTCCTGAAGTACGACCCGAATCGATTCTTCGACACTGCCTGGTATCTTGAACGGCATCCTACGCTGCGCGCGGAGGGCGGCAATCCTCTTACGCATTACGTTCACATCGGCGAAGCGGCAGGCGATGCACCGGGACCCCACTTTGATCCATCTTGGTATCTCAGCGAGTATCCGGACGTGAAAGCGGCGCAAATCAGCCCGCTGGCGCACTACATAGAACACGGCATCAAGGAAGGGCGCCTTCCGAAATCTCCCCGTCATTTCCTTTCAACAGGCGAACTTGCAGCCTTCCTGTCCGATCTCCCCTCCACAATGGATGCCCAAGCTTGTTCCATTGATATGCCGCTGTGTTCGCTGCGCCGCCTTGCTGCCGAGGGAACTGACGGAGGGCGCGTGCACCCTGTTTACGAAACGCACGAGGATGCGTGTGAGGGCATGGATGGCCCGCTGGAGTTTCCCGGCGCAGTTTCGGTAATGCGTGTCGAGAACGCGCTGTCTGTTGCTGGCACCAGATACCTTCTCAGCCCTGCGGGGTTCATCGTGCACGATGAGGCGGCCCATTTTCTCAATGATGCCGATGCAGCAATTAAATACCACCGCGCGAGCCGCTCGCCTCATGCAGGATCATTGACGCTCGGTTTTGGTGTGCGCCAAGCAGCGTGGATTGCCCGGGGCGTGAATGTCATGCACGAATACGAGAACAACTACTTCCACTTTGTGGCTGAGTCCATCCCTAGGATGCTTCTTGCCGAGGAGGCTGGTGTGCCGTTGGATGTGCCTTTTCTTTGCACCCGTGGGTTGCACCCCAACATCGGAGCCCTTTTCGATCGCGTGAATGTGGCCCGTCGGCCCGTGATGCTTCTCGAGGCGGGCACGGTGTACCAGGTTGGCGAGCTGTTCCAACCTTCCGATGCGACGATTGTCGTCGACACGTATCAAGGGCTAGAGGGCGATCGACGCTCGGGACTGGATATCAATCGCATCCGAAAGGGGGTGGATTTATGCCAGCAGCCATTTCTGCCGAGATCCCGCACCGGGAAACGAAAGATATTCGCGAGCCGCGGGGGCAGCACCAGGCGCTTGCTCAATCAGTCAACCATCGAAGAGTGTCTTGAAGCTGCCGGATTCGAGATCGTCAGGGCTGACAAGCTCAGCCTGGAAGATCAAGTGCGCATCTTCCAAGACGCCGAAATTGTTGTGGGCCCCACCGGCGCTCAGATAACCAATATCGTCTGGTGCGCGCCGGGGACGTCGGTGGTTGTGCTTGCGTCTGATCATCCTGGCCATCAACTCTTTTTATGGGAATTGCTCGGGCGAGTTTCTAAGGTTGATGTGAAGATCATTCAGGGGCCTCGCGCGTATACGCGCGACGATATTTACAGCGTGCACGACGACTACACGGTAAATGTTGAAGACGTGCTCGCAGCAACCTCCCAACGAGAAGAACCTGAGGAAATGTCATGCCAAACGAACACCTGAGCCATCGATCGTTGGATGATGCCGTTGAAGTGATCTCGCTCGAAAAATTGTCGGACCCTCGAGGTAATCTGACATTCATCGAGGGGAAAAGACACATTCCTTTCGATGTGCAGCGGGTCTACTACCTTTACGACGTGCCGAGTGGCGAAGAGCGCGGAGGGCATGCGCACTTCGCCCTTCAACAATTGATTATCGCTGTGGCCGGGAGTTTTGATGTTCTTGTCGATAACGGATTTGAGAGGCGAAAAATTACTTGTAATCGTCCTTTTCAAGGCGTTCTCATGAAATCGCTTGTATGGCGGGAGCTGAATAATTTTTCGTCGGGAGCGGTTTGCCTTGTGCTTGCTTCGATGAATTACCAAGAGTCCGACTACATTCGGGATTACGAAAAATTTCTCGCTGTTGCGCGCAACCAAGGAAAAGAATGACGCCTTTTTTTGACATTAATGCAAGCCACATTGAACTGGCTGAAGAGTTGAGTTCTGCTTTCAATCGGGTCATGAAAAGCGGGCATTTGATCATGGGGCCGGAGCTCTCTGCCTTTGAAGGTGAGTTTGCGCGCTATTGTGGCGCCAAACATTGCGTCGGCGTGGGGAATGGGCTCGATGCGTTGGCCCTTACTCTTCGAGCAAAAGGCATCAAGGAGGGCGATGAGGTGCTCGTTCCCTCCCATACCTTCATAGCGACCTGGCTTGGTGTATCGATGGTCGGTGCGACGCCTGTGCCGGTGGAAATAGATCCCTCCACATACAACCTTGATCCCCGTGCCATCGCCGCAAAACTCACCAGCAGGACGAAGGCCATCATTCCTGTGCATCTGTACGGTTTGCCTGCAGCCGTCGACGAGATCCTAAATATTGCTGATCCTAGAGGCATCTTTGTGCTCGAAGATGCAGCCCAAGCCCACGGTGCGACGCTTCGGGGGAAGAATACCGGTGCGCTCGGTCATGCAGCGACATTCAGCTTTTATCCCACCAAAAATCTGGGGGCGATGGGTGACGGCGGTGCAGTGGTGACAAGTGACGATGAATTGGCAGAAAAACTTCGGATGCTCCGCAACTATGGATCGAGCATCAAGTATGTCCACGAGGTTGCTGGTGTGAATTCACGCTTGGACGAGCTTCAAGCCGCCTTGCTTCGGATCAAGCTACGCCACCTCGACGAATGGAACCGCAAACGCAGGGCAGTGGCCGCACAGTATGCCGAGAGGCTGGAGGGCGTTGGCGACCTGAGTCTTCCATTCGTGCCTGAGGGGAGTAATCATGTATTCCACCTCTATGTCGTAAGAACAAAAGAGCGTGCGAAATTGGCAAGCTATCTCGCAGAGCGAGAAATCCATACGTTGGTGCACTACCCCGCGCCGCCCCATGCACAGGGTGCCTATGCAGCTCTCGGATTATCTTCGTCAAGCCTGCCATTGGCGACCGAGGCTGCGAATGAAGTGCTTTCGCTTCCAATGTGGCCGCAAATGACGACGGACCACGTTGATGCCGTGACGAGCCACATCCGCAGTTTCTTCGCATGATTGGTCACGAATGCACGAGCCTCTCGTAAGCATTGTCATCCCGATTTTCGATCAAGAGGATTTCGTGGTCGAAGCCGTGGCTAGTGCTGTTGATCAGACCTATCGGAACCTGCAAATCATTGTGGTTGACGACGGATCGACAGACAACGGGGCGGTGCTGCTCGAACGCGAATTCGGCGGTCGAATTGAATTGATTCGCCAGCGCAAAAAGGGGCCTTCGGCTGCAACAAATACTGGAATTGCTGCTGCCCGAGGAGAGTTCATTGCACTCCTGGGGGGGGACGATGTCTGTGTCCGCGAGCGGATCGAGATTCAGTTGGGGCTCATGCATGAGACTGGTCATGACGTTGTCTTCTCCAAGCCTTTTCTCATTGACGAGGATGGGCAGGAGTTGCCAGACAGTTCCTTCCCGATCTTTTTCCAGGAAGCGCGTCCCCGCCCTTCTCTTCGAGCGCTTGTTCTCGAGGGGAATTTCTTGTGTGCCCCAAGTGCATTGATGCGTCGTGACGTGATCGATCGGATCGGAGTGTTCCGTCCTGGACTGGTTCAACTTCAGGATTACGACTACTGGTTGCGTGCCACGGCAAGCGGATTGAGTCTTGAGGAGATCGAGCCGCGCATCGTGCGTTATCGCCGCCACCCTCGCAATTTGTCGACCGAGCGTGCGGGATTCGCATCCTCGGCGGAACTGCTCCCCGTGATCAGAGCGATGGTCGAGCATGGCGATCCCATTCAAGTGCGTGCCGCTTTCGCGGGAATTTTTGAGCCTGTTATTGATGAAGCTGCTCCGCTCTCACTGTTCGACAAGGCATTGTTTCTTCTTGCTCATCCGAGGGACGAGGTTCGCAGCATGGGCGTGGAATATCTCATCTCCCTTTTTGAGGATCGTGATTTTGCCGAGAAGGCCGATCGCATGAATTTCAACCTTTTCCGTTTTGCTCGCAATGTGTAATCGGCATGGTTGGAATCAAGGCGATCCGGTGCTGCCTTTGGCGCAGGAGCTAATTCAGTGAGAAGTTTGCTTTCAAGACTTCGGAATCGGCTGTTTCGGGACGAGGAGGTCCTGAATCAAATCCATGCTGTGACTGAACGACTGGATGAGGGGAAAATCGCAAAAGAAAGAGAATTGGATCGCCATTTCCAAAGTCATAAAGAGTGCATCGTGGAGATCGCTTCACAGCATGCGCAGATGGCAACTGTGATGGGGAACTTTGCCGCAGATGCGACAGCGAGGTTGAACTCATTGCAGTCTGCGACGCAAGAAGTGGCGACGCGGCTGAGTTCATTTGAAGAGATTCATTACGATTGCACTGAGTCGCTAGAAGAGGTGCGCAGGGACCTGCGCCAGTTGAAGAAGGACTTGGAGCTTGGTGCGCGAATGCCCGCTCGCCGCCGGGTCCGCGTTCTTTTTTTGTTTCAGGTACCGGAAACGTGGACAACTTGGAAGAGCGTGTGGGAAGCATGCGAGAAGGCGCCGGAGATTGATGCGTCCATTGTCCTGTTGCCCTTCCTTCATGGCAGTGCAGGCGATCCAGCGCGTGCACGGCGCTTTCTTGCAGATCACCAGTTGCCATTTGTCGATGCATCTGTCTATGACGTCGGACGCGAGCGTCCAGACGTGGTGTTTTTTCAGAATCCGTACGACTCCACACGCCCTCCGGAGTGGAGTGCTGCGAGGTTCGCTGACCGAGGAATTCGCATCGCATATATCCCCTATGGTCTCGATGTAGGAGGTGGTGAAAGCAACCTGCGATGGCAGTTCGATCTGGATGTGCAGCGGCGCGCGTGGCGGATTTTCGTGCGCTCGGAGCAGCACAGGCGAATGTACGGGTTGCATTGCGAATCAGGAAGCCGACACGTGGTGGTGACGGGGCACCCCAAGTTGGATAGCATCGCGACACACAGGGGGGCGCGTGAACCGATCGCCGGCAATGGGCGGCGCGTCATTCTTTGGTGTCCTCACTTCAGTATCGAAGCCGGAGGATGGTCAACCTTCGAGGCGATTTCTCAGCCCATACTCGCCTATTTCGAGGCTGAGCCCGAGGGTGTTTCCCTGTTGATCCGACCGCATCCGCTTTTCTTCGGGCGTATGCAAGAGATCACAGGCGTCGGCGACCAAACGGGCGAGGCGTTCCGTCGTCGAGTGGCGCGCGCGGCGTACATCGAACTGGATGAGTCAGAGCAGTACGTCGCAGCATTTGAGCGATCCGCCGCGTTGATGGCAGACGCTGGGTCTTTTCTTCTTGAGTACCTTCCAACAGGCAAGCCAATTCTCTATCTCGAAAATCCCGCTGGTCCTGGTTTGAACGAGTCGGCAGACTTCGTACAGTCGTATTACCAAGCGTCTGATTTTGAAGGGGTGAAGCGATTCCTCGATATGGTCCGCCGCGAGGAGGACCCCAGGCGCGAGGAACGGCTGGCGCGCGTAGGTGCCTTGCTGCATCGCACGGACGGTCTCGTCGGCGCACACATTGCGTCGCATATTGCCGAGCAACTTGCGCAGGACTCTCCTTCGTGCAGTCACGACCTCGGCGTGGATACCGAAGGAGCGCACGCATGAGTCGAATATCCGGGAAACTCGTTGACTTGGAGTCCACCAAGGTTCGTGAATTCTTCGAGCGCAGGGGTGAGAGCATGAGCGAGGCGCATCCCCTGACAAGTGTGATGTATCAGGACGACAACCCACGGCTTGCCGAAATGCGCGATGCTTTCGAGAAGCAGCGCGTTGTGCCTCTGTTGAACATTGGCCCCGTGGCTGAACTGCTAGACATTGGGTGCGGCATCGGCCGATGGGCCGATGCATTCGTCGGTCGTGTTGCGCGCTATCACGGTGTCGATTTCAGCCAGTCTCTTATCCGCGCGGCCGAGCGGAGGTTCAGCGATCCATCGTTCACGTTTCAGGTCCTTGCAGCGCAGGACGTCAGTCCTGCAACCCTCTCGGTGGCCACTCCATTCACACACGTCTTGATTTCCGGTGTCCTGATCTACCTGAACGAAGCGGATTTGGCGGTGGCGCTGCAATCGATCGTCGCGTGCTGTGCCAATGGCGCGCTGATCTACGTGCGCGAGCCTGTGGCGATTGAGCAGCGACTCACACTCCAAGATCATCGGTCGGAAGCATTGAAAAGCAACTACAGCGCTATCTACCGCTCCGAGCTGGAACTGCTCGAAATCTTTGACCGCTACCTGATCTCACGGGGCTTTCACATCACGCTGAATGAGCAGCTCTACCCCGATGAGATGAACAATCGCAGCGAGACAACGCAGCGAATTTTCATTCTCCGTCGCGAATGAATACGCAGTTCGCGTTTGATCTTGACGGCACCGTGACGTCGCAGGAGCTGCTGCCGTTGATCGCATCTCAACTGGGCTTGTTGAGCGAGATGCAGTTATTGACGCGTTTAACGATCGATGGAACCATCGACTTCGAGCAGTCCTTTCGACTGCGCTGCGCGATCCTGCAGTCCCTGCCCATCTCGTTGGTGCAGGAAATCGTTGCGGATGTACCGCTGAATCCAGACATCTCTCGATTCATCGCCGCGAACAAGGATCAGTGCACGGTGGTCACCGGAAATCTGGATGTCTGGATTCGTCCCATTCTGGATCGACTGGGCTGCCGGTTCTATTCGTCCACTTGTTTCACGGACGGCGACCGTCTCCAGCGGCTCGACCGGGTGTTGCACAAGAGCAAAGCAGTCCATGAGCTCAAGCGGCTCGGGATGCGCGTGGTAGCGATTGGCGACGGCGCCAATGATGTGCCGATGTTCGAAGCAGCCGATATCGGCATCGCATACGGCGGGGTGCATTCGCCGGCACCAGCTTTGGCTGATATCTCTGACTATCTGACTTTTGATGGGGGCGCGCTGTGTCGTTTGTTGAGCACGCTGTAATTGCGGCTGCTGGTCTTGGCTCGCGTCTAGGGCGCGGTCACCCGAAGTGCTTGCTCGAGGTCCAAGGCGTCTCGATCCTGCAGCGGCAACTCCGGTTGCTCGAGCACGTTCCTGATGTGCGCGTCGTTGTCGGATTTGAAGAGAAACAAGTCATTGCCGCGGCTCGAGCCGTGCGGACAGACGTCATCTTCGTGCGCAACCCGGCCTTTCGGAGCACCAGCACACTTCAAAGCTACGCGATGGGCGCCAGTGGACTGGCAAAGGACTGCTTGTTCATGGATGCCGACATCCTCTTCGAGCCGCAGAGCTTCAGTGCGTTCCTCGGCGCCTGTCGACCCAATGAGCCGCTGATTGGCGTCACTGCCGCCAAGACGACAGATGCCGTGTTCGCACATCTTGATGGATCGACGCTGACGCGTTTCTCCCGGACCGACCGCGCCCCAAACGAATGGGCCAACCTCTGCTGGCTGCCAGCGTGCTTCTGCGAAGGGGGAACAGGCGCCGTCTTCGAGTTGCTCGCCGATGCGTTACCGCTGCAATACCGCATGATCGAATCGTTCGAGATCGATACGCCGGAAGATCACGCACACGCGCTCGCCAACGCAGATTTCCTCTGACGGTACATACCTTTGGCGACGGCTTTCTTGGTCGCGCCAGAATGGACAGCTTCGATTTGACAGGAACCCATCAAAATGATCCACCCCACAGCCATCATCTCCGCTGACGCGAAGATTGGACACGATGTGTCCATCGGACCTTTCGCCGTGATCGGTGCCGCGACGATCGGCGACAACTCGATCATTCATCCCCATGTCGTCATCGCGGACCATGTCCATATCGGAAATGCGGTGGAAATCTTCCCGGGAGCGTTCCTCGGAAAAGAACCGAAGGGGGCTGGCGCTCTGGCGCGGCAGCCGGAGTTTGAGAGAACGTTGCAAGTCGGCGATGGGTGTTCGATCGGACCTCATGCCGTGCTGTTCTACGACGTCGAGATAGGCGCCAACTCCTTGTTGGGCGATGGCGCATCGGTGCGCGAGAAGTGCCGCATCGGTTCCCGCTGCATCATCAGCCGCTATGTCACCGTGAACTACAACACCACGATTGGCAATGAGACCAAGATCATGGACAACACCCACGTCACTGGTAATGCGACGATTGGAGACAGGGTGTTCATCAGCGTTATGGTGGGGACCACGAACGACAATCTGGTGCGCGCCGGATATTCGGATCACATTCGTGGCCCCGTTCTGGAAGATGACTCGGTGATCGGCGTAGGTGCTTCTTTGCTCCCTGGCGTTGTGGTTGGCCGAGGTGCAACTGTCGCAGCGGGCTCTGTACTGACAAAAAATGTGGAAGCCGGAACCTTGGTCGCTGGTGTTCCTGCACGCTTAGTCCGCCGCATTGAGTCTTCGCCGTCATAGGTGTAGCCCCAGTCTTTGCGCCGTTAACGCGCTCACCCGAGTCCGTCTTTCTAACAATTTAATCATGTCGAACCTTCGTGGCGGTATACGTGGGCACTTAGAGATGTTCTCCGGAGGTTCCACGCTCCGCTCTTGGCAAGTTGCGCTCTTTTATGCGGCGTGCCTTGCTCTTCTTGGACTGCTGAGGGATTTGTCTCCTCAGCCGCAGCTCCTCGTAGAGCTCGCGGAATTTTTACGAGTGAGTGTTAGAGCTGGCTCAGACCCGCATACATTCGCCAAGGCGGCTGCAGAGGTCGCAGCGAATGGATGGCTGACGCCGGGCTCGCAATGGGTCTTTCGGCTCTGGCCTCCTGGCTTTATTCTTCTGACTGGAACTATATTCAGGGTGGCGGGCATCAATGCCCCATTTCTCCTGATCCTTTTTATCCTCAGTGTTCTGCTTGGCACTTTGATGCTGAGTGTGTTTCGGAAATACCTGCTCGCGTATGTTTCAGCGGGTTGGGCCACTGTGCTTCCGTTGGTGCCATTTCTTTTTCCTGTGACGCGTTTTGCATTGCTGCAGCCGCTTGGATTGGCCTTTGGGGAGGGCTTCTCCATCATGTTTTTTATTACCGCAGTTTTCTTTGCGCTCCTGTCGGTGAGGCATCGATCTGTTACCTTGGCTGCCGCTGCAGGGCTGGCGTTTGCTTCCGCTGCTTATTTTCGCTCTCAGTACGAGTTGATCGTTGTTTTCATGGCGATCTCCGCGGCTCCCTTGGTTGCGTATCTTCTATTTTCAATGAGGCGCCGGGTTCCGTTAGATCGTGCCGAATCGAAAGCGATTATTTGGACAATCGTTATCGTTGTCCTTGCCACGCAGTTGCTGATGCTGCCATGGCGGATCCATAATTTTTTAGATCTTGGGAAGATGAATTGGGTACATACTCAGGACTTGGTTGCCCGCAATAGCCTGACACCCGCCGACAAGCTGCTGGAGCTTGGAGGGGGGTTCGTCGTGGAGGGCGGCGGGCACCTCGCTTGTCAGCTTTCCCCGAAGTATTGCAATAGCTCAGACATGTCTGATTTTTACAGGGCATTCGTGGAAAATATGGGCGCCTGGTATTTGAAAAAATCATCGCTACTAGGCGACTATTGGTTCTCTTCGGTTGCTCATTTTCCGAAGAAAGTGAAGCCTGGTTCTCCGCCAGAGTTGTTGGGTAACGCGCTGATGCTGCTTTCCGTCCTTGTGTCGCTGGCTTTGCTGTGGCGCAAGCGAAAGAAATCTGATTTCCCTTTGCATTTCTGGATTCAGTCGTCTTTTTATGCTTGTTTTTTCATTGTCTTCTCGCTTGTGCAGCTTGAAACTCGATATTTTTATTTAATGAAAATTTTTGCGCTCTGTAGTGCCATTGCGCTGGGGTGTGATTTTTTGGCGGATAGGAGGAGGGGTAATTTTCAGGGCGCCGACTTATTGCAATATCCTGATAAATCTCAAGTTTTGGAGGGGAAATGAAAGCAGTGATTCTCGCGGGCGGCCTCGGTACGCGTATCTCCGAAGAAACCGGCCTGAAACCGAAACCAATGATAGAAATTGGTGGAAAGCCCATCCTCTGGCACATCATGAAGATTTATTCCGCGCACGGTGTGAATGAATTCGTCATCTGCTGTGGGTACAAGGGCTATGTGATCAAGGAGTATTTCGCCAACTACTTCCTTCACATGTCCGATGTCACCTTCGACATGCTTGGCAATTCGATGGAGGTTCACCAGCGCAATGCCGAGCCCTGGCGTGTCACGTTGATCGACACCGGCGAGAACACCATGACAGGTGGTCGGTTGAAGCGCGTGGCCCCCTATGTGCGGGGCGAGGAAGACTTCTGCTTCACCTACGGCGACGGCGTCGCCGACATCGACATCACCGCGCTTGTCGCCTTTCACAAGGCGCAGAAGGTTCGAGCCACGCTGACCGCGACATTGCCGCCGGGCCGTTTTGGCGCCCTCGACTTCGACGGCGACAAGGTTCGCAGCTTCCAGGAAAAACCAAGGGGCGACGGAGCGATGATCAACGGCGGCTTCTTCGTGTTGTCGTCCTCGGTGCTCGATGGCATCCAGGACGACAGCACGGTTTGGGAGCAGGGGCCCCTGGAGCAATTGGCGGCCCAGGGCCAACTTGCGGCCTTCAAGCACACCGGCTTCTGGCAGCCCATGGACACGCTTCGCGACAAGACGCACCTCGAGGAGCTGTGGGCGAGCGGCAAGGCGCCATGGAAGGTGTGGGAATGACAACACCATCGTTCTGGCGCGGCAAACGCGTCTTCCTGACGGGGCACACGGGCTTCAAGGGCGGCTGGTTGGCCCTGTGGCTGGAAAAGCTCGGCGCACAGGTTACCGGCTACGCGTTGACCCCTTCAACGCAGCCCAGTCTGCACGACGTGGCTGCGGGGCGCGCCGTCAGCCGGTCGGTCATTGCCGATATTCGCGATCTCGATCGCCTGCGCGCGGCCTTGCAGGAATGTCGACCAGACGCAGTGTTTCACCTGGCGGCCCAGCCACTGGTGCGGCATTCCTATGCCGATCCAGTCGAAACCTATTCGACCAACGTGATGGGTACCGTGCACCTGCTGGAGGCCGTTCGTGCCTGCGACAGCGTCCGCTCGGTCGTGGTCGTGACCAGCGATAAGTGCTACGAGAACCGCGAATGGCAGTGGGGCTACCGGGAGGACGAGCCCATGGGCGGCTACGACCCTTACAGCAACAGCAAGGGCTGTGCCGAACTCGTGGCCGCGTCGTATCGATCGTCATTTTTCAACGAAGCGCGGCATGGCGAGCATGGTGTGGCGCTGGCGACCGCGCGCGCGGGAAACGTCATTGGGGGCGGCGATTGGTCCGCTGACCGTCTGGTGCCCGACCTGCTCCGTGCCTTTGGCGAAGGCCGCACTGCCGACATCCGGAACCCCCATGCGGTGCGGCCGTGGCAGCATGTACTGGAGCCGCTGCGTGGCTACATGATGCTGGCGGAGTATCTGTACACCGAGGGCCCCGCATGGGCGCAGCCCTGGAACTTCGGACCCGCCGACAATGACGCCCGTCCGGTCTCATGGATCGCTGACCAACTGGTAGGTCTCTGGGGCGAAGGTGCCCGTTGGCACACCGATGCGCGAACCGACCAGCCGCATGAAGCAAGTTGGCTCAAGCTCGATTGCTCCAAGGCGCGCCAGACACTGGGTTGGATTCCGCGGTGGGATCTTCGCAGGAGTCTCGGCGCCATCGTCGACTGGCAGCGCGGTTGGCTTGATGGCCGCGACATGACCGAATTCACCCTCGAACAGATCGAGAACTACGAAAGTACCCCCACCGATGACTGAAGTCTCATTCCAGCAAAACGAACTGCGCAAGAAGATCCTGGCGCTGGTGGCCGAGTACGGCGAACTGGCCAGCAAACCGAAGCCCTTCGTTCCCGGCGAAACGCTGATTCCACCGTCAGGCAAGGTCGTCGGGGCGCCCGAGA
>LNAP01004806.1_pt1 | contig 12259 bp, 6 predicted proteins | sample 602601 | NCBI WGS metagenome assembly LNAP01 (sample SAMN02440304, study PRJNA202911) | soil metagenome | biome: Subtropical and temperate rainforests or woodlands; isolation source: soil samples (1 kg each in a 20% v/v slurry with milli Q water) were... ... | reverse complement strand
GGTAGTGTGGGGTTTCCCCATGTGAGAGTAGGTCATCGTCAAGATTAAATTCCAGAACCCCTGTTTGCTTACGCAGACAGGGGTTTTGTTTTGGGCGGTCGGAAAGGGTCAAGTGGCTCATCGGACGGCCTTCAGTGCTAAAGTCCATGCCTCGATTTTGCTTTTGCCAAGGAAGCCGTTATGCCGGATGCGATGCCTCTCAGCGCAGGATTCATGGTGGTTCACGGTAACCGCCTGGACGAACTGCGCAGCCTGGTGGTCAGTTGGATGCGCCGTTATCCCCTGGCCCCTCTGGAAAATGAAATCGCCCTGGTCCAGAGCAACGGCATCGCCCAATGGCTCAAGCTGGCCCTGGCCGAAGATCCGGAAGATGACGACATGGGTGGCTGCGGCATTGCTGCGGCGATCGACGTGCAACTGCCGGGCAGCTTCATGTGGCAGCTCTATCGCATGGTCCTGGGGCGCGACGAGATCCCGCCCAAATCCCTGCTCGATAAAGCCCCGCTGACCTGGCGCCTGATGCGCCTGCTCCCCGAGCTGATCAATCAACCGCACTTCGAGCCGCTGCAGCGCTTCCTCACGGACGACTCCGACCTGCGCAAACGCTACCAACTCGCCGAGCGATTGGCCGACCTGTTCGACCAATACCAGGTCTACCGCGCCGACTGGCTGGAAGATTGGGCCGCCGGCCGCCATCAACTGCGTAACGGCCGCGGCGAATCCAAACCCCTCGACCCCGCCAACTGCTGGCAAGCCGAGTTATGGCGCGCCCTGCTGCTGGATGTGGGCGAAGCCGGCATGGCGCAAAGCCGTGCCGGTGTGCATCAGCGCTTTATCGAACGGATCAATAGCCTTGAGCAAGCGCCGCCAGGGCTGCCTTCCCGAGTGATTGTTTTCGGCATTTCCTCATTGCCCGCCCAAGCACTCGAAGCGCTCGCCGGCCTGGCGCGCTTCAGTCAGGTCCTGCTCTGCGTCCACAACCCCTGTCGCCACCATTGGTCCGACATCGTGGCCGACAAGGACTTGCTGCGTAACGAATACAAACGCCAGGCACGCAAAGCCGGCATGCCGGTCACCATCGACCCGCAAACCCTGCACCAGCATGCTCACCCGTTGCTCGCCGCCTGGGGCAAACAAGGTCGCGACTACATCAGCCTGCTCGACAGCTACGACGATCCCAACAGCTACCGCGCAGCCTTCCGCGACGGCCGCATCGACCTGTTCAGCGACAGCGAACCGACCACACTGCTCAACCAGCTCCAGGACGATATCCTCGAACTGCGCCCGCTCAACGAAACCCGCGACCTCTGGCCCGCCGTCGATCTGCAGCGCGATACCTCGATCCGCTTTCACATCGCCCACAGCGCCCAACGCGAAGTGGAAATCCTCCACGACCAATTGCTCCAACGCTTCAGCGCCGATCCGGCGTTGCGTCCCCGCGACATCATCGTCATGGTCCCCGACGTCGACAGTTACGCGCCGCACATTCGCGCGGTGTTCGGCCAGTTGGACCGCAATGATCCGCGCTTCATCCCCTTCACCCTCACCGACCAGGGCCAACGCGGCCGCGACCCGCTGTTGATCGCCGTCGAACACCTGCTCAAGCTCCCCGACAGCCGCTTCCCGGTCAGTGAAATCCTCGACCTGCTCGACGTCCCGGCCCTGCGCGAACGCTTCGCCATCAAGGAGCGCGACCTGCCGACGCTGCATCGCTGGATCGAAGGCGCCGGCATCCGCTGGGGCCTCAATGCCGAACAGCGCGCCGGTCTTGGCCTGCCCCACGAGCTGGAGCAAAACAGCTGGCGATTTGGTTTGCGCCGTATGCTGCTCGGTTATGCCGTGGGCACGGGTGTCGCCTGTGACGGCATCGAGCCCTACGACGAAATTGGCGGCCTCGACGCGGCCTTGATCGGCCCGCTGGTCGCGTTGCTCGACGCACTCAGCGACGCTCACCAAGCCTTGTCGCAACCTGCGGCTCCGCAAGAATGGGGCGAGCGCCTGCAACGCTTGATGCAGCTGTTTTTCCTGCCCAGCAGCGAACACGACGACTACCTGTTGGGCCAGCTCGAACAGCTCCGCGAAACCTGGCTGGAAACCTGCGAATCCGTCGGCCTGCAGGACGAGTTACCGCTCACCGTAGTCCGCGAAGCGTGGCTAGCCGGTCTCGACCAAGGGCGCCTGTCCCAGCGCTTCCTCGCCGGAGCTGTCAATTTCTGCACCCTGATGCCGATGCGCGCGATCCCGTTCAAGCTGGTCTGCCTGCTCGGCATGAATGACGGCGACTACCCACGCGCCCAACCACCGCTGGATTTCGACCTGATGGGCAGCGACTACCGCCCCGGCGACCGCTCACGCCGCGAAGACGACCGCTACCTGCTGCTCGAAGCCCTGTTGTCAGCCCGCGACCAGCTCTACATCAGTTGGGTCGGCCGCAGCATTCGCGACAACAGCGAGCGCCCGGCATCGGTATTGATCGGCCAACTGCGCGATCATCTCGCCAGCGGCTGGCAGTCAAGCCAAAGCGACGCACCGCTGCTTGACGCGATGACCCAGGAACACCCGCTCCAACCCTTCAGCGCGCGCTATTTCCACGCCGGTGACCCGCTGTTCAGCTACGCCCGCGAATGGCAGTTGCTGCACGAAGTCACGGATGCGCCGCCAGACAACACCGAACTGGCGGCCCATCGACAGGAAGAACCCCTGAGCCTCGGCCAGTTGCAGGACTTCCTGCGCAACCCGGTCAAACACTTCTTCAGCCAGCGTCTGAAAGTATTCTTCGAGGCTGCCGAAGTGCCGCTGGCCGATGAGGAACCCTTTGTCCTCGACGCCCTGCAACGCTACAGCCTGAGCGACAGCCTGCTGAACGCCGCGCTGAGCCAGCCCGATCATGTCGACCAGGCGCTCGCCGCCCAGGCCCGTCGCCTGCAAGGCAGTGGCCTGCTGCCCATGGTTGGTTTCGGCGAGTGTCTGCGCAACGAACTGATCGAGCCCTTGCCCGGCCTGCTGCAACGCTATCAACAACTGCTGGCCCTCTGGCCCACTCCGCACACCGGCGCGGAACCGATCAGTTTCGAGCATCAAGGCATTCAGCTCGAAGGCTGGATCAGCGGCCTGCATCGGCGCAGTGATGGCGGATTGTTGAGCGTCACCACCATCCCCAACAGCATCGGCTCGATCAAGACCCGCAAGTGGCATCGGCTGATTCGCCCGTGGGTCAACCACTTGGTCGCCTGCGCCTGCGGCCTGCCGTTGAGTACCGCGCTGGTGGCCAGCGACGACACCTTGTTGCTGGCCCCGTTGGAACCCTCCAGCGCCCAGGACATCCTCGGCGACCTGCTGCTGGCCTGGCACGTCGGCATGGCCAAACCGCTGCCCGTCGCGGTTAAAACCGCGTTCGCCTGGCTCGGTCAGACCGACCCGGCCAAAGCTGCGGCGGCCGCGAGCAAAGCCTACGAAGGTGATGGCATCAACACTGATGGCGAGCGCCGCGAAACCCCCGCGCTGACCCGGCAATTCCCCGACTATGCGGCCCTGGTGGCCAGCGAAGCATTCGAAGGCTGGTGCGAAACCTTGTACCGGCCCCTGATCAACGCCGCCTGGCGATCACTCACTGGCGAGGAGGCCGGCGCATGAGCAGCAAACCCTTGGCCCTGGCCTTCCCGCTCAAAGGCAGCCAGCTGATTGAAGCCAGCGCCGGCACCGGCAAGACCTTCACCATTTCCGCCCTGTACCTGCGCCTGGTGCTCGGCCACGGTGGCGATGACGCCGGCTTCGGCCGCGAACTGCTGCCGCCGCAGATCCTCGTGGTGACCTTCACCGACGCCGCCACCAAGGAACTGCGCGAACGCATCCGCATCCGCCTGGCCGAAGCCGCGCGGTTCTTTCGCGATGAGATCCAACAGCCCGACGCCCTGATCGCCGAACTGCGCGATCAATACCCGCCCGCGCAATGGCCGGCCTGTGCCAACCGTCTGGACATCGCCGCGCAATGGATGGACGAAGCCGCCGTTTCGACCATCCACAGTTGGTGCCAGCGCATGCTGCGCGAACACGCCTTCGACAGCGGCAGCCTGTTCACCCAGACCCTGGAAACCGACCACAGCGACCTGCTCGGCGAAGTGCTGCGCGACTACTGGCGGCTGTTTTGCTACCCGATGCACGACGATGCGCTCAACTGGGTGCGCAACAACTGGGGTGGCCCGGCCGCGCTGATGCCACGGGTGCGCGCGCTGTTCGGCAGCGAACGGCCCAGCGGCGAAAGCCGCGAACCGGCCGAGTTGATCACTGCGTGCCTGCAAGAACGCCGCGCCGCCCTGGTCGCCCTCAAGGCGCCGTGGCCGCAATGGGCCGACGAGTTGCGCGAGATCTGCCTGCAAGCCGTCGCCGCCAAAGCCGTCGATGGGCGCAAGATGCAAGCGCGTTACTTCGAACCCTGGTTCGAAAAGATCAGTGCTTGGGCCGCAGACGAATCCCTCGAACAACTGGACATCGGCACCGGCTTCACCCGCCTGACCCCGGACGGCATGGCCGAAGCCTGGAAGGGCGAGCCGCCGCACCACCCGGGCATCGACGCCATGGCCAGCCTCAAGGCCAGCCTGGATGCGCTGCCCACCCCCGACGCCGCCGTGTTGCAACACGCCGCCGCGTGGGTCGGCAAACGCTTCGAAGATGAAAAACGCCGGCGCGCCGAAATGGGCTTCGACGACATGCTGATCCGCCTCAACGCCGCCCTGCAAAGCGACGGCGGCGAGCGTCTGGCCAGCGTGATCCGCGAACAGTTCCCGGTCGCCCTGATCGACGAGTTCCAGGACACCGACCCGGTGCAATACAGCATCTTCGACAGCATCTACCGCATCGAAGAAAACCACCTCGACAGCGGCCTGTTCCTGATCGGCGACCCCAAGCAGGCGATCTACGCCTTCCGTGGCGCCGACATCTACACCTACCTGCGCGCGCGCCAATCCACCACCGGCCGGCATCACACCCTGGGCACCAACTTCCGCTCCAGCCACGCGATGGTCGAGGCGGTCAACCATGTGTTCCAGCGTGCGGAAACCGGGCGTGGCGCGTTTCTGTTCCGTAAGCCGAGTGGCGAAAACCCGGTGCCGTTCCAGCCGGTGCTGTCCCAAGGCCGCAAGGAGCAACTGCAGGTCGATGGTCAGACGCTGCCCGCGCTGAACCTCTGGCACCTGCCCACCGATCAGCCGATTTCCAACGCGGTTTATCGCCAGCAACTGGCGGCTGCCTGCGCCACACAGATTGTCGAATTGCTCAACGGCGGGCAGCAAGGCCGCGCTGGTTTCCTACACGCCGACGGCAGCTTCGATGGCGTGTTGCCGTCGGACATCGCCATCCTCGTGCGCGACGGTAAGGAAGCCCAAGCCGTGCGCGGTGAGTTGGCCGCCCGTGGCGTGCGCAGCGTGTACCTGTCGGACAAGGACTCGGTGTTCGCCGCCCAAGAGGCGCACGACCTGCTGGCCTGGCTCAAGGCCTGTGCCGAACCGGACGTCGAACGCCCGCTGCGCGCCGCGCTGGCTTGCGTCACCTTGAACCTGTCACTGCCGGAACTTGAGCGTCTGAACCAGGACGAACTGGCGTGGGAAAGCCGCGTGATGCAGTTCCGTGGCTACCGCGCGATCTGGCGCAGCCAAGGCGTGCTGCCGATGCTGCGTCGCCTGCTTCACGACTTCAAACTGCCGCAAACCCTGATCGCCCGCAGCGATGGCGAGCGCGTGCTGACCAACCTGTTGCACCTCAGCGAACTGCTGCAACAGGCGGCCTCCGAACTGGACGGTGAACAGGCCTTGATCCGCCACCTGGCCGAACACCTCGCGCTGTCGGGGCAGGCCGGTGAAGAACAGATCCTGCGCCTGGAAAGCGACGAGCAACTGGTCAAGGTGGTGACCATCCACAAATCCAAGGGCCTGGAATACGACCTGGTGTTCCTGCCCTTCATCTGCTCGGCCAAACCGGTGGATGGCAGCCGCTTGCCGCTGCATTACCACGATGCCAACGGCAAGTCGCAGGTGAGCCTGCGCCCGACCACCGAGTTGATCGCCCAGGCCGATGACGAGCGCCTGGCGGAAGACCTGCGTCTGTTCTACGTCGCCCTGACCCGCGCCAAACATGCGTGCTGGCTGGGCATTGCCGACCTCAAGCGCGGCAACAACAGCAGCTCGGTGCTGCACCTGTCGGCGCTGGGCTATTTGCTCGGCGCCGGCGCCGCGTTGGCGGAGTCCGCCGGCCTGGCGCGCTGGTTGCTGGACCTGCAGGCAGGCTGTGCCGCCGTGCATTACGCGCCGATGCCCGAAGCCCACGCCAGCGTTTTCCACCCGCCGCGTAACGAAGCCACGCTGCTCGCGCCCTTGCTGCCCAAACGCAAGGCTGCGGAAAACTGGTGGATCGCGTCCTACAGCGCCTTGCGCATCGGCGACAGCATGAGCGCCGCCAACCTTGAAGCGCCGGAAAGCCCGCAAGCCCAGAAGCTGTTCGACGACGAACGCCTCGACCCTGACGCACCGCGTGAAGCGGCGGCGTCCGGCAGCGATATTCACCGTTTCCCACGCGGCCCTAACCCCGGCACCTTCCTCCATGGCCTGCTGGAGTGGGCGGGCGAAGACGGCTTCGACGTGACCCCGCAGGCTATCGAAAAGGCCGTGGGCGCGCGCTGCAACCGCCGCAACTGGGAAGGCTGGATCATCACCCTCAGCGGTTGGCTCGGCCATCTGCTGCAAACACCGCTGCCGCTGGATAACGATCAGGTCACGCTCAGCGGCCTGCAGCACTACCAGATCGAAATGGAGTTCTGGTTCGCCAGCCATAAAGTCGACGTGCTCGCCCTCGACAAGCTGGTGTGCCAGTACACCCACAACGGCGTCTCCCGCGTCGCAGCGGAACCGGTGTTGCTCAACGGCATGTTCAAGGGCTTCATCGACCTGACCTTCGAGCACGACGGCCGTTACTACGTGGCCGACTACAAATCCAACTGGCTCGGCCCCGATGATTCGGCCTACACCCAGGACGCCATGGAACAGTCGATCCTTGAGCATCGGTACGACCTGCAATACGTGCTTTACCTGCTGGCCCTGCATCGCCAACTCAAGGCGCGCCTGCCGGATTACGACTACGACCGCCATGTCGGCGGCGCGCTCTATCTGTTCCTGCGCGGCACTCGGGCCGCCAGCCAGGGGGCGTACTTCACGCGGCCGCCACGGGCGCTGATCGAGAGCCTGGACCTGATGTTCCAAGGCCAATCGTTACCGCCCAAGGCTGAGCCCGCCTGGGAACAAGGAGTGTTGCTATGAGCCTGTCGCCGTTACCGCTGGAGGCACTGATGCCCCTCAGCCGCGCCGCCGATCTGGTGCAACTGTTCGAACGTTGGGTCGAGCGTGGCTGGCTGCGCGCGCTGGATAAGGCGTTCGTCGGCTTTCTGCACGAACTCGACCCGCAGGCCGACCCCTTGGTGTTGCTGGCCGCGGCCCTGACCAGCCATCAACTGGGCCACGGCCATGTGTGCCTGGACCTGTTCGAGACCCTCAAGGCGCCGGATTTCGCCCTGTCCCTGCCGCCGGAAGGCGACCTGCAAACCGGCACCATGCTGCTGCCGTCGCAACTGCTCGCGGGCCTGGACGGCGCGCATTGGTGCCACGCCCTGGCCGCCAGCCCCTTGGTCGCGTTGGCCGTCGACGGCAGCGAGGCTGCGCAAAGTCGCCCGTTGGTGCTGTCTGGCAAACGCTTGTACCTGCGCCGCTATTGGACCTACGAACGGCGCATCGACACGGCCTTGCGCCTGCGCCTGGCCACAGCAGAAAGCCTCGCCGCCGATCTGCCCCAGCGCCTGAACGGCCTGTTCGACCAAGCGCCGCCCGATGGCGTGATCGACTGGCAGAAACTCGCCTGCGCCCTGGCCACTCGCGGGGCGTTCAGTATCGTCACCGGCGGCCCCGGCACCGGCAAGACCACCACCGTGGTGCGCTTGCTCGCGCTGTTGCAGGCGCCGGCCGTGGAAGCCGGCAGCCCGTTGCGCATTCGTCTGGCGGCGCCCACCGGTAAAGCCGCCGCACGGCTTACCGAGTCCATCAGCCAGCAAGTGCTGTCGTTGAATGTGCCTGACAACGTGCGGGAAAAAATCCCGACCCAGGTCACCACCGTCCACCGCCTGCTCGGCAGCCGCCCGGGCACCCGCCACTTCCGTCATCACCTGGGCAATCCATTGCCGCTGGATGTGCTGGTGGTGGATGAAGCCTCGATGATCGACCTGGAAATGATGGCCAACCTGCTTGATGCCTTGCCGCCCCACGCACGCTTGGTGCTGCTGGGCGACAAGGACCAACTCGCCTCGGTCGAGGCCGGCGCCGTACTCGGCGACCTGTGCCGCGACGCCGAGGCCGGCTGGTACAGCGCCGACACCCGCCGATGGCTGCAAGCGGTCAGCGGTGAAGACCTGGGCAACAGCGGCCTGCAGGAAGACCGCGACGGCAGCCATCCGCTGGCCCAGCAAGTGGTGATGCTGCGCTACTCGCGGCGCTTCGGCGAAGGCAGCGGCATTGGCCAACTGGCGCGTTGGGTCAACCAGCAGAACGCCGAAGAAGCCCGACGGTTACTGGCCGCGGGCAGCCACCGTGACCTGTTCTGCGTCAGCCTCAAGGGCGAACACGACCACGCATTGGAACGCCTGGTGCTGGACGGGCCGGGCGATGGTGCCGAGGGCTACCGTGCCTACCTGAACCTGCTGCACGCCGCGCGCCCGTCTCTCGACACCCCGCGTGACGACCCCGCCTGGACCCATTGGGCGCAACAACTGCTGCACGCCTTCGACGCCTTCCAACTGCTCTGCGCCGTGCGCAAGGGCCCTTGGGGCGTGGAAGGGCTGAACCTGCGCATCACCGCCGCCTTGCGCAAAGCGCGGCTGATCGACGGCGACGAGCAGTGGTACGAAGGCCGCCCGGTGCTGATGACCCGCAACGATTACGGCCTGGGCCTGATGAACGGCGACATCGGCATCGCCCTGAAATTGCCCGAAAGCGCCGGCGGCCCCCACGTGTTGCGCGTGGCCTTCCCGCGTAACGACGGCCAGGGCGGCGTGCGCTTTGTGCTGCCCAGCCGGCTCAACGATGTGGAAACCGTGTACGCCATGACCGTGCACAAATCCCAGGGCTCCGAGTTCACCCACACCGCGTTGATCCTGCCGGATGCGCTGAACCCGGTGCTCACCAAAGAACTGATCTACACCGGCATCACCCGCGCCAAGCGCTGGTTCAGCCTGATCGAGCCACGCGGCGGGGTGTTCGAAGAAGCCGTGCGGCGCAAGGTCAAGCGCTTGAGCGGGTTGATGCTGGAGTTGGGGCATGAGCCCGGGAAACCTGACTGATCGGTCATTTGGTATTTCGGATTTGAGTGTCATATTTTTCTGAAAAAATAGCGGGACCCTTCGAGGCGTAGCCTCGCGGGGCTTTCCGCCGCTGTGCTATCGTTGCGGCATCACCCCTCGTTGACACCTGAGAGAATCGCTGCATGAACGTGGCTGTCTCGTCCACAGAGCATCGCTTGAGCTGGAGACGCATGTTACTGGTGGCCGTGCTGTGCCTGCTCGCGCCGCGTGCTTTTGCCCAGACGGCCAGCCCCGTGGGCATGGCCGACTCCCGTGCCCAGGCGGTGACCCAGGTGGTGCTGGGTATCCTCAGTTATGCGCGCTGGCCGGTGGAACCGGCGCAATTGCGCCTGTGCGTCGTCGGGCCGACCCAATACACCGACGACCTGGTCAAAGGCACCACCCAAGCCACCGGTCGCCCGGTGGTGGTGCAGCGCCTGCTGGCCGACAACCCCGATATCGTCAATGCCTGCGACGCTGTGTACATCGGCGAACTCAATACCGATGAGCGCAGCCGCTTGTTTGCGTCATTGATGGGCCACCCGGTGCTGAGCATCAGCGAAGGCGGCGACCAATGCACCGTCGGCAGTCTGTTCTGCCTGCGGGTGGGCGATGAGCAGGTGTCGTTCGAGGTCAACCTCGACTCCGTGGCCCGCAGCGGCGTGCGTATTCACCCCAGCGTGTTGCAGCTGTCGCGCCGTCGAGCGCCTGCGTCATGAGATGGACGAAAGCGCAACCGACCCTGCGCTCGGTCATCGGCCGCGGGCACTTGATCCTGGCGTTGGTGGCGGTGACGCTGGCCAGTGTGTCCTTGACCTTGCTCGGGGTGCTGGCGTTGCGCGTGTATGCCGAGCACAACCTGCACCTGATCGCACGCTCCATCAATTACACCGTGGAAGCGGCGGTGGTGTTCAACGACCGTGCGGCGGCCACCGAAGCCCTCAGCCTGATCGCCTCCACCGAAGAAGTGGCCCAGGCCCAAGTCTTCGACGCCAACGGCCGGCTGCTGGCGCAGTGGCTACGGCCGGACACCGGGATGTTGTCCCGGGTCGAGCTGCAACTGGCCCATTCTCTGCTCGAACAGCCGATCAGCCAGCCGATCGTTCACCAGGGGCGCACCATCGGCAGCATTCACCTGACCGGTCACGGCGCCAGCCTGTTGCGCTTTTTGCTCAGCGGCCTGGCCGGGATTCTGATCTGCACCGTCCTCAGCGCCTGGGTCGCCGTGCATTTGGCGCGGCGCCTGTTGCAGGGGATTACCGGGCCGTTGCACAGCCTCGCGGCGGTGGCCCACGCCGCGCGCATCGAGCGCGACTTCGACCGCCGCGTGCCACGGGCACAAATCGCCGAACTCGACAGCCTGGGCAACGACTTCAATGCCCTGCTGGAAGAAATGCAAGCCTGGCAAAACCACCTGCAAAGCGAAAACGAAAGCCTTGCCCACCAGGCCAATCACGACAGCCTGACCGGCCTGCCCAACCGCGCGTTCTTCGAAGGCCGCCTGATCCGTGCCCTGCGCAGCGCCGCCAAGGCCAACGAGCGGGTGGCGGTGCTGTTTCTCGACAGTGACCGCTTCAAAGACATCAACGACAACTTCGGTCACGCCGCCGGCGATGCGGTGCTGGTGGCGGTTGCCACGCGCGTGCGCGCGCAATTGCGCGAAGACGACCTGGTGGCACGCCTGGGCGGCGACGAGTTCGCCATCCTGCTCTCGCCGCTGCACAAGGTGGAAGATGCCCAGCGCATCGCCGACAAGATCATTGCCAGCATGGACATACCGATCCCGGTGCCGGGCGACACCCACGTGTTGACCTCCCTGAGTATCGGCATCGCCATCTACCCCGATCATGGCGTCACCCCCGGCGCCCTGCTCAACGCCGCCGATGCGGCGATGTACCAGGCCAAACGGTTGTCACTGGGCGGCCAGCAAACGGCGGAGGCGGAGCTCCCCGTCGTCAACGTTCACCACAGGAGTTGATCCCTTGTTCTCGACTGCACGCGTTGTGTTTATCACCTTATTCGTGGCCCTGCTGGCCCTGAGCGGCTGCCAGACACCCCCTCCCAAAGGCCTGAGCCCGGCGCAAGTCGCCGTCCTCAAGCAACAAGGCTTCGAACTGACCGACGACGGCTGGGCGTTCGGCCTGTCGGGCAAAGTGCTGTTCGGCAGCGACGTCGAAAGCCTCAACGCCCCCAGCACGGTCATTGTCGAGCGCATCGGCAAGGCGTTGCTGGGCGTGGGCATCGACCGCGTGCGGGTAGACGGCCACACCGACGCCTCGGGCAAAGAGAGCTATAACCAGCAACTGTCCCTGCGCCGCGCCAAAAGCGTGGCCACGGTGCTGACCCGCGTGGGGATGAAGGAGGAAAACATCCAACTGCGCGGCCTGGGCAGCAGCCAGCCGGTGGCCGCCAACGACACCGCCGCAGGGCGCACCGAGAATCGGCGGGTGTCGATTGTGGTAAGTACCGACTAAGCGACTTCGCCCATTCCAATGTATGAAATGCAATCCAAATGTGGGAGGGGGCTTGCCCCCGATGGCGGTGTGTCATCCAGTAGATGTGTTGGCTGTCACACTGCTATCGGGGGCAAGCCCCCTCCCACATTTATACCGTGTTCGCTTAACTGCTCGGCGTCAGCGCCTGCGTCAAGTCATCCACCACCGCCTTGCCCATCTCACACAGATAATGCGCCGCCCAGGCGTATTGCTCGCCGCGCACATCCATGGCGGCTTCCATCGCGAGTTTCTTGGCGTAGTAAAGCAGGGTAGAGGCGTGTTCCAGCGCTTCGCCGAGCGGCATGCCCGCGTTGACGCGGAACAGTGGTTTTTCGTTTTCGCCGTAGTCGCCGAAGGTGACGACGCCGAGGGTGGTGAAGGCAGAAAGCGGTGG
>LNAP01004805.1_pt1 | contig 12261 bp, 14 predicted proteins | sample 602601 | NCBI WGS metagenome assembly LNAP01 (sample SAMN02440304, study PRJNA202911) | soil metagenome | biome: Subtropical and temperate rainforests or woodlands; isolation source: soil samples (1 kg each in a 20% v/v slurry with milli Q water) were... ... | reverse complement strand
CCACTGGTGGAATGTATTCCCGAAAGGTAGGCATCGGAACAGATACAGCCGACTTGTCTGCGGTTGCTGCGCCAGTGCGGTCAATCGTGCTAAGCATAGTGTCGGTGTCGTTGTAGATAACCCTTTCGAGCTCCTCGATATTGGCAATGCTGCTGTGGTGGCTACTCGCCCGGCTCAATCGACTCGGATTGTTCAAATCGTCGGCATGCATACTCTGTTGGTCAGAGTGTAAGCTCGTTGTGCTCAGATTTTGTGCCACACTGTGCTGTGCGGTGCGTACTGTGGCAGCTAACGAGCTTGTTATGCGGAAGTTTCCTTCGTTGGCTTTCTGATTGGTGCATTTGCATTGTTCCAACCACTGCATCGATACCACAAATATGTCCATAAGCTCTGCTGCCAAAATGCGCTTGTTCAACTTCTCAGACGTCTCTGAAGAAGGTTGCACTGAGATAAAGTGGGTGAGGTGTTCTCCAAAACTTGGTGAAATCGTGGCACCGAGGGAAAGCAGGGTGGCGTTGATGGAAGCAAAGCTGAAGAAAAAAGGATCGGAATTAAGTCCAAAGGTGCAAGCAAATGAGACAACATTCAAACTTACCATTCATTGTCGGTTTCTAGCCCTACAAAACAAACCATCCCACCCAGAACGTTTACGTTGTCTTCAATTTCACTGGGCTGGTGCGATCTTTGTACTCCGCCCTCATCCACCACCGTAGAATGATGCAACTTTTTTGTATCGTCCGGAGATACCGTGCATAAAGTGTTAGCGATACTCATAGTCAAATCGAAGAACAGAGCTCCGAAACGCCGATGAACTGAAGCAAAACCACTGAAGTCTATGCAACTGATTCAAAATCAACGCGAAAGTTCCAGTGCTGAGAAACAAGGCACTCTTAACTAAAGCATGACCTGACGAAGACAGCAGCAGCGCCAGCAGGAACAAGCATAATTTGTCGGTGTGATGTCAACTCGGTTTCACTATGCCTCTCAAAGTGCGATGCTCTTTGCATTCTTTATGGACGGGTTCGAAGTGGGCCGTTTAAATGAATGCATGACGGAGCTTATTCAACATGGAATAGGAGGAAGGAACACCACAACGTTTGCTCCGGAAATTACACTGTTGAGCAGAATTATCTACTACACTTGCTCGCTTGTTAGTTTTGGTCGCACGCCTGGTCAAGCTTTCTGTGATTTTACATTAAGTGGCTCCATCGCAAATGAAAGTGGTGGCAATGACAAGAAGGAACTAGTGCGGAAGTTACAACGATCGGACATGGTCACCATAGCTTTCTTATACTCAGTGCTGCCATATTTGTTGCAGCGGAAAGATAAAATATATGGTCAACTATCGTTTATGCACCATGTTCTTTCATCTCCGGAGGAAGGCTTGAGTCCGCCAATTCCTGTCAACACAAACAACACTGAAAATTCCTCCGAATCCACCAACATAACAGGGACCGAAACAGACCCAAACGCAACCACAATACCTTCCAATGGCAATGAAGTACCGCTGGACTCGTATTTCTCGCAGTTTCTACGTGCTGTATGCAGCAGTGTAGCTTCTATTTCGACCAATCAGAATGACCGAATGGAAACATTCTACAAGTATGCTGCCGACATCCACCGAATGCTGTTTCTGCACTATGGAAGGTACAATGACATTCTTTAATAGTTTATTTAACTACTTTGCACATAACATGCAATCTTCACTTTTTTAGTTATTTGGAGTTGCCGCTGCGTCTAATGCAAGTGCGGATGATTACAAAATCGCCTGCTCGAAACGAGGTATAACTTGAAGCTTTTTCTTGCATAGCAAGATCGAGACTCTGTATTGTACTCCAACTCATCATTGCTGCTTATACCGTAAACATTTTGTGTCTTTAATAATATTGATTTAATCTTTTTTGTGTGCCTAGGCCTCGATGAAAGCACTGAGCTGGCTGGTGGGTTTTCGAGTCACTTTGCTCACCTACTACGCTGCCCGGGTACTACTGTCAGAAATCGACAAGCAGCAAAACACAAGCACTAGTACTACAGGAAACACCTCTTCTGGTGCTACTGCCAGTACTGCAGCTCACCACCCAGCTATTCTTACCAGCACTAATAGTAGCACACCCGCTAAGAAATGTGCTTTGTGTATTGACGCCCTGGTCCACCCTGCAGTGGTGCCGTGTGGCCACATCTTTTGCTGGAATTGTATTGTTCCTTACGCGACAGGCAATAGTAGCAGAGAAATAAGTAGTGACGATGCGGGAGGCAACGCTGTCAAGTGTCCGATATGTCGCACCGAGTTTCAGAGCCAAAAGATACGAGCCTTGTTTAGTTATGTCTGATTCAAAACTAACTATTAAGGAATGCAATGGCTAATAGTAAACTTGAAGCTAACCTATCATTTCACTGTCGCAACTAGTTGAAATGATCCATTCTTCTCAGTTTTTTAAGTGGGAGATCAACTTGTAAAGTAGACTTTCTAATATGTGCAGCGTTCATGTCTGCATTTAAGTTGCAAGAATACTCGTTACTTTCAAATCTATGTATACATATTCAAATGCAGTTTCATCATGAAGGTGTAAAAGCGATCTTTATACGTCAACATTTCCTCGCACCCCTCAGGCTCTGTAACGGACGCCCTAAAGAATGAGCATCGTTATTATAAAGAAATATTGCATATAACGCATATATTGTTCAAGCCTTGGTTTCAATCTCGTCGCGCATCATGTTCCAGTTTCCCATCGTCATTGTGCCATCGATTTCCATCACTATGTCAAGACAAAACCAACCCTCCATTTATTGTCATGCAACTAAATGCGAATTGCTGAAAGGCAACAAGCTTTTAGTTTGGGAGAATTGCCCCGTATGTGAGAGACGTGGTGTTCTTTGCGAAGTGGGATGTCATCCACTTACCTCTTCAGGTATTTCCATTCGACTGTTTTCGTGGCTGTTGCCCTTTGTCTGTACCTCTGTTTAATTTACTATTTGTTTTTCTTCTGTTTAAAGATTACAAATGGGGAGGGAATGCAGATCCCGGAGAGACAAACATTATGTGTTTGCTAGTTGAGTCGTGCCTTTCAATTGGGCGTGCTGCAGAGACCCCATCGGAGAGATCTTGCTCAACAAATATAAAGCAGTTGTCTCGTGGTATATTTCATGATAGTAGGGAAGATGGTACAGCGCCCCCAGACCCTCCTGGCGAGTTCGATGAGGCAAAAAAGTACAATTGAATAGGTCTCTGTTTGCTGCTAGAGGGGGGTCATCTAGACTGTCTGCGCTACGCTCATCAACATAGCTGTCCATGGGATAATAACACTACTGAGGCTTCGTGCTGGGAGGATTTCTGTTCGTATTGTTTGGGAGTGTGGCTGTTGATGAGATGGCTCAATAGGAATGAGCAGAGTGCCAAAGACCAGGTTGTCGGAGTGAAGTCGACTGCGTCGGTTTTTGCCGTGTCCACCAATTGCACGGACGGAACTAAGCTCACATGCTTATCAAAAAATCCTGTAAATTACGCAAGAAGTGTGCAACGAATATGTTTATACTTAGTGTAAAAGATACCAATGGCGAGCATATCCGCTTTTAGCAGTATTTCCATACAATAATGAACGTTTTGTTGACATTTAATAGTGAGGTAACTATGCAAATGTTTGTGGTGTATATAAGCCAAAGCAGGGCAAAGTATGATATGCATACTAAGTGTCTTAAATGAAGTGACGCTAAAGATTGGCACTTGTAGCGGTTGCAAAACCGTGTCGAATTCTCAAGCATTCTTTCAAACAAATCACAAATGCTGGCCATCAAAAGAAGTGACGTACCCTCGTACTTGAAAAGTGGTTCATTTTACCAAAATCTGGATGTGGAGGACGATGACGCGTTCGAAGTCCCAATGGTGTGCTTGAAAGACGACCCGTCAGTGGAAACAGAAGGAGAGCTGGTGCACTTACTCCAAACGGTGCGATATTGGGGATTGCACGTGTATCCAGTTGCCATTTTTGAGTTCATTCTGGATGCGGGAGAGAGTGGAGAATATCAGGGACTGCCAAGTTTGTTCCCGGAACTTGCACCTCACTTGAGTAGCATTTTGAAAGTGAAAGAAGCTCCTCCTTCCGACCGTATCGACACTGCCATCAAAGCTAGACTGGGTGTATCCGTTCTGAGTGTCTTGCGCCAAAAAGGGTGTGAATGGAATGAAATTGCTTGTGAGAGCGCCGCGCGGATGAATGACCTGGAGTGTCTGATGTACTTGCACACTGAGGGTTGTCCCTGGAATGAAAATACACTCCTCGCAGCCGCTGAGCACAACAGTGTGCCGTGTTTGCAATACGCTTTGACCTTTGGTGTATTTGATATAGCTGGTCTCTCTGAAACTATGAGCATCGCTGCCAGACACGGGAACATTGAATGTATGCGCCTTCTGCACAATGCGGGTGTAGCGTGGGACTTACGCACTATCGTGGAGGCCATATTAGCTAACCAGCTAGATACTGTGCGCTACCTTCACACGCAGGGCTGCGAGCTTCCGAACAAAAGCTGCTGGTGGGTGGTTTGGTTTCACCGTAGCATTGAAGTGCTGCGCTATCTGCATGAAGAAGCTGGAGCAGATCTTGCAGGCACGCTTCTTACAGCGGCCGAAGTCGGCAATCTGGATTGTTTACAGTACGCGCACGAGCAAGGTGAGCCCTGGCACCCATATGTGTGCATGCTTGCAGCTAGAGGTGGACACCTACATTGCCTGCGCTACGCTCATGAACATGGTTGTCCCTGGGATGATGACACTGCTCAAGCTGCTATTTCCGCTCGATCCTGGGAGTGTTTAAAGTACTCTTTGTGGCACGGACGCGGGTGGTGGGTGCACATCTGTATGTGCCCATCCCTGCTCTACACCTTTTATATTTACACTGAGTATATCAGCTCCGGCAGTATTGCTAAATTCTCGTTCAACTGGTGGAAAGTTATCCTGGGCATGTGTCTTTACCTTTGTGTGCTGCTGGTGACTCTCTACAGAAAACACTTTGGAAAGTACTTGTCTGTGCGCAACGCCGATCGTATTGCCCAGAGCTCTTTCTGCTTGGCTTTTCATGTACCTTGCAGGTGATGGCATATTGGAAGCTAGCTGGCCGATGGTTGTGCTCAGAGGGATAGTGATGGTTGTGTTTGCAGGGTTTGTGGTGGTGTTCAACACGCAGCATGTTGTTTTCCAAGCTTTGCCTTTTGATTCACCTCACTGGTTCCAATTTCATTTTTAGTCAGTGCCTCTGTACATTCGTAGTGAAGACAATATGCCTTTCCGTTACTGAATGAGTAACTGTTGTGGGCTTTTCATGGAGTCTTTCCAATAAATTCACTTCACTAGTTGTGACTACATCCGGTGACTTTGCAAATAAGCTTGTGTACTTTTGATAATTTCATTTGAAAATTTTAATCGAGCTAGTTAATGTTACAGGTTGTACCTTAACCATTTGACGCAACGACACATCGCGCATGTGGGGCGCATTTCAGAATGTACTGTACCACAACTTCATTCATCGTCACGCGGTGAATAATCAATATCACAAAATTCTTACCATGTACAACTACTGGCTCAAAATCATAAAGGACCAACTCCCTTGAGCGATCCCGTTATGCACACTAAGAGATTCGCAACATGTCTCATACAAAGTAGAATGTAGTGTTACAGCTGCCAAGCACACATCCCGATTACATCCTGATTCAAAGCTCCAGTAAGAAGCTGTTGATAATCATAGCACGATAGTGCACTCATACGATCCACTCATACAGTTGTTGAGAGTAAACGCTATTTTAGGATACCAAATCAAAAAATTTAATGATGTCACAGTAAAGTGCTGCAAAAAGGTCGCTCTTCTTCACTTGTCGTCCAGCAGACAGTGAAAGCAGGAAAAGGAAGTGAGGGATTGGTCTCGAAGATTTTATGAGGGCTATCTATTATTCATTTACGCAGCTTTGGTATAATTGAGTACCAGTGGTTTAATGGTAAAATCTCCGCTTGCCATGCGGGGGCTCCGGGTTCGATTCCCGGCTGGTGCAACTCAACGAATCTTTTTGCTTCCAACACCGTAAGTCCTGTAATAATTTTAATAATCCATCCAGGTTCTGAAAGTGTCGCCGCAGTAAATCATCTGCCCACTCATGCAAATGCTAAAGATAAGGAGGCCCAACGTTCCACTATTCTTGCAAAGTGGTTCATTCTTTCTCGGTCTCGACGTACTGGATGATGAGCCCTTTTACGTCCCAGCGAAATGTTTTAAAGAAGATGCATGTGTTCGATCAGACACTGATCTGATGTTGCTGCTTCGAGTTGTACGCTTCTGGGGAGTGTTTACTTTGCCAGTGGAGATATGTGATTACATGTTGTGTCATACGCCAAGAAGTCTCGATGAACGATTAGTTTGCGAGTTTCCAGAGTTGAGTATTCTTTTGAGTAAAGTTCAACACGTTAAAGAGGCTGCTGCTCCAGATTGTATTTCCGTAGCAATCAATTCGGGGCTGGGTGTTTCAACCGCACGCAGTGCAGACAGAATCGCTCAGAGCTATTTCTGCTTGTTGCTTCTCTATGTGACAGGGGATGGGATATTAGAAGTTAGCTGGCCGATGGCGATACTGAAAGCAGTAATGTTCCTTTTGCTAACCGGCGCGCTGGTTGTGATCAATGTGCACTATATTACTTTTGAGTTTACTTTTCTCGTGCATCAGGAGTGATTTATGTAGGAATGTTGCAAGTGTTAACAGATTCATTTTATATTACTGGCGTGCGTTGTTGCGGCTTTTATTTTTTAATATGAATTTAATGCATTTCATGTAAAGATCCTAAACAAGGAATGTTTGGCTTGTGAAAGGAAAAAACATGCGCATCAAAATACACAGTTACTCCTTTTTATCGCTGATACGAGAATAGAACAGCATATAAGCGTTGCTGCTAACACTGCGATCAAACGGATGAATGGTGCCTCTGGCTTGGGCTAATACGTCCTCTTCGCTTATTTCAAGCACTTTTTCGTCATTGCACATCACCCATCGATCTTTACACGGCGTGACACGGCTTTTCAAAGACGTCACACTAGCTGTTGAGGCACTGTGCTTGTCGTTCTTCAATCTCTTTAAGCAATAATAATGACCCGACTCTAGCGTGCCTACGTGAATCACCACGGCTGTTAACTCATAACAGGCTTCTTGTGCGATATCAAAGAATTCTCCCGTAAAGGTATGAAGCTCCTTTTCGTCGATGCTTTGTGTCAGTTGCTCAATTCTTGTATTTGTGTGATTTGACAGGCCCACGGAAACGTTTGCGAAATCCAAAGTTAGTGGCACATCTACCGTATCACCGAGCTGAAAAAAGAAAGAAAAACGTGAGAAGTTGAATTAGAATAAGGTCTCAACTGCGATTAGCATTATCAAAGCATAGTAGCTTGAATCTTAATTTTACTATACAGTACACTGCGAGCAAAATGAATAGTCTTGGTCTCACGCAAAAAAACTCACCTTGCGCATGCGCTGAGTTGCTGGATCAAACTCAAACCGTTTTAAGTGCACCACCAGCGACTCTGGCAACATACTTGTACTATTGATTATTCGCTTCTCGACAGCTACGTTCTGAAAACCATTTCCTCTCACAAGACGCAACGTCTTGACCGCATCTTGCAATCCGAATTCTTTCGTGTGATACTGATTGTTTACGCCGCTAACAGCATCGTTCTGCAAGAACTCAGGCTCAAAGTGGCTATGAATTGCACTACTCAAAGTGTTGTGACCTTTGATATTCACGGATAGGTCCAAGTTAGGTTGTATTTTGACTTTTGATGAGGGTACTTGCGAACAACGAATTGACTGCTTTGTGAAAAACTTCACCGCGCGTGAAGGCTTTGGCGAATCTTTCCCATTTACACTGTCATCCACGCCGTTGACTAATGTTAGAAACAACTCTTCGGAATCTTGTTGCACAAATACGTCAATCTGCAGTGCATCAGCCAGCGGTGCTGCGTCCGCGCAGGAGTGGTTTCCGGCTTTCAATGCCGTAAATAGTCTTTTTACTTCGTAACCGACGGACTTGTCAACAAATAAACTGTTAAGTACGTTATCTCTATAAGATTCGATTGCGTATAACCCTTGAATAACCGCATTCATGTAACACGTGTGGCCTAAGTTTCCAATGCCGACGATCGGCTGCGACTTTATCGGCGATTCTCCCAAACAATTATTGCCATTGATGTTTGATTGTGTTCCTTTTCTTCGTGCCATATAAATGGCTAGAACCAGGATAGGAACGACGGCAAAATACATTCGAGAGGGCGTGCGGGGCCAAGACAGTGACAGAAATGGTCCGAAGGAAGTAAAGTTGTGATTAACCGATATGATGGTTACGAGCAAATAACGTGTCTCTTCAATATGCGTTTCTACTATTTTATTACTGGGTATACGTGTTTGTTTATTGATACAACAGGTGGGGTCTGTGAATCTGTTGGGATATTGCTGCTGTATCTTGACCTGATCATAGATATCTTGATTGTGAGAAAGAAGTATCCTGTAGTAACGATGGGAGCTAATCTGACAACACTTAGGGAATCTAAAGGCAGCAAGAATGACGCCGATTTTTGTCAGCTCCACTTATCGGCTGTATTTAATGAAGCTTATGTGCAATCGGTGTGTGACGACTTGCCTGAGTATGCACTGTTGGCACACCCAGATGATAAGGCGAAGGATAAAGCTAGTGACACTCAACGTAGTGTCGATGCATTGCAGGCAGTCAAGCTTAATAAGTTGATGGCTATCCTGTCCCCGAGTTTACTGGACAGTGATAATCAACAAGACACTGATGCGTGGGTCACGAACGACACCGCAAACAAAAAGTCAGCCTTTGCGCATAACAATCGTAATCGGTTAAGACTACTCTTAAGAGTGTACCAGGTACGCCTACCGGTAGCTGTCTTCATTTCATTTCTTGTGTTCTATATTTTACCTTGCTTGTTGTTATTTGTGTTCAGGCCTATGAAGGCATACTGGCCAAACAGAAGGCTTTAACCAACACCGTGGGGAACACTGAGGAAAGCTCTGACGCCACCAATGCACTCACCCGTTCCGTGGAAGCTCTGATGCTTCGCCGGGGACAATCACATCTTGGCAGTGTACCGGAGTCGTCCAGTGATGTGCTGGCCGCCATGTCCATCAGTATGAGCGCCACCATTGCCCGCACCTTGGGCCTGGCCAGTAAGTTGATGACCCTTCTATGTGGAATATTTTTGTTATGTTGTGTGGGTGTAATACTAGATTGTTTTATGTTGTACAACGTAGCAAACAATTAGCATCACACCCTCTGTGCCAAGTTTCATTCTGTATTCCGCTCATGCGGTCCGTGTCATCTTCTAGACCCTTCGCTGCTGGTCTCTCTGGCGGAGAATTTGATGGAGATTGTGGGGGCGGTGCATCCTGACGCAGGACAGGGTCTGCAGCGCGCGGTGCACGGGGCCGGAGCGCTGGGCAAGGCATTAGAGGCCATTGCCAGCCTGGCCAGAGAAATGCATCATAGCGCACAGCCAGGTGGGTGCTTTGTGGTCTATTTTTAATGCATTCGTGCTATGATAGTTGTGTAGTGAATGGGAGGTTTCTGTTTCAAAAATACGACCTTTAAACGTTTCAGAAACGCCATCTAACTTATCGTACATTTCCTGTTCATTTTTGGCTGCAGATGTGCAAAGTGCTGGCGCAGGGTTGTTGCTGGCCGTGGCGCTGGTCCATGGCTCTGTTCAGTCAGTGGTGGAAGTGGCTACTCTACTTTTGTCCAAAAACAACAATAACAACACAAACAATACACTGAAGCTTCCGCACTCGGCCCGGCGCATGCTCGAAAAGTATCTGAACAAAGAAGAGTCATATGCCTTCAAGCTGCTGGCCGACAAGGTTCGTATCTAATTGCGCTGTTTTTTCGTTGCGCCAGGTCTGTGTGCATTCACCATTGTTTTCTGCTTATTTGTTTTTCGCAGTACGTGCTCGCAGACTTTAAAGTGCCGTCGTTGACTGTGGCAGAAAGCAACCAGTTCAAAGTGCAATTTCATCCTTCGCTGACGTCAGCCGCCACCGATGGCTCCTCGCTGTACGCCTTCGACGGCCTGGGCACGGGCTGTATCAGCAAGATTGGCACTGGCCTGCACGGCACACTCGCAGGGGACGTCACTTCGCGTGTGACAAACCTACGCGGCCAGCTCAGCGCGCTCTACGAGGTGCAATACCCCGCCTTGACCAGCACCGAATGTGAAGCCAAGTTTACCTCTGCCAAAGAGTTGTGGACCCAGCCTGCCACGCAATCTTGCTTTGGGGATCTCACCTCCGGGTATGAAGTCGACCTCTCCAAACGGGTGGCCGAACAAGCCATCGTGTTTCCGGGATTTTGCACGACCGCCGACCTTTGCAACGACCGCTTCACCGTGGCTGCCAATGGCTACGAAGGCAGTGGCCCGAGGGATCCTTCGGAAATTTCCGACGAAGATGAAGACGAAGAAGACGACGACGCATTTTTCGGAGCGTATATTGACATGCCCTTTGATTTACGAGACACTGCTTCCCGCACCATCTTGCGTGAGCGCATTGAATCCGGCCTGGCGGGCAACTACTGCGAGATCGAAGGGATCAACGGAGAAGACGGACTGCGCATTATTGGTCTCAGCAGCCGCGCGCGCTACGATGTGAACGATTCCGACCAGACCCTGGGGTGGGATAGCGGCACTTTTGCGTACCACAGCGACGACGGCAACATCTTCGTGGATGGAGAGACCACTGGCAGCGGATACGCATCCTGGGAGGAAGAAAATATCGTCGTGGGTGTGGGTATTGTCGTCACCGAGAGCGATTCCACCATGTTTTTCACCCGCAATGGGGTGAAATTACCGGATTTTTCGATTCGCGTGCCCTTGGGCGAGATTATGCGGCCCTGTGTGGCGTTGCGCGGCTGGGACCACCGAGTGCGACTGAACACCGGCACGCAGCCTTTTGTATACCAAGGCGAGGAGGTGCGCTTGAAGACGCGCAATGAGCCAAATCCGCTCCAAACAGGTGCCAATTCCGCTGACACAAGTGGAAAAGATCAAGTGCGTGGCTGTGTGGCGGTAGGCGGCGAGTTTGTTTTCGCTCATTTGGAGAACCTGCTGTCACCCACGCAAGTGGCAGTGTTTCACAAAAACAGTCTCAAGCTGCGCTCTGTGTGCGATATCGGCGACGCCATCGTGCAGCACAAGCTCTCCGTTCTTTCCGAAGGACCAGTTGATAATTCCACCACTGACAACCAAAAGATTTACAATTTTGAGTTCTCTGGCGAGGAAGAAGTGCACATCATCGCAGCTGGCGATGGCGTTCTGCGCATTGTGTCTGCAACACTCGTGGAGCCCGGTGCTGCCTCCTCGAATGTGACCGAGACAGTGCAGACGTATCTGAACCCGTCCAGCACGGAGCTGCGTATGCTGCCCGCTGCACATCCGTCTGCTGCTGCGCTGCCCGCCGCGGTGCATTCCTTCTCCGCGTCTGCGAAACTGAACATTTCTTGCACGGTCGTGACCCCTACCACTCGAATGGAAGCTGTAGCGCTGCGTGCCCAGCTGGAGCAGTCGTTGGTGTTACCAATCGCAGCGTGTGACAATTTGTTCGTGTGCGTCGAGTCGGTCGCCGAGCCTGCCGAGGACCTCAATGGCGTGTGCTTCAATCCTGCAAAGACGGTTGCATTTACATTTGCATCGTTCAACTTTTATCCGTCTGCGCAACTGACGCCAGATCCTGAAACAGTAGCCGCGGCAGCGCTGTTGTTGCCAGCTGTGCGCCGCTACTGGTCGCGCTTCCTGTGGGCAAACGGCGCTGCCAAATCTGTTTCCGAGACAGAAAGTGCCCAATTTTGGTCTGACATTGCCGCTCACATTCCTCCTCCGGTCCCGGAGGGATTTTGGTCATGGGACCCGAATGGACCGGAAAAGGCCACTCTTTACGTCCAAGTCACCGTGGACAACGGCACACCGTTTACGGTATCATTCAAAGAGGGTCAGCTAGACTTCACCGCGTTGGTGGTGAGCATCCAGCAGCGATTGTTGAAGTTGGAGAGCAAACTTTACGTCAATGTGCTCGATTTGTCCAATCCGGACACACCCCACGTGCTGCAAAGAACCGAAATCCATCACAAGGGCGCATTGAAAAACCCTCGTCGGCTGTGGGATAATTTCCACTTCGCATTTAACGGCGCTGTGCTTTGCATCTACTCGATCGATCCTGCGGCGGCACCGA
>LNAP01004804.1_pt1 | contig 12264 bp, 15 predicted proteins | sample 602601 | NCBI WGS metagenome assembly LNAP01 (sample SAMN02440304, study PRJNA202911) | soil metagenome | biome: Subtropical and temperate rainforests or woodlands; isolation source: soil samples (1 kg each in a 20% v/v slurry with milli Q water) were... ... | reverse complement strand
CCCGACAGCGCCGCCGCACGCGAAATCACTGCACTGGTCGATGAGCTGTTGCGGTGGCCGACATGACGGCGAAGCCGCCACCCAACAGCAAACGCACGGTCAAGCGCGTCGGCATCGGCGCTCGCCCGCCTGCGAATCCGCACGCCGAGGCGTGGATTCGCCAAGGCGATGCCGATGCGCTCCAGAAAGGCGACCTCTACACCGCCCGCCTGACCCTCGACATCACGCCCGCCATGCGCTCGCGCATCAAGGTGTCGGCCTTCACGCAAGGCGTGACGGTGGCCGATCTGCTGCGCGCACTGCTGGAGCGGGAGTTCCCGGAGAACACGCCATGAACGCATCTACTTTTCCTGCTGCTACCGCAGCCACGGCGGCACCGTCACCACCACTTGCTGCGCTCACCGGCCAGCCTGCCTCAACGCCGCTGACGCGCGTTTCGCTGGCCTTCCTTGAGCACCGCTTCAAGCTCTATCTGCGCTTTGGTGATCCCGCGCGCACTCTGCGGCTCGACCGCTGGCGCAGCGTAGCCATCTTCTTGCCGAACGCCATGTTCTGCCGCATCCGCTGGCAGTCCAACGACTACGGCACGATCCGCTGGCACCTCATGGTGATGCAGGCTTGCACGCCCTTGGATGCGGCGCAGCGCATTCCCGGTGTGCAGCCCGGCGCGCGCCTGCTGCTGCACGCCGAGGGCGAGAACGCCGTGCGCGCCGTACTGGAACGCATCGACGCCATCGAGGCGCTGGGCATCGCGCCCGGCCGCACGCCGGGGATGCGCTGCGCCGCGTCCAGCGGCGTGCAAGCCTGCATCACCATGAGCTGCCAGCGGATCGTGCCGTAGTCGTTGGCTTGCCAACGGACACGGCACAGAACCGCGTTCGGCAGGAACACGGCGCTGCGCCGCCAGCGGTCGAGCCGGACGATGCGCGCAGGCTCACCGAAGCGCAGATAGAGGTCGAAATGCTGGTCGATGTAGGCCAGCGCCACGCGCGTCAGCGGCGCGCTGGCTGGCTGGCCGGTAGGTGCTGTGAGCGCAGCCGTGGCCGCGCCAGCGGCCGGCGAAGCGGATATGTTCATGGGGTGCTCTCCCTGCGGCTCTCTGGAAACTCGCGCTCCAGCAGGCCGCGCAGCAGGTCGGCCACGGTCACGCCTTGCGTGAAGGCCGACACCTTGATGCGCGCCCGCATGGCGGGTGTGATGTCGAGGGTGAGGCGGGCGGTGTAGAGGTCGCCCTTGCCCAGCGCACCGGCGTCGCCCTGGCGAATCCACGCCTCGGCGTGCGGATTCGCGGGCGGACGCGCGCCGATGCCGACGCGCTTTGCCGCGCGTTTGCTGTTGGCTGTCGGCTTCGCTGTCATGTCGTCCACCGCAGCAGTTCGTCCACCAGCGCGGTGACTTCGCGGGCGGCGGCGCTGTCCGGCGCCGTCTCGCTTGCAAGCCGGCCAGCGGCCACGCTGTCGGCGAACACGATGCGCTGATGCACTTCCGCGCGCAGCGCAGGAAGCGGCTGATCGGCCAGCGCACCGCGCGCTTCGCGCCCGATCACAGTGGTGCTGACGCGTCGGTTGATGATGAAGGCCGCGCGCAGCGCAGGCCGAAACACCTGCGCCTCGCGGATCGGCGCCACCATCTCGGCACTGGCCCACAGGTCGTAGGGACTGGGTTGCACAGGGATGAGCACCCGCTCGGCCGCTAAGAGCGCAGAACGCGCCAGCGCTGCGATCCTGGGTGGCCCGTCGATGATGACGTGATCGGCCCGCTTGGCGAGTTCTGGCGCTTCCTGGTGCAGGGTTTCGCGTGCGAGGCCCACGGCGCTGAATAGCCGTGGCAAGCCTTGCTGGCTTCTGCGCTGCGTCCAGTCCAGCGACGAACCCTGCGGGTCGGCGTCCAGCAACACGACATGCTGGCCGCGCATCGCCAGCTCGCCGGCGATGTGGGTGGCAAGCGTGGTCTTGCCCACGCCGCCTTTCTGGTTCAGCAGCGCAACGATCATGGCCTGCCCCTCCCTGCGGGAAAGCCGGGCTGTTGCTGCTGCTTTCGGGGCCTTTCGTCAGTGGGGTCGGCGGTTGTCCACCGAGGCGCGGCGCTTCTACTAAAAGTTAGAGCATTTAAGTTAGGGAAGTTAAGGGAGGCCGAAACCCGCGCCAGCATTGGCTTGGCGGGCGATGGACACGCCTGATAGCACGATAGTCCCACGCCTGATAGCACGAGACCTGGCACACCTGATAGCACGAGCCCGTCCACAGGCTTCGCACCGTTTATCCCCGTGCCGTCTACGGCACGGGACGCACGGGGCGGAACGTCAGCAGCTCGGCCCCTTCCATCCGCTCGATGCCCAGGACGTAGCCGGGCAGCGACTGCCGCGCCACCAGCGCGCGCAGGTCGCAGGCGAAGTCGTAGGGCTTCGCTGTGCTGCCCGACTTGCGGTGCAGGTGACGGAAGTCGAACTGCCAGCCGCCGGGCTGGTGCCCGCCGTGCTTGCGCACCAGGCGGTACAGCCAGCGCTCGATGCCGCCCGTCAGCCGGAAATACCCCGCATCGATGGTCAGCACCAGTGCCGAATCCAGCACGCCGCCATAGAACCAGTCCGGCAGGATCAGCTCGATGCCCAGCGGCGTGCCGCGGGCGTCGGCCAGTTCCTTCCATTCGTTGATCCACGAGAAGCGGTGCAGGCGCCGCCCGGTCGTCTCGCGGATGGAGGTGGCCACCGTGGTGGACTGCAAGCGATCCAGGGCCGCTTTGAAGCGCTGGTAGTCGCGCAGCGACGTACCGCGCCCGATGAAGCGCAGGATCTCGTAGGGCGTGGCCTGCATCAGGCGCGAGGGGCGCAAGCCCGCATCGCGCGCCTCCACGATCTGGCTGGCGGCCCAGATCAGCACGTCCGCATCCCAGATCGTGGCAATGCCGTGCTCGGCCGTGCCTTCCACGCGGATCGTCACGCCGCTGGTGCGGAAGTCGATCGGCGCCGTGCGCCGCGACTTCGCCAGCGAGAAGAAAGGAAAGGCCATCAGGTCCTGGCTGTCGCGCGGCGCCATGTCGCCCGGCAGGGCGCGGAACAGGTCGAGCTGTTCGCGTTCTTCCCTGACTGCCCCTGGAGGGCTGGACATGGCGAAGGCCACCCGCGCGCCAGAGATCAGCGCACACGGCTGTCCGCCGCATGGTGCTCGGCGTACTCGGGATCGGAGGTGCTGTCGAAGCTGCGCTCGGCGGCCCAGGCGTCGAGGTCGGCCACGGCGTACATCACGCGGCGGCCGAACTTGCGGAACTTGGGGCCGCCACCCAGCACGCGCTGCTTCTCCAGCGTGCGCGGCGACAGGCGCAGATAGTCGGCGGCTTCGTCGTTGGTGAGATAGCGCTGCGGCTGCGCGGCAGCGGTCGAAGCGATTGCGGGAGCGGCGGCAGGCCGCAAAGGAGCAGGACGCATGGGGAGGTACCTCCATAGCTTTCAAAGTTCCGGCCACACAGCGCAACCGGATGGAGGCAGTCTCAGAAAACGAAGCTCCGCTGCTCAGGGACGTTTTGCGTCCTGTTCAAAACGTCCCTTCTCAAGTGGGGGGAGCTGTGCTAGGCGGCGATAGCCGCCGCGCATCAGCGCATCGCCCCGGCGCGCCAGGCGGCGCACGCGGGCGCGCAGGTCGCCATCGGCATGCCAGTCGGTGGCCACGGCATCGGCACCGAACAGACCTTCGGCTATCTCGCGCAAGGACGCGCCCGCCAGGGTCGCGTCGAGCGCCTGCAGGGTGTGCAACTCCAGCAAGGCGGCGGGCGGTGGCCGGGGCCTTGCAGCATGCGTGGATGCCGAGTCGCGCGCAGGCGCAGCACTGCCGCGACCTCCGCGATGGGCATAAGCGACCGCCATGCCGTCCTCCAGGCCGGGCGCCACCGCGAAGCGCGCGCAATGGCCGGGGCTATGGGCGATCAGCGCCAGCCCTTTGCCGTCATGCAGCAGTTGCTTGTGGCCGGGGATGTGCCAGAACGCGAAGGCCGCCGCATAGGGCGGCGGATCGGCGTCGGGATGGAGCTGCACCACGGCATCGTGGCCAGGCAGCCAGGCCGGATGCGCGTCGCGCGCATCCAGGACCGGGTCTTCCAGCAGGCGCAGGCCCCAGCGATGCGCCGCGTTTTGTGCGACCTGATGCATCGGTCGCCGGCGATGGTGGCGCAGCCAGTCGAGCCGGTAGTCGGGATGGCGGCGCAGGTACTCCCAGGCCAGGGCAAGGGTGTCCAGGCACAGGACATAGAGATACGCCGCAGTGGGATACCACTGCGCAAGGTGGTGCGGCTCGGCCATGACGCAAGCTCCCCTGAAATCGCAGGAAAGCCGTCACAGGCACACGCAAACGTCACCACATCAAACCAGCATCCAATCGTGAATAAGCTGGCAGATTGGTAACTTGCGTGTCAAGACGAAAAGCAATACCGTCCGTTGTGCGAATCGTCTGAATGCGACGGTGGCGCGCGAGGAAATGCCGCCTCCTGCGCCATCCACCGTGCCCCATGACGCGCGCTGCGTCATGGCTGGTTTCGCCAGAGTGTCACTGATTTGGTGCAACAGTGCCGACTAAGGCCTGACAGGTCTGGAACAAGACCGAAATAGCCTCAATGCGCCCGGCTTGGCCGTGGCGCGAACGGCTCAATCGACGATGGAACCGTTCTCCTGGGCCAGCCGGGTGTACTCCGACAGGGAGCGCGCCGCCCGGAAGTACCGATCCCGCATCACGGGCTGCTGCCGCGGCCCGACGATGGACGCGAGGTCGGACAGCTTGATCTCGCCCAGCTCGGGCATGCCGATCCCCAGGTCGATCAAGCCATAGGCCGTGTCGCCATCGGCTGGGCTGAGCGAAGCCAGCAGCCAGGTGGCGTGCGCGTCCGGGGTGAAGAGCCGCACGACGGGCTGCGGGTCGATGGCCTGGCCAGCGACACGAGCCGCGCCGTGGTCCAGCAGTTGCCTGCGCTCGTCCTCGGTGATGAGTCGGTCCACGGGTTACGCCCTCATTCGCACAAAGCCGCCGAAGCGTGAAAGCACAGAAACGTATCGGCGGATTGGAGGAAAAACACGCAAGCGGCTTTGCGCTTCTGTGCGAAGCCGTGGATGCGGATTTCCGTAAAAGCACAAAAGCGGCAAGCTGGCATAAATGAACACTATAGATTGTAGCCCTATAGGGCGCAATCGAATGTCATCTTGGATTTTGGGGAGATCCAGGGTTGGCAGCGAAACATACATTGTCGGAGGCACTAAAGACCATCAGGAAAGCGCGTGGATTGAGCCAGGAGGCGTTCTCCGACGTGTCCAGCCGCACCTACATGAGCGCGCTGGAGCGCGACATGAAAAGCCCGACGCTGAACAAGCTGGCCGAGCTGTGCGAGGTCATGGAGGTCCACCCGCTCACGCTGCTGACGCTGGCCTATGCCGGTGACGCCCTAGGGCAGGCCGACCAGCTGCTGGCGCAGGTGCGGCAGGAGCTGGAGACGGTGACGGTGACGGTGACGAAGAAGGGTGGCACGCCATAGCGTGTGCGCATGCGCTGGCAAGGCCGATCCGGCTCAGCCGGTTCGGCGGTGTTCCAGGGGCGCCAAGCCTGCGCGGCGGGGATAGCCCGCAGGGCTTTCCCCCGGAGGCAAGCGAAGCGCGCAGCGCCGCAGGCGCGAAGGCGTTAGAGCCGAATGGCCGTGACGGCAAAGACGGCACGGGGCGCAGCCCGCAAGGCCCGGCGGCGCACCGCGCCGACACGCCAAGCCCAGACAACCACTGCAGACGCTGCCTCTAGACAGGAAGACCAGGAAGACACGGCCCGCCATGGGCCACGGCCTGCTGCTGCCGCGTTCGGGGCGAACCCACAGCGCAGCGCCCCGCCGTGTGGCGAGGCGCTGCGGGCGGCGGTCACGCCGCCTGGGGCTTGCTGCGTGACCAGATCAGGTCGTGCGTGCCGTTCTCGCCCTCGATCAGGCGGGCGTAGACCGTGGCCGGGAACGAAGGATCGTCGAGTGTCACGGAGATGTACTCCCGCCCGGCTTCGCTGGTCTTCTTCCACGCCGCGCCGATGTCGTGACCGGCGGCCTGCAGGCGGAAGTCGGGGGCCTTCTCGTTGTCGCCCTTGTCGTTGGGAACCAGCTTGACCTTGACGTTGAGCGTCAGGGTGCGAAGCGTGCCGGTGAAGCCGTCTTTGTCTGCGTTGAAGCTGCCGATGTTGGCCATGATGAAACTCCTTTTGGTGGAACAAAGTTCGCGCCCATCGCGTCCTTGTTGTGATCCGGCCGGCGGGGGACGGGCGGGCTGCACCGCTTGCGGTCGCAACGCAGTGGAGAGCCGGGAGGCGAAAAGAATTTGTCGCGCGAGGAATCTGCGCAGCAGAGGGGAAATTGTTTTCGCCGGACGGTTGCAGCCATGAAGCCCGAGGCGCAGCCGCGCCACCGCCAGGATTCACAACAACACAAGGACGCCTTGGGCCGAACCGCACCACAAGGAGATATGGCCGACTCGGCATCCCCGCATGAAGGCTGCTCCGGCTCGCCCACTGACGGGGGCCAGGTCAACCACCCGACGACAGACGAGAACACCCCCACTGCACCTTGCGGCGCTCGTCTTGAGGGGTGGCGTGGAAGTTCCATGGCGATGCCGGGCGGGGATGACGTGAACTGGCGTGAACCGTCCTTCGTGACGTGATGGGAGGAGCTGCCAGCGTTGAGGACGGCACGCATTTGCACAACCTGTCGCAGCAAGCGCCAGCGTGTTCGCCAGCGCCCGTCCATCGCAGCGGGGCGCGGGCCGGTTCGGCGGCACCGAGGGGCGCCAAGCAGCGTGCGGCGGGGAGAGTCCGCAGGACTGTCCCCTGGAGGCAAGCGCAGCGCGCAGCGCCGCAGGCGCGTAGGCGTGAAGGATCGAGCCGAAGGGCCGTGACAGCGAAGTCGGCACGGGGCGCAGCCCGAAGAGCCTGGCGGCGCTTTGCGCCGACACGCCCAGGCCGTTCTATATTTTGAGGAAGAGACCCACGACAAGCCCATGCCCCTCCAGCTCCGACACGAAACCCCGAACGACATCGACGCCATCGAAGCCGTCACGATCGCTGCCTTTGCCGACGCACCGCACACCAGCCACACCGAGCAATGCATCGTGCGCGCCTTGCGCGCCGCTGACGAACTGACGCTTTCCATCGTGGCCGTGGACCATGGGAAGGTCGTCGGTCACGTCGCGCTGTCCCCGGTCACGATCACCGATAACCACTGCTGCAGCGCCACAGGCTGGTACGGCCTGGGGCCGATCTCTGTCCTGCCGCAAAGGCAAGGACAGGGCATCGGCTCGCGCCTGATGGAACAGGCGCTGGCCGAACTGCGGGCCATGCGGGCCATGCGGGCCATGCGGGCCGCGGGCTGCGTGCTGCTGGGCGATCCCGCGTATTACGCGCGCTTTGGCTTTGAGGCCCGTCCGAGCCTGCAACTGCCGGGCGTGCCGCCCGGCTATTTCATGGCGCTGGCCCTGCATGGGCCGGTGCCCGAAGGCATCGCGCAGTACAGTGATGCCTTTAACGCCGCCGCCTGAGCCATCTCGAAGGCGGCGGCGTTCTGACCAGGTTGCCCGGCTTCAACACCGGGCGCGGCCACCGCCGCGCCCGGATTTTTGAATCCACCCGGCCCAGGTCGGAACGGCCTGGGCCGGGTGCTGGCGTCATTCCTTCGTCTCGAGTCATTCCTTCGTCTCGATGATCCACCACACGGCCCGCGCCAGGGCGCGGCCCGTGATGGGGTGAACGTCGGTGAGGTCAGCGCGGGCCGTCCAGCCCGAGGGCGGACGGTAGCCGCGAACGTCGCCCGCGCCGTGCCAGCGGCGGGGGCGCCCCGTGGGGCCCGCCAGTCGATGCAGGAGGGCAGATCAGCGCTGACATTGTACCACACTTGAATCGACTGCGCCACAGACTGCAGCAGCGCCAGCGCGCCAGACGAGGTGACATCGGCTTGAGAGTATTGGTTGTTGGTAGTCTTGTCCCAGTCGACCTCGACGTGCACGTTGCCTGTGGAAACGGTGAACTGCACGGTCGAAGGGCTCCCGGAGAGGCTCACACCGAAATCTGCTCCCAGTGGGGCGCACATCACTTGCATGGCCCAAGGAGGCAACGGATTCGTTGAGCCGGTCAGCGCGTAGGTGATGTAGTCGCTGGGGAAAGGGTAAGAACCTTCGGAGAGATCAAACAGCGGGGCCTGCAGGTAGCTCATGAGCACAGGAATGTCTGTGGCGGAGTCCAATGGTGTGCATAGATTCATCCCCGAGCTGAGCGTACTGCGACCTTCGGGAGTGCTGCCAATGTCTGACAGCAGCACGTAGGCGGCTTTGAGGTTGTCTGCGCAGCGGGCAGAGGAACCTGCGGCGGGGGAGGCGGCGTAAGTGACGACTGTTGAGGAAGAGTCCACAGCACAACCGTCCAGTGGGAAGCCCCACACCGGAGCAGACGCCGCGATCGCTACAATAAAAGACAAAAATACAGGTTATATAATTTCTTGATAAGCAATAAGATGAACATAATTATTATTTATCACCTCCATCGATGGCGCTGGGGTAAAGGATTCTCATCCAAGAAGCGAGCATGCCGCCGTAACTGCCGCCAAATGCAATAATGGCGCTGTCCTTTCCGCCCCACTCGCGACGCATCCGATTCGCCAGAGAAGCGTAATCTGCTAGAGCCTCTTGAGAGGACAGGTATGCTAAACAGTTCTCCATTCCGTCAATGGCGGGAATGCTCTCGCCGAAATAACGGTGCTCCGCAAAGACGACCAGTGCGTGCTCAGTTGCCGCGAGATCCCAAATCAAACCAGTGTTGTTGACATACTCGCCAACAGGACTTTCGTTTCCAGTGTACAGAAAAATAGGCAAGCCTTTGTTGGGCGTCCAATACCCATCAAATACGCAGAGGCGCTGGCGGTAAGTTGAAGCAATGCCCCTTGCGAAGTGTGACAATGGTTGTTCAATAAATTTCCAAGTGCAGTTAGCAGCCGTGGGATGAGCTTCGACTGAACTGAGCGCGATCACGACCAGAGCGAGAACTAAATTGCCCAGCAGCATGGAAAGATTAAAGTTTATGAAAGCGCAAAGCGCATGAGACCGACGGCGGTCGGTCCACACTCAAGAGATCGTATCAGTGAAATCGCTTCATTCAAAGTCAATAATTGTGAACCAGCCAACCAAAAAAAGCAACGTTACTTGATACTACCATGAAGGCTCAGGGTTATTGTCATTTCAACGACGATGGAAAGAATACATCCTTTACAATAAACTTGTTTGAAACAGATCTACTGATCGAGCAAGATCCGAGCAGTCGCGATCTTGGCCATGGCGCTGTTGTGTGGGATGCATCAGTAGTGTTGGTGAAGTATATGGAAAAGAACTACAAAGACTACGATGCTTCAAAGTTGGCCAACAAGTCTGTTTTGGAGTTGGGATCTGGCTGCGGACTAGGCGGCATTGCATTCATGATGAAAGGAGCCAAGGTCACCTGCATGGACCTGGAAAATGTCACACAAAGGCTTACCGAACGAAACGTCCAGGTTAGTCGTCTCTGCAACATAACAGACATCGCATGCTCTTGATTTATTCTTACATCTATTTCTTGATATTGTTCTAAAGGCTGTATATCGCAAGCTAAAGGCATCGCTGGTTGGCAAGATAAGTGCTCAGACACTGGAACCGTCCATCTATCCTATTGATTGGACTCACAATCCAATATGTCTCAAAGAGAAAGAAAGCACCATTGAAACTACACAGTCTATTGACGAGACAACATGCGATGTTGACAATGTGGCGACCAAACTTGAAAGGACTTTGGAGGTAGCCGACAACAAGAGCTACAGTACTTCGTCAGAGCCTCCAAAAGTATTCCACACAAAGTTTATCGACGGCAAAAGCATGGAGACCGGAAACAGTTCGTTTGATCTACTGGTTGCCGACTCCCCATACGACTATGTGGTACTGACGGATTGTGTGTTTGCGAAAGAGCTGGCGGTGCCGTTGGTCAACACCATATTGTGTTGCTGTGGTCCGCGCACCACGGTCATCTGCTGCCACGAGATCCGCGACGAGGTAATTTATATTCAATGGCTTTGAGCTATTTCTTATCGGATCTTGTTCAGACCGCATTATCTGCTTTCATGCTTATTCTAGGATGCCAACGCAGCTTTTATCGAAACGCTGACGAAGCATTTCACACTTAAGAGAATACCACGCAACAAGCTGCATGAAAACTATTGCAATGATTTGATAGAAGTTATCGTTGCGAAACCTATTCGAGCCAAAAAGGGATCCGCCGTGTAATTAGTTTGTTTGCATCTAGTTAAAAAATACCAACATTGATATGGCATATGCATACCCACACTACTATCAAATTTGCGCGAATGCCTATTTTATCCGGTAAAGGGTTGTTCCGTTCGCACCACTGGAGTCAGCGACTGCATCAACAGCAGATGTGCCTCGCAAATAAAAAGCGCCCCACAAACACTGTGAATTTGTTTGCCCAGACGGTTTATTTCACGTTGAATATAGACTGACGGCGTTCTTATTTGCAAGTTGCAATCTGACCGGTGGTGCGTGTTTCGCCTTCCTCTTATCTGTTTGCGCGTAACGCTTTTCACAACAAATGCCGAATCCTCATTTTGAGATTATTATACCAATCGTTGCGGTTGCAACAGTAGCCTTCATCATTATAATAGTTATAGTTTGGAGGGTGAGTATATTTTGTGCTCTGGTAATTTTATTTGGACACATATTTACCTTCTTGCCAATTTTCGGTTGCACAGGGCCGTTTCGGAAAGAAAGACGATGTCCTTCCTCAGCTCGGTTTGGATGGAGTAATGCCAACGGAAACTCGGCGGCGAAGATCAGGAAATATTACGCCGCATGCTCAGGCTGACATTGAACGAGCACAAAAGTTCCGCGAACGAGCTCGCACTGTGGCCATGGGCAAGCCCAAGTTCAAGACGCGTGTGAAAGGCCGCTCGGGGTCGTTCAAGCACTTAGAACTCAATTACAATAACCTCGAAAACCACCAATTTGGAGACAAGGTAATAACTTTCCGAAGAATTTCGGAAGACCGAACATCCGCCTATTCCGTCACCGACATCGAAAATAATTCGGGAGCCATTGTGGACGAAGATCAAAGCTTTTCCTCGTATGATTATCGACGGATAATAGAACAAGTCAAAGAGGACGAAGAACAAAAGTCGTAGTTTTTTACGTGTGGTGGAAAGAGCACAGCTTTGGAGCGCCCCCAAAACGGGAGCATTACCAAACGAAGGGGATAAAGTGAAGTATGTCTGACGAGGTGAGAGCCTTTGAGTGTATTTTTCATCGTGGCAAACACGTGCACCAGCTGCAATAATTTTCACAGGGAATTAGTGAGGTTTTAGACAGATATTATTAGAAGAACAATGTACATAAAATCGTTAGTTATGAAAAAAAAAACTGGCTCTGTATATTGTTGGGCGCACCCCTTTGTAGTCTGGTTGTATATATATACAAAATATTGTTTTTTCGGCATGCGCTTGAATGTTGTTGTTTCTCACATTCACCGTATTTGCAAACGTATAGTAGTTATGTGATGTGTATATAGTTGAACATAGTACGGTACAAATTTGCACTGTCTTCTTTTGGTAGCGACAGTGCAAATGGAAGGTTGTTTGAGTAATTTGTGCTTCCTGTATCGCCATGTAAAGTTAATAAACTCACATTTCAACTCTCTTCACTTAATTTTTTTTTACGTTTCAACAAATTTTCGCTTTTCAAAAAAACACAACACATTTTCGCACATTATTAACAACCTTTGTGAGTAATTCCAATAATTCAGTCTTCCGCTTCTTCTCCGTCGTACCATGAGGCTGTGGAGACCGCCGCCGCCGCTGCCGCGCGCACAGGCCCTGCGCCAAACTTCCGCTTAAAGAAACGTGGCACGAAAGGTTCTTCCTGTGGCTGCGGTGGTTCTTGATGATGTTGGTGCTGGTTGTGGAGGATGGCGTGGTTGTTGCTCTTGCTCGTTGTGTTCGCGTGAGGAGAGACGGAGACAGTGGAGAAAGACGGCAGAGGTGCAGGTGCAGGCGTGGGTCTTGTAGTCGAGGCAGCAGGCGGCATGATTCCGGAGGAGGCAGCGGGAGCAGACGAAATCGGTGCACGCGTAACCGTCTGCTGCTGCAACTGAGGGCGCGCGGGAGCGGTGCTGCGCGGCTCTCCAGCCTGGGTGTGGGTGTGGTTCACTGGCGCCAACTCAGAGTCTTCTTCGTCCAGGTCAA
>LNAP01007143.1_pt1 | contig 12265 bp, 6 predicted proteins | sample 602601 | NCBI WGS metagenome assembly LNAP01 (sample SAMN02440304, study PRJNA202911) | soil metagenome | biome: Subtropical and temperate rainforests or woodlands; isolation source: soil samples (1 kg each in a 20% v/v slurry with milli Q water) were... ... | reverse complement strand
GGTGGCCCCACCGGCCGGGTCGCCGGACATGTCGTCAGCGCCTGGGAGCGTCGCAGCGCCGCGGTGGCCGGCACGCTGGCGCGCTATCGGGAACGGGCCCGTTCCCGGGAACTGGTGCGCGAGGCCCGGCTGGCGGAAGCCAACCGGCAGGCCGGTACCCAAGGGCCGCCACCGCAGAGCTGACGGCAGCTGCCGCCGGAACAACATAAAGTGAGCGAAATACCGCTCCGGCCGTGTAACTTCCACCCGCTCCGGCCGTATCTGCTGCGAACGAGATCACCGTCTCGACGTCCATGGGAGACCATCATGATCGACCGCCGCATTCTGCTCGCTTCCGCCGCCAGCCTGGCGGCGCTGTTTTCGCTGCGCTGGCTGCGCGTCTCGCCAGCCCATGCCGCGGAGAAATTCGAGGTCGAAAAGACCGATGCCGAATGGCGCAAGCAACTGACGCCGCAGCAATACGAGATCCTGCGCAAGGAAGGCACCGAGCGCCCGGGCTCCAGCCCGCTGCTCAAGGAGCACCGCAAGGGCATCTTCGCCTGCGCCGGCTGCGACAATCCGCTGTTCGCCTCGGAGACCAAGTACGAGAGCGGCACAGGCTGGCCGAGCTTCTGGAAGCCGCTGGACAACGCCGTGGGCGAACGCAAGGACGGCACGCTGGGCATGGTGCGCACCGAAATCCATTGCCGGCGCTGCGGCGGCCATCTCGGCCACGTCTTCGACGATGGCCCGAAACCGACCGGGCTGCGCTACTGCATGGACGGTTTTGCGATGGTGTTCAAACCGGCTGCGCCGTCAGCGAGCTGACCTAACCTCTCCCCGCAAATGCGGCGCGAGGGTAGGGAGTGCCCGCTACGTAGCAACCGGCGAAATCAGGCGCTTCGTCCCGGCAATTATTACCGCGCTAGGCAATTGTGCCCCGGTCCCTGGACCGGGGTATTTTCTTAGATCATTGAAATGATTGGATTATCGCCCTTGGCACGGGGCTTGCGACATCGTCTTCGAACAGCGGCCATAAATTTGGCAAGACCGGCAGGCCGCCCGGATCGAAGTTGGAGACGATGTAATGGGTATCTTCGGCGCTCTCACCACGTCCGTCGCGGGCCTCAAGGCGAATTCCTACGCGCTGGAAAACATTTCCGGCAACATCGCGAATTCCGGGACCACGGCGTTCAAGCGCATCGACACCAGCTTCCTCGACCTCATTCCGCAGACCGGCACCACGCAGCAGCTTGCCGGCAGCGTGACCACGCAATCGCGCAGCACCAATACCATCCAGGGTTCGGTGCAGTCGGCGGCGGTGTCGACCTACATGGCGATCAATGGCGACGGCTTTTTCGCGGTGCAGAAGCCCGGCAGCTTCACCGACAACAGCCCGATCTTCACCGGCGTCAACAACTACACCAGGCGCGGCGACTTCTCGCTCGACAAGAACGGCTACCTGGTCAATGGCGCCGGCTACTATCTCGAAGGCGTGCCGATCGATGCCACCACCGGCAACCCGGTCGGCAGCCAGCCGCAGATCCTGAAATTCCAGAACGACTTCCTGCCCTCCCAGGCGACCACCAAGATCGACTACCGTGCCAACCTGGCGAGCTACCCGCTGACCACCAAGCACAACACATCGGTGGTCGGATCGGAACTGCTGCGCCCGGCGGACTTTGTCGCCAACCCGCGCACGCTCGGCACTCCGGCCGCGTCGTATACCAACACCGGGACCACCGGAAACGCCAAAACCAACTATCAGACCCCGGCCGTTGCGATCTCGGCGTCGACCGCCCTTGCCAGCGTCGTCAACACGGATTCGCTCCCCGCCGGGTTCGCCGCCAATGATACGATCGTCGTCAACACCACCAATGCCGGTGTTACCACCGCCAACACCATCAAGTTCTACACCGGTGCCGCGCCGGCACCCGTCGCCGGCACCACCTTCGTCGATCTCGCGACTGCGACGGTTGGAAGCCTGCTGACCACGATCGACACCATCACGGGCAACGTTGCGCCGAATGCCACGACGCCATCGACGGTGTCGGCGGGCGGCGCCATCACGCTGAACACCGGCGTCATGAACGACTTTTCGATCACCTCCGGCGCCACCACCGCGTTCGCGGCGTTGGGCTTTTCCGGCACGGTGACCACGTTGCGCGGCGGCGGCGGCACGGCGGGAACCGGTACGGTCATCGGTAGCGACAACCAGGTGTTCCTGGACGAGTCGATCAGCGGCGGCGCCGCCACCGCCTATGACGGCAACGGCGCCCCGGTCAATCTCCAGTTCCGCTGGGCCAAGATCGCATCGGCTGCGCAGGGCGGCACCGACACCTGGAACCTGTTCTACCAGACCAATCCGCAGGCCACCGGGGGACAGACGGCCTGGGTGAACGTCGGCACCGACTTCAAATTCGGCTCCAATGGCCAGATGCAGCCCGTGGTTGGCCAGATCACGCTGACCGGCCTGACCGTGAGCGGGGTCTCGCTCGGCAACGTCACCATGGCGTTCGGTACCGGCGGCCTGACCCAGTTCGCCGACACCAACGGCAACGCCCAGGTCAATCAGCTCAATCAGGACGGTTACGCCGCCGGCCAGTTGCAGAGCGTCTCCGTGAGCAATCAGGGCCGCGTGGTCGGCGCCTATTCGAACGGCCGCAATATCGATCTCGCCGAGGTCAGCGTCGCGACCTTCAACGGTCCGAACTTTCTCAAGCGCATCGACGGCGGCGCCTTCGAGACCACCAACGAATCCGGTGCGGCCTTGTTCGGCAAGGGCGGCAGCATCTCCGGCTCGTCGCTGGAGTCGTCCAACACCGACATCGCCGACGAATTCACCAAGCTGATCGTGACGCAGCAGGCCTATTCGGCGAATACCAAGGTGATCACCACCGCGAACACCATGGTGCAGGATCTTCTGAACGTCATGCGATAGGCCGCGGACGCTCTGCCCGTGTTCAACTCTAGGATCGGTTTTGTGTCATGAGTCTCGGCGACGCACTCTCCATTGCTATGGCCGGCCTGCGGGCCAACCAGGCCTCGATGTCGCTGGTGTCGTCGAACGTCGCCAATGCGGAGACGCCCGGCTATGTTCGCAAGACCACCGATCAGGTGCAGACCAACACCGGATCGATCGGCACCGGTGTCAACATCGTCGGCGTCAATCGCGAACTCGACCAGTACATCCTGGCGCAGCTGCGCACCGAGACCTCCGGCGCGTCCTATGCGTCGCTGAAGTCCAGCTTCCTGCAGCAGGTGCAGGGCATCTACGGCAATCCCGATGGCACCGGCACGCTGGAAAGCTCGTTCAACGCGCTGACAGCGGCGGTGCAGGCGCTCAGCACCAGCCCGGACAGCGCATCGGCACGGATCGGCGTCGTCAACGCCGCGCAGGCGATGGCCTCGCAGCTCAATTCCATGTCGCAGGGTCTGCAGACGTTGCGCGGTGCCGCCGAGACCGGCATCAAGGACTCCGTTGGCGTCGCCAACAATCTGATGAAGCAGATTGCCACCATCAACAATCAGTTGCAGACCAATCCGCTCGGCGGCACCTCGACGGATTCCGCGACCGCGGCGCTGCTCGACCAGCGCGACCAGTATGTCACGCAGCTGTCGCAGCTGATGGACATTCGCGTCACCACCAACAGCGCCAACCAGGTGACGGTGTTCACGGGGTCCGGCGTGCAACTGGTCGGCAACGAGGCTGCCACCCTGACGTTCGACGCGCAGGGTACGGTGACGCCGAACACGACATGGAATTCCAACTCGGCACTGAGTTCGCTGGGATCGATCAAGGTCAGCTATTCCAACGGCGGCTCGATCGACCTCACCGACACGCTGAAGTCCGGCAAGATCGCTGCCTATGTCGAGTTGCGCGACAAGACGCTGGTGCAGGCGCAGACCCAGCTCGATCAGTTCGCCGCAACGATGGCCAGCGCGCTGTCCGACAAGACCACCACCGGAACGCCCACGGCGGCCGCGGCGGTCCCGCAGGGCTACGACCTCAACACCGCGAACCTGTTGACGGGCAACACCATCAACCTGACCTACACGGACGTCGCCTCCAACACCCAGCGCACTCTGACGATCGTGCGCGTCGACGATCCCTCGGTGCTTCCGTTGCCGGCTTCGACGACGGCGAACAACAAGGTGATCGGGATCGATTTTTCCGGCACATCCGGGACGGTGGCCGCGCAGCTCAATGCCGCGCTCAACGGCGCCAACCTAAACTTCACCAGCAGCGGATCGACCCTCAGCGTCCGCAACACCGCCGGCTTCACCACCATCGATGCCGCGTCGACCACCGTTACGCAAACCGGGCTCACGGGCAACGGCGTCGAAGTGCCGCTGTTCACCGACAACGGCAAGGCCTATTCGGGCGCGACCACCGTCGCGGGCGCGCAGATCACCGGCCTGGCGCAGCGCCTCAGCATCAACACTGCACTGAGCGCCGATCCGTCGCGGCTGGTGGTGTACAACACCGCGCCGCAGACGCCTGCCGGCGACAGCACGCGCGCGTCGTTCATTTCGCAGCAGCTCAACAACGCCAGGTTCACCTACTCGCCGCAGACCGGCGTCGGCAGCACGGGAACGCCGTTCACCGGCACCCTGCTGAGCTACATGCAGCAGATCACCAGCCAGCAGGGGGCCAACGCGGCGGCCGCTTCGCAGGTTGCCGACGGCCAGAATGTGGTGCTCAGTACGCTTCAGCAGAAATTTACCGCGACCTCCGGCGTCAATATCGACGAGGAAATGGCGCATCTGCTGTCGCTGCAGAATGCCTATGCGGCCAACGCCCGTGTGATGTCGACGGTCAACGACATGTACAAGACCCTGATGCAGGCATTCTGAGGTAATCATGTCAATCGATGGCGTAAGTGGACGGACGTCCTACATCGGCTCCGGGATTCTCAACCTGCGCAGCCAGCTCGACACGCTGACCGAGCAGCTGGCGAGCGGCAAGGTATCCAACACCTATGCCGGGCAGGGCGCGGGTCGCAGCCTCGCACTCGGCCTCCGCGCCCAGCTGAATTCCTATTCGGCCTATGCCGACACCGCGACCAACGTGAACACCCGCATCAGCGTGGCTAACCTGTCCTTGCAAAGGCTCGTCGCCGTGACCTCGTCAGTGAAGGGTGCGGCGGTCAGCGCCGGCAGCACGCTCGACAATACCGGCCAGACCGCCGGCCAGAAGACCGCCTCGCTCGGCTTCTTCGATTCGGTCGACATGCTCAATGCCAAGGCGGGCGATCGCTATCTGTTCGGCGGTCGCGCCACGGATGCGCCGCCGGTGGCGTCCGCCGACCAGATCCTGAACGGCAGCGGCACGGCGATCGCCGGGCTGAAGCAGGTGATAGCTGAACGTCTGCAGGCGGATCTCGGGGTCAATCTCAACGGTCGTATCGGATCCGCGGTGCCCGCGGCTCCGGCCTCGCAGAGTTCCGTCGTGGTGACGGAGGAAGAACTGACGCCGGCGCCGCCGGCCGCAGCGCAGCCGTTCGGCATGAAGGTCTCCGGTGTCTCGACGACCATCGTCGGCGCCACGGTGACCCAGCCCGCGACTCTGCCGACCACCGTGCCGCCGACTCCGGCGGTACCACCAGCGGCGAAATCCATGTCGATCGATCTCGGAACGGTGATTCCGCAGGAGGGCGACACCGTCAAGTTTACCCTCCAGATGCCGGACGGCACCTCCGAAGATATCGTGATGACCGCGACCACCACGGCGAAAACGCCGATGGACGCCAACACGTTTCTCATCGATCCGGGCAACCCGCAGGCGGTGCCGCCGGTAGCACCGTCATCGGCGGTGACCGCGGCGAACCTGAACACCGCGCTGGCGACGTCGATGAAATCCCTGGCCAACGGGACGATGGCCGCAGCGTCGGCGATTCAGGCCGGGCAGAACTTCTTCGATCAGCCGCCCATGCGGGTCGGTGGCGGACCGGCCTTCAATGCATCCACCACGCTGGTGGCGGGCACCAAGGCCGATACCGTGATCTGGTATACCGGCGAGAGCGATACCACGGCGGGGCAGACCGACTCGGCCCGCGGCACCGCGGTTGCGCAGGTCGATACCGGCACGACCGTGCAGTATGGCGCGCGCGCCAACGAACAGGCCTTGCGCACCGAACTGCAGAACGTCGCGGTGTTCGCCGCTGTGACCACGAAGGTGAGCCCAACGGGGACCCCGCCGGTGACGGCGTTGAATGCGGGCGACAAGATCTCCGCGCTCAATCAGCGCATCGCACAGAACCTTGCGGTGATCCCCGGTACCCAGAGCATCCAGAACATCCAGGCGGATTTCGCCGGCGCTCAGGCCTCGATCAAATCGACCACCGACCGCCAGAACCAGAGCAAGGTGATTTCGCAATCGCTGCTGGATTCCATCGAGGGCGTCGACAACAACGAGGTCGCCACCAAGATCCTCGCGTTGCAGACCGCGTTGCAGGCGTCGTACCAAACCACGTCCGACCTCTACAAGATGAGCTTGGTTAAGTTTCTCTAAAGATTAGCGCGGGCAAATACGCCCCGACGCCGTCACGATCGCCGCGCACGCCGCCATGAGCCGTGCGCTTGCGTCTGAAAACCCTCGCTGAATTCAGCTGACTGGTCGATCTCGCCGCCGCGCCAGCGGCCGCTTGCTCGCGGCCGGTCCAAACATGCGGCCGATACTTAGGTAAATTTACCCGCGTAGTTTTACGTATTCTTCAGTTCTGCAGTCCACAGTCCTGCCATCGATCAGAAGATCGTTGTTTCGTTTCCAGGAAGGCTTCATCATGTCCGTCACACTCTCGTCCTCCGTCCGTCAGAACCTGCTCTCCCTGCAGTCGACCGCAGAGCTGCTCTCGACCACCCAGAGCCGCCTGTCGTCTGGCAAGAAGGTCAACTCGGCCCTCGACAATCCCACCAACTTCTTCACGGCCGCCGGCCTCGACAGCCGCGCCAGCGACATCAACAACCTGCTTGATGGTATCGGCAACGGTGTTCAGATCCTGAATGCCGCCTCGACCGGTATCAGTTCGCTGAACAAGCTCGTGGACAGCGCGAAGTCGATCGCCAACCAGGCGCTGCAGACCACTACGGGCTACGCCACCAAGTCGAACGTCGCCACCACGATCACCGGCGCCACCGCCGACGATCTGCGCGGCACCACCGCGTTCGACAGCACCGTTGCCTCCGGTAACGTCATCGTTGACGGCACCGCGGGCGGCAACACCGGCGTGTCGCTCCTCGACAAGCTCGGCGGCGCAATCGGTTCTGTCGCGGCCTCGGCTGCCGTTACGGTTCCCGCGGCGGGCAACACCGCCGGTACGGCCGGCGCTGCGCTGTTCAATGCCACCCTCGCGACTAACATCACCTCGGCCACGGCGATCAGCGCCATCTCGTCCACCGCCAGCTCCGCTGCTAACGGTCCGGTCGCCGGCGACTCGATCACCGTCGACGGCAAGACCATCACCTTCGGTGCGACCGGTGCAGCGACGGCAGATACCAACGGCAACTACACGATCGGCGTCGATCAGACCGTCGGCTCACTGTTGTCGACCATCGACACCATCAACGGCAACACGACGAACGCGTCCTCCATCACAGGCGGCGCGATCACGCTGAACACCGGCACCAACCGCGCTCTCTCGGTCACCGACAACAATGGCGGCGCGACGCTCGCCAAGCTCGGCTTCACCGTGGCGGGTTCGACCACGGTCGCGCTGACAGCCGGTGCAGCCGGAAACATCTCGGGCTCCACCAAGCTGTTCAACAGCGTGGGTGGCCTGAATGGCGCTGGCACCGCTGCGATCTCCGATGGCACGTCGCTGTCGGTGAACGGCAAGACCATCACCTTCAAGGCGCTGGCTCCTCCGACCGCCAACAGCCTGGCCACCGGCAACAGCGGCGTGTCCGGCAACATCGCGACCGACGGTAGCGGCAACTCGACGATCTACCTCGGTACCGACACGAGCTATACATCAGCCACGGTCAGCGACCTGCTCACCGCGGTGGATCTGGCCAGCGGCGTGAAGTCGGCGTCCAACAGCGCCGGTGTCGCGACGATCTCGACCAACGCCGGACAGACCGCATCCGGGGTTGCCGCCGGCATCGTCACCCTGAACAGCTCGACCGGCGCCAATCTCAACCTGAGCGGCACCGCCGACCTCCTGAAGCAGCTCGGACTGACCTCCGCAACGGGTTCGGGTCCGGTCTCCGTCACCGCCCAGCGCGTCACCAGCGGCTCGACGGTGGCCAACCAGATCCAGGACGGATCGACCCTGAACGTGAATGGCAAGACCATCACCTTCAAGAACGCAGCCACCCCGGCGGCGTCGTCGACTCACACCGGCGTCAGCGGCAACGTTGAGACCGATGGCAGCGGCAACTCCACCGTCTATCTGCAGAGCGCCACGGTTGCCGATGTGCTCAAGGCGGTCGACCTGGCGACCGGCGTGCAGACCGCCTCGCTCAGTTCGACCGGCGCGACTCTGAAGACCACGGCCGGCACCACCAACTCGACGCTGAGCTCCGGCGGAGCCCTCAAGCTCAGCACGGGTCTCAGCAGCGACCTGAATATCACCGGCACCGGCAACGCCCTGAGCGCCCTTGGCCTCACCGGCGCCACCGGCACCGACAGCTCCTTCAGCGCTACGCGCGCTGCGGCTGCTGGCGGCATCAACGGCAAGACCTTGACCTTCAGCTCCTTCAAGGGCGGTTCGGCGGTCAGCGTCACCTTCGGCGACGGCGCCAACGGAACCGTCAAGTCGCTGGCCCAGCTCAACTCTGCGCTGTCCGCCAACAACCTGACGGCGTCGGTCGATAACACGAGCGGCAAGCTGACGATCGCGGCGTCGAACGACTACGCGTCCTCGACCCTGGGTTCGGCCGATGGCGGTGCGATCGGCGGCAACGCGGCTTCGACGCTGAGCTTCACCTCGGCTTCGGCGCCGGTGGCCGATCCGACCGCGCAGAACACCCGTGCGGGTCTGGTGAAGCAGTTCAACGACATCATGGACCAGATCACCACCACGGCCCAGGATGCTTCGTTCAACGGCGTCAACTTGCTCAACGGCGACGCACTGAAGCTGGTGTTCAACGAAACCGGTAAGTCGACGATCCAGATCCAGGGCGTCACCAACAACCCGACCGGCCTCGGCCTGTCGAGCCTGACCTCCGGGACCGACTTCATCGACAACTCGCACACCAACACCGTGCTTGCGAAGTTGAACACCGCCTCCACCACGCTGCGGGCGCAGGCTTCGGCCTTCGGCTCCAACCTGTCGATCGTGCAGGCGCGTCAGGACTTCTCGAAGAGCCTGATCAACGTTCTGCAGACCGGCTCGTCTGGCCGACACCAACGAGGAAGCGGCCAACAGCCAGGCGCTGTCGACCCGCCAGTCGATCGCGGTGTCCGCACTGTCGCTCGCCAACACCTCGCAGCAGAGCGTGCTTCAGCTGCTGCGCTGATATCTGCAAAGGTACAGAACGTACCAATCGGAAAGACGGCGGGGGAAACCCCGCCGTCTTTTTTTGTGCTCCCGGCGAATTGAGACGGGGCGGCCGGCAAAGCAGTTGGTCGCGGGGCGCGCGGGGAGGGAGGGCGACCCGCCAAGGCGTCGCCGCAGCCTACCAGTAATAGTACCTAGGGAGATGTGCTGGCGTATTCGTACCAGGTCGAAAGTTCACACCCCGTTATGGCGGCAGGGTCAGTGTCCCCCCCGCTGACCAAGAAGGTCGGTGTGTTGCTTAATACCAGGAAGGTATCATAAAATGTCCGTCATTCTCTCGTCATCAGTCCGTCAGAACCTGCTCTCGCTGTCCGCGACCGCAGACCTGCTCTCGACCACCCAGAGCCGCCTGTCCACCGGCAAGAAGGTGAACTCGGCCCTCGACAATCCCACCAACTTCTTCACTGCCGCCGGCCTCGACAGCCGCGCCAGCGACATCAACAACCTGCTTGATGGCATTGGTAACGGCGTGCAGATCCTGCAGGCTGCCAGCACCGGCATCTCCTCGCTCAGCAAGCTGGTCGACTCCGCCAAGTCCATCGCGAACCAGGCCCTGCAGACCACCGTCGGCTATACCAAGTCGTCCATCACCAGCCTTGCCACCACCGGAGCGACCGCAGCCAACCTGCTCGGCCCCACCGGCGATGCGACCAACAAGGCCGTTGCCGGCACCGCGATCCTGAACGACAATACCGGTACCGCGGTTGCCATCACGACGGCGACTCTGCTGTCCGGTACTGCCGGCGCAGGTTCGGACAACCTCACGGCCGCCAGCAAGTTCACTGCTTCCGACACGCTGGTCGTCAACGGCAAGACCATCGCCTTCAACAACGGCGCCGGCACCACCGGTACTGCAACGGGCGGCGATCTCTCGATCGACATCACGACCGGCACCGTCGGTGACATCCTCACCGCCGTTGCTTCGATCACCGGCAGCGCCGCCAACTCGATCACGGCCGGTGCGATCACCCTCAACACCGGTACCGCCAGCGATCTCACGCTCACGGGCACCGCTGTTGCCAAGCTCAACCTGACTGCGGTTGCTACCAGCACCCGTACGGCAGGTACGGCGCCCGCGCTGCTCGGCAAGACCCTGACCATCGGTGCGACCGGCGGCGGTACCGCCACCAGCATCGTCTTCGGCACCGCTTCAAACCAGGTCGACACGCTCGATGAACTCAATACGTCTCTGGCGGCCAACAACCTCCAGGCCAGCATTGATACATCGGGCAAGCTGACCATCAGCACGACCAACGATGCGGCTTCTGCCAACATCGGTACCGTCGCCGGCACCGCTTCCTCCACCGCCAGCATCGGCTTCAACGGCCAGACGGTCGTCAATGCCGTCAAGGATGCCACCTCGCAGGCCACTCGCGCCAGCTTGGTTGCACAGTACAACCAGGTCATCGATCAGATCACCACCACTGCGCAGGATTCGTCCTTCAACGGCGTCAACCTGCTCAATGGCGACACTCTGAAGCTGACCTTCAACGAAACCGGTTCTTCGAAGCTGAGCATCTCCGGCGTCAGCTTCGGCCCGACCGGTCTCGGCCTGTCCAAGTTGTCGGCTGGTACCGACTTCATCGACAACGCGGCGGCCAACAAGACCATCGCGAGCCTGACCACGGCTACCACCACGCTGCGGTCGCAGGCCTCGTCGTTCGGTTCGAACCTGTCGGTCGTGCAGTTGCGTCAGGACTTCTCGAAGAACCTGATCAACGTGCTGCAGACCGGTTCGTCCTGGCCGACACCAACGAGGAAGCGGCCAACAGCCAGGCGCTGTCGACCCGCCAGTCGATCGCGGTGTCCGCACTGTCGCTCGCCAACACCTCGCAGCAGGGCGTGCTTCAGCTCCTGCGCTGATCACGAACTGACGCACCAAACAGAAGGCGGCGGGGGGAAACCCCGCCGTCTTTTTTTGAGTCGAATCAGCCGGCGCAAGGCGGTATTGGGGTAATCGTATCGGCGATCCCGCCGCCCATGCGCTGCGACGCAGGTCCCGCCGCGACCTTGCAACCGCCGCATCGAAAGCCCGAAAAGCCCAGCTTTTTGGGCTTTTTCTCGTTTTGGGGCAGGTTGCCGCCGATCTTAAGGCGGCATTAACCATAAATTAAAGGCTGCCGCCTAACACTGCGGGTACGTAGGAAGCAGGTAGGCCGAGAATCGGCCGCGTTCGATCCGGTGCACCCGTGTATGTGCGTCGAGATTCCTCTTCCAGTAGGGCGTCAAACATCACCGGCAGCGTCGCGGCGGCATCTTGCCTGCCAAAAACGCCCCATGCGTCGCGCGACCCGAAAGGTCGGCGTCCAGCACGGATCAGGAAGGCTATCAAATGTCAGGCATCGTTCTCTCATCGTCCGTACGCCAGAACCTGCTCTCACTGCAGTCGACCGCCGATCTCCTGGCAACGACGCAGAACCGGCTCGCGAGCGGCAAGAAGGTGAACACGGCGCTCGACAATCCCACCAACTTCTTCACCGCGGCGGGCCTCGACAGCCGCGCCAGCGACATCAACAACCTGTTGGACGGCATCGGCAACGGTGTGCAGATCCTGCAGGCGGCCAATACCGGCATCACTTCGCTGAACAAGCTGGTCGATACCGCGAAATCGATCGCCAACCAGGCGCTGCAGACCACGGTCGGCTATTCGACCAAGTCCAACGTCTCCACCACCATCACCGGCGCGACCCCCGAAGACCTGCGCGGCAGCACCAGCTACACCAGCGCCAACGCGGTCAGCAAGGTGATCACCGACGGCACCGCCGGCGGCGCCCACCCGATCA
>LNAP01004803.1_pt1 | contig 12265 bp, 13 predicted proteins | sample 602601 | NCBI WGS metagenome assembly LNAP01 (sample SAMN02440304, study PRJNA202911) | soil metagenome | biome: Subtropical and temperate rainforests or woodlands; isolation source: soil samples (1 kg each in a 20% v/v slurry with milli Q water) were... ... | reverse complement strand
TTGCGACATGGCGGTCACTCCTGAACGCTCAGTGGCGTTTGTTGGCGTGACCTCTATTCAATAGACATGGCTGCGGAAAGACATTGCAAATGCAATCTCGCCGACTGCACATACATGCTGGTATGCCGCGTCACACCGCGCTATGGAGGCTGCGCCGCGCGATGGCGAACTTGCCATTGAGTGTCCGTTCTGTGATACCCATGCTTCCCCTGTAGTTCGCGACTAGTGCGCTGACGATGGCTTCCTGTGTTCGAAATCTCGAGTATGCGACGCCCGACGGGGACCGCCCGAGCATCAGTTCGACCATGCCACCGATGATGTGCAGATACGTCGTTTCAGCACGGTCACTGACGCCACATGGATTGCACGTGGCATTGATGGACGGGTGCCGCAGCAACGCTCCGTGCTTCTCTTGAAGTTCGTGCAGTTGATGGCGGCAATAGTCGAGTTCGCTCTTGATCGCCTGACGTTCGACAAGCATTGCTTGGCCGGCTTCCAATGTGATGATCGGATGGGCAATGCGCTCGCAGCGGCTGAACAGAAAGGGTGGCCGGTGTTCGGGATAGTGCGCGCGCATCCAGCGTTTCAAGTCCAGATGGCGAATGGTCAACTCGGGTGAACGGAGGAGGGATTCGTCTTTAAGCGTGATTCCATTACGCCCGAAAGGCAACTCGCCATTGTCGATGGCGTCGTATATTCGATGAGTGTACAGCCGCAACTCGCGCCATCGCGGACATTCGTGTCTAAGGGGCAAGTCCCTCGGCGAGGGAACGGCGGCTAAGATTTCCCATTCGTGCTTTAGCAGACCGGCCCAGCGTATTGCCGCTTCAATGGGTCGGTAGAAAACCTTTGATATCGCTGGCTCCATATGCATGCGTCCGTCTCCTTTTGGGAGTGCTACATCACCGACTCCTCTTCCCGCCAATCGCTGGACTGCCCTGTAGCGACTGCGTGGCTTGACGCGTCATAGCGCGAGACTGGGATGGTCAATATCTGTTGCCGTTCCCGGCGCGGCCGATAGCCATGGCGCGATGTGTATGGGAAAATCAACCGGCCCAGCGGAGAGCAGTCAGGAACGCTCTTTCTTCAGTCTTTTCGCGTCCCGTGAGCGTCACGGATCTATGCAATCTCATCAAGCCCGATTCGTTATCACTTGTGCTTTATCAGGTCAGAGCACAGGGCGAAGCAGCGGCTTCTTCGCCTCATTCCCAGACATGAGGACAGCCTGGCGGGTGATGTGAGACCTATCCGAAATGCTGATAGACCGACATAGCAATTGGTACGCGTCCAAGCAGCTGTCGCCGTGAAGCCGGCAGGTTGGGCGCGTGTCAGTCGGGTATGGTTGTATCCGGTCAAGGATCAGTTGGTCCTGACTGCTCTTGCTGGGCGGTCGCGTCGATAGCACTCAGGGCAGTGGACTTGAGGAGCAGAAGCGGCGTTTGTTCGGTAGCTGCCCATAGACGTTGCTAGAACTTTATGGACGGTGTTCGTTGACGACATGCGAAAACAAGGCTAGAATTGAGGTCTTCGCTGCTTGAGGTGGCGAAGAGAAGCATTGGGAAACATAGACTTAGCGCTCCAGTGTTAGTCTCGTTTCCCGCTCCAATTATTTTTCTATAGACTTCCATTGAAGTATGTAGAAACCAAAGAAAGAGGCTTCGGCCTCTTTTTTAGTTCCAGTAAAGTCTATTCTGGTACATCAATATCCACGAATTTTTAGTACATTTTTTAGTACATCAATTCGACGCTTGGTAAATCAGTTTTTAGAGCTGCTTGGCACTCCGAAAACGGTACAACCCTCCTTCATCCATATGAGTGGAGTTAGTACAATGGTCCTTACCAATACGGCGGTCCGACACGCCAGGCCTCGCGCCAAAAACTACACCCTTCCTGACTTTGATGGCCTTGCGCTTTTCGTGAATACGAAAGGCACCAAGAGCTGGCACTTCCGTTTTTCTTGGGCGGGCAAACAGCCTCGTATTTCGCTCGGTACTTATCCTGAAATAGGTCTACGCGATGCTCGCGCTCTGCGCGATATCGCCAGGGCGCTGGTCGCGATGGGTCTCGATCCCCGCGATCCGCGACGCCTTGAGCGCAATGCCAAACTGTTGGCCGAGAGAACACCTTCTTAGGTCGATGCGGTACAAGTTTTCGGTCCTTAGGGGAGCGGGACCGCCCGGGAATTCAAGCGGTGCTGAGTTGGGTTGCCAACTCTTTCGGTCTGTTGCTGGTCTTTAGCTCGCCCGCACACCTGAAAGCCAAGATCGTGATCCTTAGACTTTTAGTCCCAGAAGTCACCGTGCTGATCGACGGCATGGCGTGCACCCCTCAAACCTACCTATGCATCCAGATGAATGGAGCTTAGGCTGGAGCTAGGGTTATCAAGACTATGCTACGATTAAATAACGTAGATAACTAGTGAGGAGATTTCCATGAGCGTTACAGAGCAGTCGGGTGTCTCCACCTTGGTCGGTACGCCTAAGGAGGCTCGGGCTAGCTTAAGCCGCTCGCATGCGGACCGAGTGCTGGTCGTGTCTTTCGATCAGGTCAACCTCAGTGTATTTGAGGCGTTGGCGGAAAACTTCGCCAACGTGGCCTCCTCGATGTATGAGGTGCTGCAGGAGCGTCAGGACCCTAAGTCGCTCGAGCGACTGGCCGAGGTGTTTGTGACACGTAAGCCGCCTTCGCCTCGCCTGCTCAAGGAAGCGGCGATGCTGGTACAAGCCCGCAAAGCAGTGCTGGAGAGCGGTGACTGGTTGACCTCTGCAGATATCGCGCAGGTGGCCCAGTTGAGTAACCGCAACCCGAGTGCCCAGCCCAACAAATGGAAAAAGCAGGGGCAAATCTTTGCCATAAGTCACGGTGGGGTCGACTATTTCCCTGGTTACGGCTTGGATCCGGATGTGGGCTATCGGCCGCTCAAGGCACTCGCCAAAGTCATTCAGGCTTTTGGTGCCCACAAGGACGGCTGGGGTATGGCTTACTGGTTCCGCTCAGATAACAGTTTTCTGGGCGGCCAAAGGCCCCAGGACCTGTTGGCATCAGCGCCTGATCGGGTGATTGCTGCCGCACAGGATGAAATCCAGGGCATTGTCCATGGCTAAGCAGCGTACCGAGTCCAGTGAGGGTAGGGCGACGCCTCCCACGGACTTAGCGGCGTCCGTTACCCCGGTGCCTGTGGTTACGTTGCACGTCACTTTCACCGTGATCGCCAAAGGCGATGTGCTTCACCGTGTGCACCAGGATAAGTATCAGCCAGATCAATTCAATCCCGGTGTGCACGGCAACGCACGCTTCAGCCCGATTCAGGATGATCAGGGACGGGCGATTCCCACCTTGTATGGCGGCACGACCGTTGAGTGCGCCTTGATGGAGACCGTCTTTCACGACGTTCCCCATACGGCTGGCTTCAAGAGCTTCGACAAAAGCAAGCTAACTGGACAGGTGCATTCTGCCGTCCAGGTTAGCCAACCGCTGCACCTGGTTGATCTGTCCAGCGTGCCTCTGCGGAAACTGGGCATCACGCGCAAACAACTGATCGACACTGAGAAAGATCAATATCCTGCGACGCGCAAATGGGCAGAGGCGATCCACCGTCAGTGTCCAGATACCCAAGGGCTGTCTTGGGTGTCGCGACAAGATGATTCGGCACGTGTGGTGGTGCTCTTCGGCGACCGGATTCCAGACGGCGTGCTCCACCCGCAGGGCGCGTCACGCAGCTTGACCGGGGACTCGACTGTGTTCGACACGGTGCTCAATCTGGCAGAGCGGATCGGGGTTGTTATCATCGCGGGAAAAAGCTGAGTCAAAAGGGCCAAACATTGACCCTCGAATTCGCTCTATGAGGTAGGAATTGCCATTCCCCAATCTCAAGATCAACGCTGATGTCAGCGGGCTTTTCAGGGGCATTGGCGGTAGTTTGGTACGGGCCTGATGAAACATCGACGATCAATAGGTCTCGTGTGCATCCCCAGGAACGAACGGTGCTTGTCCCAGATCGCAGCAGGGACACGATGGCTGGCTCCGTGCTGGCCTTGGATGCGGAGCTCGTTATGATCGCCAACCAACCGTTGAATGATGAACTGGTGAGCCGGCTGGAAGATAAAATTCCAGCCATGGCGAAGGGCGCAATTCATGCGGCTTATATCAATACGCTGGCGGCCGGATTCAGTGTGATGGAAGTCCGTGATGGCATGCTCGTTGAGACAGTAGGCGATGGTCAGCACAAGGTTATTCGAGTGGCCAAGCCCAAGCATAAGGTAGCTTCGGGCAAGATTCTCAAGGTGCGCCGCTTCTTATAACGAAAGGTTGAGAGCCCCCGTATCTTAACGATGTCGCCGCGCAACGCGCGGGAAGTCTGAGACTTCGGCGAGTCCAGCCTTTATGCTGTGCAGGATAACCGCCAAGCTCGCCGGCGCGTTGGGTCCGCTGATCAGTGACCCTGGGCTCTCAGCTTAGCCAAGCCCTGTTTGATATGTCCGGCGTTCTCGCCGATCGTGTGAAGTGCCCCTCGGACGTTGGCGCCAATATCTGTTGCACTTTGGTTTTCTACCTTCAAGGTCAGTTCCATCACCGCAGCCTCCAAGGCGAGCTGATTTTGATATAGCCGCTCAAGAACATCAGAAAGTGAATATTCGCTGGGCATCGTTTTGGCTCCAATCAAGGACTCAAGAGCGTAGCAGCGGAAGGGGTGGAAACAAAGGGCGGTTGAATAAGCGAGCGCTCCGCGATGCTCGCGCTCTGCGTGATATCGCCAGGGCGCTGGTCGCGAAGGGTATCGATCCCCGCGATCAGCGGCGCCTTGAGCGCAATGCCAAGCTTTTGAACCTGCAAAACACCTCCTGAGCGTCGTTTTAGCGTTGATGTGCTGCAGATCCTCGGCTTTTGGGAGAGGGGCGCGGCACCACCCGAAGATGTTGCCGTCGTGCGATGGGGTTCAAGCAATGCTGAATCGGGTTATGCCAACACCGTCGGTCTACCGTCGCCGGGCTTGAGAGCGATCGCGTGCAACACATCTGAATGCTAACTTTGTGCCCATAGACTCACGCCTCTACGCCATTGCACTGACCGGCGGCACGGCGTGCTCCCTTAAGCCTATCTATGCATCGGGATGAGTGGAGGGCCGGAGAGGGGAATTCTGCCGTCCAGGTTAGCCAGCCACTACATAACGCCCCGACTGGCTAATCGAAAGGTTCGCTGGACGTTCCGTACTCCGTACACGCAAGTTTGCCCTTCGCTGGCTGAGGCGTTATCGCCCTCTATTTCCGTCGACCCTATCAGACGAAGTAGGTTTCGAAATCCTTTTGCTTGTTGCTCCGGAGAGCGTGCGCCATCGACTATGTTGCCCATCGGTCGGGCTGGGCGACAAAGGCTTGGTGTGCATTCGAATTCGGAGGAACCTAACCCGTTTTTTCTAAAATCAATTTAGACAAAGGGGGTAGAGAAGTGAAGCGTAGCTGCTGGATCTGTTGGGGCGATGTATATCGAAAAGGAGACAGCCGCCCAGCTTCTACCGACAGCTGGAGACAACAGCGATTGCTTTCGCTCGGGATCTAGTTTTGCTTCCCTTTGTGGCGTCAGCCCCGTCCAGACACCTTCAGGACAGTTCAGTCGCCATCGCTTAAATCGAGGCGGTGACCGTGCTGCCAATAGCACCTTGCACTGATATCGATGGAGGGGATTCATTCTCACAAAAGACTATTGGCTCCCGACCACTTTGATTACCAACCTTTCACCCCACTCATGTCAGGCAGCTTATGAGCAATGCCCTTGTGGCAATCGATGCAGGTCTTGGTCTTGTCCGCCAGGTAGGTGGAGTGCATGTTCTGCGCGCGCACGCTCTGGCGCGTGAAATCCATGTATTCGTAGTTGTGGCAGTTGCGGCATTCCAGCGAGTCGTTGGCCTTGAAGCGCGCCCATTCGTGCCGGGCAAGTTCCAGCCGCTTGTCCACGAACTTTTCCCGCGTGTCGATGGTGCCGAAGATCTTGCCCCACACTTCCTTGGACGCCTGCATCTTGCGGGCGATCTTGTCCGTCCAGTTGTGCGGGACGTGGCAGTCCGAACACAGGGCGCGCACGCCCGAACGGTTGGTGAAATGGATGGTGCCCTTCAATTCCGCATACACGTTGTCGCGCATTTCATGGCAGCCCGTGCAGAATTTCTCCGTGTTGGTCAGTTCCATGGCGGTGTTGAAGGCGCCCCAGAACAGGATGCCGCCGATGAAGCCGCCGATCGTCAAAAAGCCCAGGCTGAAGTGCACGCTGGGGCGGCGGATGATGTTCCAGTAGCGCTTGAGGAGCTTGAACATGGCGGCATCAATCCCTTACTTCTTGTCGGTGGCCGGGGCCGTCAGGCGCTTGAGGATCACGTCGATGTCCTGATACGTGTTGGACACCAGCGGCTTGGCCTCGGCCTGCGGCACGTGGCACTGCACACAGAAGTAGCGCCGCGGCGAAACCTCGGCCAATACGTTGCTGTCGCGGTCCATGTAGTGCGTCACGCTCAGGGGCGGCGCCTGCGTTTCCTCGGTGTTCACCCGCGCGTGACAGGCCAGGCAGCGGTTGTAGTTCTTGTCGATCTGATAGCCGTCGATCTTGTGCGGAATCGTCGGTGGCTGCATCGAATAGGTGCGCATCCGCTTGATGTCCTTGTTCTCGATCGGGCTGATCAGGGGCGGATCAGCTTCTTCCGCGATCGGGGTCGGCCCGCGCATGGGGTCCTCGACCTCTAGCGGCGGCGCGGCCCAGGCGGCCGAACCTAGAAGGATGCCGATGGCGATGATGGCGGCGCGTAGCTTCATGGCTGTCTCCCGGGGGCCGTTCAGACCTTGACGATCTTGACCGCGCACTTCTTGAAGTCGGTCTGGAACGAGATCGGGTCAGTGGCGTCCAGCGTGACCTTGTTGATCAGCTGGCCGGCGTCGAACCAGGGCACGAAGACCAGGCCACGCGGTGGCTTGTTGCGCCCGCGGGTCTCCAGCCGGGTACGCATCTTGCCGCGCCGCGACTGGATCTCCACTTCCACGCCGCGCCGCAGGCCCATCGCCTGCGCGTCGTCGGGGTGCATGAAACAGACCGCGTTGGGAAACGCCCGATACAGTTCGGGCACCCGCCGCGTCATGGATCCGGAATGCCAGTGCTCCAGGACGCGCCCGGTGGATAGCCAGAACGGATATTCCTTGTCCGGCGACTCCGGAGGCGGTTCGTAGGGCAGGGCGTAGATGACGGCGCGGCCATCCGGGTTGCCGTAGAACTCGAAGCCGGCGCCCGCCTTCACGTAGGGATCGCTGCCTTCGCGGTAGCGCCACAGGGTTTCCTTGCCGTTGACGACGGGCCAGCGCAGGCCGCGCGCCTCGTGGTACGTATCGAAGGGGGCCAGGTCGTGGCCGTGGCCGCGGCCGAATTCGGCATATTCCTCGAACAGGCCCTTCTGCGCATAGAAGCCGAAGGCCTTCGCCTCCTGGTTTTCGTATTCCGCGTTGAGTTCGCTGTTGGGGTATTTGTTGACCTTTCCGTTGGCAAACAGGACGTCGAACAGGGTCTTGCCCCGGTACTCGGGCTTTTTGGCCAGCAGGTCGGCGGGCCAGACCTCTTCCACCTTGAAGCGCTTGGAAAATTCCATCAGCTGCCACAGGTCGGAACGCGCGTCGCCCGGGGCATTCACCAGTTGATGCCAGAACTGGGTGCGCCGTTCGGCATTGCCGTAGGCGCCTTCTTTTTCCACCCACATGGCCGCGGGCAGGATCAGGTCGGCCGAAATGGTCGTGACGGTGGGGTAGGCGTCCGACACCACGATGAAGTTGTCGGGGTTGCGGTAGCCCGGCAGGCCTTCGTTCATCAGGTTGGCCGCGGCCTGCATGTTGTTGTTGACCATCACCCAGTAGGCGTTGATCTTGCCGTCCTTCAGCATGCGATTCTGCAGCACGGCGTGCGCGCCCACCTTGTCGGGGATGGTGCCGTCGGGTAGTTGCCAGATGTCTTCCGCGTGCGCGCGGTGCTTGGGGTTGGTTACCACCAGATCGGCGGGCAGGCGGTGGGAAAACGTGCCCACTTCGCGCGCCGTGCCGCAGGCCGAGGGCTGCCCCGTCAACGAAAACGGGCTGTTGCCCGGCGTCGAGATCTTGCCCGTCAGCAGGTGGATGTTGTAGACCATGTTGTTGGCCCACACGCCGCGCGTGTGCTGGTTAAAGCCCATGGTCCAGAACGAGGTCACGCGGATTTTCGGATCGGCGTAGAGCTCGGCCAGGTCCTGCAACTGCTTCTGAGGCACGCCGGTCAGCTTGGAGGTGTATTCCAGGTCGTACTTCGAGACGAACTTGGCGAAATCGTCGTAGGTGATGGGCTTGGAACCGCCGGCCTTGTCGGCGTTCTTGGCGGCCTTTTGCAAGGGATGGTCGGGCCGCAAGCCATAGCCGATGTCGGTATTGCCTTCGTGGAACACGGTGTGCTTGTCGACGAAGTCGCGGTTCACGCGCTTGGTCTGGATGATGTAGTTGGCGATGTAGTTCAAGATCGCCAGGTCGGTCTGCGGGGTGAAGGTCAGCGTCAGGTCGGCCAGTTCGTAAGAGCGATGCTCGAAGGTCGACAGCACCGCGACCTTGGTTTTTGGCGCGGACAGCCGGCGGTCGGTAACGCGCGTCCACAGGATAGGGTGCATTTCGGCCATGTTCGAACCCCACAGCACGAAGGCGTCGGCGTTCTCGATGTCGTCATAGCAGCCCATGGGCTCGTCGGCGCCGAAGGTCCGCATGAACCCCACGGCGGCCGACGCCATGCAGTGCCGCGCGTTCGGATCCAGGTTGTTCGACCGGAAGCCCGCCTTCATCAGCTTCAGCGCGGCATAGCCTTCCCATACGGTCCATTGTCCCGACCCGAACATGCCGACGGCGGTTGGCCCCTTGTCCTTCAGCACCCGCTTGAACTGTTCGGCCATCACGTCGAACGCCTGGTCCCAGGACACCGGCGCGAACTCTCCGTCCTTGGCGTACTTGCCGTCTTTCATGCGCAAGAGCGGGGTGGTCAGCCGGTCGTTGCCGTACATGATCTTGGACAGGAAGTAGCCCTTGACGCAGTTCAGGCCCTTGTTGACCTCGGCGTTGAAATCGCCGTGCGTGGCCACGACCTGGTTGTCCTTCACCGCGACGTTCACGCCGCAGCCGGTCCCGCAGAATCTACAGGGCGCCTTGGACCATTTCAGCTTGGCCGCTTCGGATTCCGTCACGATGTTCTGCGTGTATCCGACGATGGGGATGCCCGCCACCGTGGCGGCGGCCGCGGCGGCGGATTGCTTGATGAAGTCTCTACGAGCCATGGACATCGCCAATCTCCTCGTTCATCGCGGCAAGCGTGTCGGCGTGCTGGTAGACCAGCGCCGAGGCCAGCACGCCATCCAGGCGTTGGATCTGCGAGATCCGCGCCATCATGTCGTCGGTGGAAGGCGCTTCCAGCGTGACCACCAGTTTCCCGGTGTCGGACGCGCCATGGATTTCAGATCCCGCGACGGCCAGGATGGCGGCGCGGACGTCGGGCAGGCGTTTGGGCAAGGCATGCACGACCAGGCTGGCGATATGCAGCTCGGGCGGCGTGGGGGACGGCGCGGGGAAGGAAGGCGCGGACATGGGGGTTCCGGCGCGTGGCATCAGCTGCCCGGGGGGCCGGCGATCAACTGATAGAACCAGACGATGAAGCCGTAGCCCGCCACGATGACCACCGTCAGGACGGGGGCCATGACAGCCGTCAGGAACAGGAAACTTCGTAGCTCCTGAGGCTTCGTATAGCCATCAGACTCGTTTTGCACACACCACCTCACTATGACAGTTGGGGTATTGCATTGAACGTGCGGATGTCGGACTTTTTAGCAGTGCTTTTACATGCCGTCAATGTTGCATCACGGCGAAACAATCGCGCCGTGGCGCTGTATACGAAAGTGCCTGACGCTTTTCCGAAAAGCGTCAGGCACTTGATACTGATTCGCGTTGATGATCAGGCCATGGCGCCGTAGATGCGCCGCGCGTCTTCCGCGGTGGCCAAGGGCCGGCCCAGCGCGCGAGCGCCTTCGGCGGCCTGCCGGACAAGCGCCGCATTGCCCGGCGCGATGCTGCCGTCGCGCAGCTTCAAGTTGTTCTCGAAACCCACGCGCATGTGGCCGCCGAACGCCGCCGCCGTCGTGACGCAAGCGTTTTCCTCGGCGCCGAACGCGCAGATCGCCCAGGGCAGCGTGTGGTCGTACGCCGCCAGGAAGGGCAGCAGGTCGTAGGCCGAAGACGTCTGGCCCACGCTATAGCGGCCCAGCACGAACAGCACCGACCAGGCGCCCGGGGGCACCAGCCCACGCGCGCGCAGCGATTGCCAACGCTGCACATCGCCTTCGTCGTACAGAATGATCTGGGCCATGATGCGGCGTTCGGCGACCCACGCGAAAAACGCCGCCAGTTCCGTTTCAGGGATCTCCGGCACGGCAATTTCGCGCAGGCCCATGGATACGGCCTCGGGTTGCAGTTCGCGCACCAGCGCGATCTGCTCGGCCGCCTTGTAGACCCCCGCGGCTTCGCTGGTGACCTGCACCAGCAACTCGCGGCCCACGGCGCGGTCGACGGCTGCCAGCGCTTCGCGGTAGGCATGCGCGTCCAGCAAGTGGCTGCCGTCGGGCTTGCGCACGTGCATGTGCATCATGCCGGCGCCTGCGTCCAGGCAGGCGCGCGCTTCAAGCGCCAATGCATCGGGCGTCATCGGCACGGCAGGGTGGTCGGCGGCCTTCTTGTAGGCGCCGTTGGGCGCCACGGTGATGATGACGGGGGACTGGGCCAGCGCGGCGCGTGGCAGGACGGATGCGTTCAAGGCTGGATCTCCGGCAGTTCGGCGCTGATCAGGTCTAGGCCGGCGCGCAGCAGGCGGTCGTAGCGCGCGCGCTCGGCGGCAATGGTCTCGGGCGTCCAGGTGTAGAAGCCTTCGCCCGCTTTCATGCCGTAGCGGCCGTCGGCCGCGCGTTCGGTCAGGCAGCGCGCGGGATGGTCCGCATTGCAGAAGGTCGGGTACATGGTCGCGCCCGCGGCCGCGTGCACGTCAATGCCCGCGTGGTCGCGTTGCATGACGGGGCCGGCCGCCAGGAAACGGAAACCAAAGCCGAAGCGCACGGCCGCGTCCACGTCTTCCGGCGAGGCGATGCCGCGGTCGATCAGGTCGAACGCTTCGCGCGACAACGCGTGTTGCAAGCGGTTGGCCAGGAAGCCGGGCAGGTCCTGCTTGACCTTCACTGGCACGCTGCCGCAGCGGCGCATGAAGGCGATGAGGGAATCCGCGCAGGCATTGTCGCTGGCCTCGCCCAGCACGACTTCCACCAGCGGCACCAGGTGCGCGGGCATGAAGAAGTGCAGGCCCAGCATGCGGCCTCGCGTGTCCAGGCCCTGGCTGATGGCGCTGATGGGAAAGCTGGAACTGTTGCTGGCCAGGATGGCGTCCGGACGGGCGCGCCGGGCCAGGTCCGCGAATAGCGCCTGCTTGATGTCCAGGCGTTCAGGAATGCACTCGATGACGAGATCCACGGTGGACCAGTCCACGGCGTCCAGGCTGGGCGCGGTGACCAGCAGCGCGGCATTGGCTTCGCGGCCGATGGTCTTCAGGTTTTCGGCCACGCGGGCGGGCAGGCCGGCCGCGCGTTCCGGGTTGGATTCGATCACGGTCGTCCGGCAGGCCGCGCGGGTCAGCACCACCGCCACGTCCGCACCCATCGTGCCACCGCCCACTACCACTGCATGCGCCGCGCCCGGATTGGGCAGCGCAGTTGCGTCCGTCTGCATGGTTTGCTCCTTTCTTGCATCGTCGTTGGGGGCGAGTGTAGAGAAGCCGCTTTGATTGATGAATCAGATTTTTTGGATAGAATGATCGTTAAAACAGATCAATAGAGACGGGCAAGGCATCATGCAGATCAATCTTTCGATGCGCGATATCGACACCACGCTGGTGCTGGGCCGCACACTGAATTTCCGGCAGGCGGCGGCGCAGTTGCACCTGTCGCAATCGGCGCTGTCGACGCAGGTCCAGCGCATCGAAGAGGCCCTGGGCGTGCGGCTGTTCGACCGCACCACCCGCACGGTGCGGCTGACGGCGGCGGGCGAAGTCTTCATGCAGCAGGCCGCGACCCTGCAGGTGGCGTTCCGCGACGCGATCGCGGCGGTCAGCGGCATCACCAGCGCAGAGCGGGGCCAGGTGTCGGTGGCCGCGCTGCCGTCGCTGGCGGCGGGCTGGTTGCCGGCGGCCAGGGCCGAGG